>ERZ1292640.368-Hain-H43-02um-R1-368-length-36611-cov-7_pt1 | contig 36611 bp, 34 predicted proteins | sample MGYA00564404_ERZ1292640 | MGnify/ENA primary metagenome ERZ1292640 (study PRJEB36523, sample SAMEA6512636) | groundwater metagenome | collected 2019-01-08 | study: AquaDiva: Metagenomics assemblies of 32 groundwater samples | reverse complement strand
TTACAATTCCCGCTTCTAGCTCCCTTCCTTTAGCCGCCATTAAATCTGCTAATTCATCAATAATCAAAACAATATAGGGAAGCTGCAGTTCAGATGCAATAACAGATTTATTTTGGTTATAAGTAGTAATGTTCCTGGCAGGAATTTCAGAAAATACTTCAAATCTCCTTTCCATTTCTTTTATCAACCACTGCAAAGCGCTCATCGTTTTTGTGGCGTCGTAAATTACCGGACACAATAGATGGGGCATATCATTATAATTTTGAAATTCCACTCTCTTTGGATCAACCATAATTATTCTTAAACTATCAGGGGTTGACTTATATAAAAGGCTCAAAATCAAACTGTTTAAAAATATCGTTTTGCCTGTTCCAGTAGCGCCGGCAATTAACATATGTGGCATTTCTGTTAAATCGGCATAAACCGGAGAACCAGAAACATTTCTGCCCAAAGCAACAAGCAAAGGAGTTAATGCATTTTGATAGTTTTGATGGGCAATCAAATTTCTTAAAGCGACCGTTGACCTTACTTTATTTGGCACTTCAATGCCCACTAAAGATTTGCCGGGTATAGGGGCTTCAATTCTAATCGGGTGAGCGGCTAAGGCTAATGCTAAATTATTAGATAATGTTGTAATCTTTGATAATTTTACGCCTTCGGCTGGTTTAAAGGCATATTGAGTAACAGTAGGTCCTACATTTACTTCCGCCATTTCAACGGGTATTCCAAAATTTTCCAACGTTTTTTTAATAAGTATTGAGTTCTCCTTTATGTTGCCCGAAGTTGGCGCTAATTCATTTTTTGAAAGCAAATCTAATGGAGGCAAAACGAAATCTCCCTTTGTTCCCACTGTTTTTTTTCTTCTAGTTTCTTCTTCCTCAGAAGCTTTAGCGGAGGAGGATTCTTTTTTAAATAAAGATATTCTCGGAGATACGGAAACAGATGATTCGGATTTTTCATCTTCTGTTCCTTTTATTTTAAAAGAAGCGTCTCCGCTTTTTTTCATTATTTGCGATATAAAAGACGGCCGTTTTTCCTCGTCTAATTTTTCCTTAGGCACCTCATTTCTAATAAATTGTAAAAATATAAAAATACCTATTAAAACAACAGCTCCAAATACGATATTAGCCACTAAAAGACCGAATCCTCCGATAAGCAATTTTGCTAATAAAAACCCCGTCCATCCTCCCTGTAATTTGATTAAATCTTGGCTGGCTAAAATACCCGAAATTCCAATAATGGTGACAATAATAGCCAAAAACATGGCTAATGTTTTTCCTTTTTTTCTTGATTTCAAAAATATTATTCCGCCTAAAAAGAAAAACAAAGGAAGTGTAAAAGTAGCTTGCCCTATTAAAAATTTTGAGATATTTATAAAAATCCTGCCGGCTGCGCCGGCTTTATTCCAAAACGAAAGACCAATAACAAGCGCGACTAAAAACATCAAAATCGCCTTAATCCATCTTTTGGTCCATTGAGCCAAAACAGGATTGCTATTCTTTGCTTTTATTTTAGTATTATTCTCTTTTTTTAAATTGTTATTTTTGGCCATTTTTGAATCTGTATTAAACTTGTTGTTTAATAATTTTCGTCGCGGAAATTGAGCGTTTGCGGGCGAAAAATCAGAAAATTGAGGAGGTTTATACTCTGTATAAGCCGACGAAATTTTATGATTTTGCAGACCAAGCGCTTAATTTGCAGCAGATTTGTTATTGAATAACAAGTTTATTATATTATTATAACGCTTCTTTTTATTTATTCAAGTAAACAAAAACGCCCCCGCTGAACGAGGGCGTTTTATTATTTCTTTTTAATAAATCCAGTGCCTACCGGAATGAGTTTTCCGATAATCACATTTTCTTTGAGACCGCGCAGTTTGTCTTCCTTGCCCTCAAGCGCCGCTTTAATTAAAACTCTGGATGTTTGCTGAAATGAGGCCGCTGACAAGAAGCTTTCTGACGCTAAAGCAACCTCAGAAATTCCCAATAATATTTGCGCTCCAATTGGAGGGTTTTTCTTTGCTTTTTTTAGTCTGTCAACCTCTTCTTGAAATACCCCTCCCTCAATAACCTCTCCTGTCACCCATAAACTATCTCCTTCTTCTCTTATTTTCATTCTGGAAAACATCTTCTGGATAATAACTTCAATATGTTTGTCGTGTATATCAACGCCTTGCGAAGAATAAATTTTCTGAACTTCTTTCAGAATATATTTTTGAGTTGCTTCCAACCCTGCTGATTTATACATTTTTTTCAAATCTAAATTTCCCCCGCAAAGAGCCTGATTTTCTTTAACCTCGTCTCCCTCTTTGACTAAAATAGCAATCCTGTTAGGAATTTTGTACTCAATCGCCGGCATTTTTTTAGCAGATTTGGAGACGGGTTCAATCTTTACAATTCTATTTCCCTCGTCAACTTTTATAACCTTGCCTTCGGCTAACGTCATTACTGCCTCCCCTTTTGGAGCCCTTGATTCAAAAATTTCTTCAATTCTTGGCAAACCCTGTGTAATATCACCGGTGCCGACTACTCCTCCTAAATGATGTGTTCTCAGTGTTAACTGTGTGCCTGGTTCTCCAATTGCTTGTGCGGCAACGACTCCGACCGCCTCTCCTAATTTTACTAAGCTGTTTCTGCCCAGATCCCAACCATAACAACTCTGGCAAATTCCTGATTTGTTTTTACAGCTTAAAGGAGAACGTACAACAACTCTTTCAATTTCGGCTTTACTAATTTCATCTGCCGTTTTCCAATCAATATATTCTCCTTTTTTAACAAAAATCTTTTGGTCTTTTACCACGTCCTCTAAACAATATCTTCCAACTATTTTAAAAACAAAATCCTGTTCTATTATTTCAGCGTCTTTTCTCCAAACAGTAATTCCTGTTTTGTCTCCACAATCATCTTCATTTACTATTACATCATGGCTTACGTCTATAAGACGCCTTGTTAAATATCCAGCCGAAGAAGTTCTTAAAGCAGTATCAGCGGTACCTTTTCTAGCCCCATGGGTAGAAATGAAATACTCTAAAACATTAAATCCCTCTGCAAAAGAAGACTTGATTGGCAGTTCAATGATATCACCGGCAGGATTATTAACCAAACCTTTCATTCCGGCCATCTGCACTGGTTGCGCCCAAGTTCCCCTGGCTCCAGCGTTAATAATAGATAACACTGGTCCATCTTCTGGCAAGGTGGTTTTTAACAAACTTTCAAGTTTTGTTTTAACTGACTGCCAAATTAAAATCTTCTGCGAAGTTTTTTCTTCGTGCGAAAGCAATCCTTTTTTAAAATGATTGTCAATCTCTTCTACTTCCCTTTCTGCGTCAAATATTAATTGCTTTTTTTCTTTTGGCACAATCAAATCATCCATGCCCCAGCTTACCCCAGACAGAGTACAATGTTCAAAGCCCAATACCTTAATTCTATCCAAAAACGCTACGGCCTCTTCGTTTGAATATTTTTCAACAATTTCTCTAACAAGCCCTTTCAACGCCTTGTTGTCTATTAATTTATTTACATATGAATGATTCTTCGGCAAACAGGCGTTTAAAATAATCCTGCCAACGCTTGTTTCTATTAATTCTATTTTACCTGATTTTGCCCGCCCGTCAGGTAGACGCGGATTCGGCACTCTGATTTTTTCGTTTAATTCTAAAAATTTATATTCATAAGCTGTAATAGCTTCTGAATCGCTGGAATATACTTTTAAGGTTTTGATGTCTACTGGCTCTTTCGGTTCTTTTATTTTTGTTAAAAAATAACATCCCAAAGCAATGTCCCTAAATGGCCCGATTACCGGCAATCCTGTAGCCGGCCTTAAAAGATTTAAAGAAGAAAGCATAATTTCTCTGGCTTCTTTTTGCGCCTCGTCTGAAAGAGGCAAATAAACTGCCATTTGGTCGCCGTCAAAATCCGCGTTAAACGCCTCGCAAGCAAATGGATGAAGTTTTATTGTCTCTCCTTCGGTCAAAACCGGCTGAAACGCCTGAATGCCAAGTCTGTGCAAAGTCGGCGCCCTGTTTAATAAAACTAATTTGCTTTTTACTATTTCCTCTAATATGGCCCAAACTTCAGGAATTTTTTCTTCAATCAGTCTAGCCGCTCCCCTAATATTATAGGCTAATTCTTTGTCTAAGATTTTCTTAATAACAAATGGTTTAAAAATTTCCAAAGCCAGCATTTTTGGCAAACCGCACTGAGCAAAATGAAGCTCAGGACCCACTGCAATAACCGATCTGCCAGAATAATCGACTCGCTTGCCTAAAAGATTTTGTCTAAATCTTCCCTGCTTTCCCGCCAATATCGCGGCTAAAGATTTTAATAGTCGTTTTCCTCCGGTTGTAGCGGTAGTTGTTACCCCTTTTCTCATTTCATTATCAATCAAAGCATCAACCGCTTCCTGCAACATTCTTTTTTCGTTTCTGACAATGACTGACGGCGCTGAAATTTCTAAAAGATATTTTAATCTATTATTTCTGTTTATAACTCTTCTATAAAGGTCGTTTAAATCAGAGGAAGCATATCTTCCGCCGTCTAATTGAACCATTGGCCTTAAATCTGGCGGCAATACGGGCAATACATCCATAAACATCCACTCGGGTCTGACGTTGGCTTTTAACATTCCCTGGAAAACTTTTAATCTTCTTAAAACTTTCTTTTTCAGGGCTGGAGGAGTTTCTTCGCTCTCTTTTATTAATTCGCTGATTGTCTTTTTCAAATCAACTTGACAAAAAAGATTTTTAACCGCTTCGGCTCCGGTTCCCGCTTCAAACATTTCTCCGTATTTTAAAGATAAATTATGATAAACAACTTCAGATAAAATTTGAAGTATTTTAATATCCAAAACTTCTTCTTTGGCTTTCTCTCTGGCTTGTTTTAATTCTTGTTTGGCAGCCTCTGTTTTTTCTTTTTTAACTTTTGTTTTATATTCCTGTTCAATAGCGTCTAAAACTCTATTTCTCGCCTCATCATCAACTTTAGTAATAATATACGAAGAAAAATAAATAACTTTTTCCAATTGCTGTGATGACCTATCTAAAACCAGGCCCATTCTTGACGGTACCCCTCTTAAAAACCAAATATGGGAAACAGGGGCCGCTAGTTTAATATGGCCCATTCTTTCTCTCCTTACAGAAGATTTAGTAACCTCTACTCCGCACCTGTCGCAAACTACACCCTTGTATCTTATTCTTTTATATTTCCCGCAAGCGCACTCGTAATCTTTTTCAGGTCCAAAAATTCTTTCGTCAAAAAGACCGTCCTTTTCCGACTTTTGGGTTCTGTAATTTATTGTTTCCGGCTTTATTATCTCGCCATGAGACCACGACAAAACTTCCTCGGGCGAGGCCAATTTTACTCTTATTGATTCTAGATCTACTACACGCATAGGTTTAAAAAGTTTAAAATTATTTTTTTTCGTCTCTTTCCTGGCGTAATTTTTCTTTAACTTCAACTGCCAAGCCAAGCGATTTTAATTCGGCAACCAAAAGATTAAACGAAGCAGGAATGTTTGGATTTCTTATCGGCTCTCCTTTTAATATGGCTTCGTAAGTTGCGGCTCTGCCCATAACGTCGTCGGACTTAATGGTCAACATTTCCTGCAAAGTATGAGCTACGCCATATCCTTCCAATGCCCAAACCTCCATTTCTCCAAACCTCTGGCCTCCAAACTGGGCTTTTCCGCCAAGCGGCTGTTGAGTAATTAAAGAGTATGGTCCAATTGATCTGGCGTGAACTTTATCATCAACCATATGAATAAGCTTCATTATATACATATAACCAACGGTAATTTTTCTTGGAAAAGGAAGGCCTGTCTTGCCGTCGTATAAGGTTACCTGACCCGATTCGGGAAGTCCGGCTTCTTTCAATTCTTTTTTAATATCTTCTTTATTGGCTCCTAATAACGATGGTGATATCGCTATATAATTTAATTTATGAGCTGCCCAGCCGAGATGAGTTTCTAAAATCTGGCCGATATTCATTCTTGACGGCACAGACAAAGGAGACAAGACTAAATCAATTGGAGTGCCGTCGGCTAAATATGGCATTTCTTCTTCTGCTAATATCTTGGAAACAACGCCTTTGTTTCCGTGTCTTCCCACTAATTTGTCTCCAACTTTTACTTTTCTTGTTTCGGCAATCTCAACTTGAATTCTTTTTATAACTCCGGGCTCTAATTTGTGCCCGAGGTCGCGTGAAAATATTTTTACATTAACTACTTTTCCTCTCTTGCCATGCTCCATTCTTAAAGAGCTGTCTTTAACATCTTTTACTTTTTCTCCAAAAATTGCCCTTAATAATCTTTCTTCTGGAGTTAACTCTGCCTCGCCTTTTGGAGAAATTTTTCCAACTAAAATATCGTTTGGACCTACTTCAGCCCCCACTCTTACTATTCCCTCTTCATCTAAATCCTTTAGCTTTTCCTCGCCAACATTGGAAATATCAGAAGTTGTAACTTCCGGTCCCAATTTTGTTTCTCTGACATCGCAAGTGAAATCTTCAATATGAATTGATGTAAACTCGTCTTCTTTCACTAATTTTTCTGAAATAGTGATAGAATCCTCAAACCCTCCGCCTCTTAATGGCAGAAAACAAACTAAAATATTTCTGCCTAAAGCCAGTCTGCCTTCAGAGATAGCGGCGCCGTCGGCTAAAACATCTCCTTTTTTAAATTCCTCTCCTTTTTGAACTATTGGTCTTTGATGAAAACAAGAATATTGGTTAGTTCTTATAAATGTTTGAAGTTCATAGTTTTCCTCAACTTTTTTAGACCCCTGGTCATACAACGCCTTAATATGTTGAGAATCCACTTCTTTAACTACGCCCGGATATTTTGCCAATATTACTTGGCCAGAATCATGAGCAACATTTCTCTCAACGCCAGTGCCGACTAAGGGAGCTTGCGGTTTTAATAACGGAACCGACTGACGTTGCATGTTAGACCCCATAAGGGCTCTTGAGGCGTCGTCATTTTGCAAGAATGGAATCAAAGAAGCCGCGACAGAAAGAAACTGCTTTGAAGAAACATCAGCGTAGTCCACTTTAGAAATTTCGGTTTCGGCCGGCTCTCCTTTTACCCTCGCCTCAACTTTGTCTGGCGGGACTTCAGGAAGTATCTTTCCATTTTCATCTAATGGAACTGAAGCAGTAATAATAACAAACCTTTCTTCTTCCTGCGCTGAAAGGTAATGAACTTCGTCTGTTATTTTTCCATTTTTTACTTTAAAATATGGTGTTTCAATGAATCCATACGGATTTACTCTGGCAAAAGAAGCCAAATGGCCCACTAACCCAACATTGGGTCCTTCTGGCGTTTCAATAGGACAAATTCTCCCATAATGAGATGGTTGCACATCCCTTACTTCAAAACCAGCCCTCTCTCTTGTCAATCCGCCTGGTCCCGTGGTGGTCAGTCGCCTTTTGTGCTCTAATTCTGCCAAAGGGTTTTCATTATCCATAAACTGGGAAAATTGAGAAGAAGTATAAAATTCTTTGATTACTGCCATTAACGGTCTTGGGTTTATAAGCTGAATTGGGGTTATAGTAAGCGGGTCTAATGTAGACATTTTGTCTTTAATTATTCTTTCCATTCTCATCATTCCCACTCTTAGCCGGTTTTGCAAAAGTTCAGATAATGTTCTCACCCTTCTGTTTCCTAAATGATCAACCTGATCGGGTTTAGCGTCGGGATTGTTGTTCAAACGAATTACTTCTTTTACAACCTCAATAATGTCGGATAATTTTAAAATCCGATCGTCTTTTGAGACATCTTTGTCTTTCTTGACTGGAGCCAAATTTGGAAGCCGTTGCCACGTTTTCCATCTGCCAACTTTTGACAAGTCATACCTGTCAAAATTAAAAAACATATTAAAAATTAAATCCTGGGCAGTATCGGGAGTAACCAAATCTCCTGGCCTTAGACGTCTATAAATTTCCACTAAGGCTTCTTTTTGGTCTTTGCAGGTGTCTCTTTTTAGGGTTTCCTTAATATATTGTATTTCTCCTTTATCTAAATCTTTAAATTCTTTTTCAACTTTTTCTATAGTATCTAGACCTAAAGCTAAAAGTAGGGTGGTTGCGGGCACCTTTCTCTTGCGATTTATTTTAACTCCAATAAAACCAGACTCTTCGGTTTCAAATTCTAACCAGGCTCCTCTGTTTGGAATAATTTTTGCCCCAAAATAATTTTTTCCGCGAAACGACCTTGCTGTAAAAAATGCACCGGGGGAACGAATAAGCTGCGAAACAACAACTCTTTCTACTCCGTTTACAACAAAAGTTCCTCTTTCTGTCATTAGGGGAAAATCGGCAATAAAAACTTCCTGCTCTTTTACTTCTTTAGTTCTACGATTGACTAACCTAACCTTAACTCTTAAAGCGGCTTCCAGGCTATCATTGTTTTTTTTCGCCTCCAAACCATTTTTATAGTTTGGCCTGCCTAATTTATAATCCAAAAACCAAAGTTCAAATTCTTTTTCCGTGTAATCAATAATCGGAGAAATTTCAGAAAGAAGTTCTTTGACTCTTACCTTCCAAAAATCCTCCCATGTTTCCCTTTGCATCGTTAAGAGATGAGGCATAGAAAAAGAGAGTTTGGATTTTGAAAAGTTTTTTACTTTATGAATAGTCCCTGTCATAAACAAAAAATATTAAAAAATAAATAATAGAGACAGCAAAAAATTACTTATTATTCTATAACGATAAAAAACCCTAAACATACTTAGGGTATTTCCCCCGCCCTCTTTTTCTATGATATATTTTTGGACAAACAATTAGGCAGGGGTATTCAATTTTAACTAGAGTAAAATGGCCACTTCTTTTTTATATATAAATCAATCTTATTCTATCTTGACATTTATGTCAAGAGTCGAAACAGGGTCGAAACAGAAAAGCAATGGCACGGACAACAATTTTTGCGTTTCGACTAAAATATCATTTTTATTTATTTCAAATTTGATGGGAGAACTACATTTTCACAATCCTCTGCTTTTTGGCATTGATTATTCGCCTTGCCAAGAGCCCTCGCACAAACCCAATTTACTGTACTGCCCGGTAGAGGAGCAATAGGCAAACAAACGGTATAGGTATGGTTGATCTCACAATCAGAATTTGTAGAACATTCATTGGTTCCAAAACCACTATTTGAAGTGCATACAAAGCCACGCCCGCTGTTTTCACAAGTATTATATTTCTTTTCTGCGCAATCGCTATCATTAACGCAGTCACTAAGCGCCACTCCGCCTTCTACATAACATTTGTCTTTAAAACAAAGAGCGTGCTTATAAACGTAACAATCATTATTATTATTACATTGTCTACTAGACGTAAGAGCGGGAACACATGTATACTTTATATAAGTTTTTCCATCGGGTCCTTTATTTTCTTCTTTAGAACAATAGGACCCTCCTGTTTTTGGTACTGGTATAGGAGATCCCACCTTAGATGAGGAACTCGATTGAGAGGTTGTAGGGGGCTTAAAGATCGGTCCAAGCACTTTAGAGAAAAAATCAGATAATCCGGCATTAAGAGAAACTGAGTTAGTTTTATTAACGCTTACAAAAAAGACTGCAATTAATAATAATAAAATCACAGATAGCACGGGTAGAATAAATTTTCTATTAATTTTTTGATTCATAAAATTTTTAATTTAATTTTAACTATTAACTTATAATACCCCCCCCTCGCACATTTCTACAATACCGTGTCAATTGTTTCCTGTGGATAACTTAAACCAAAGGATAATTTAAACCAAAAAAACCCAACCAAATATTGAGTTTAAAATACAATAACTTAAATTGGTAATATTGGTAATAAGTGTGCGTACGCACAATTATTGCTAATTCCTTTATAAACGGGCCATCACTCAAACAAGGAGGAATTTTTATATTTTATAAACGTCTTTAATCCTTTTTAGCAGCCGTTCGTCCTCTATTCTCTCTGCAGTAAAAAAATGAATCTGCTTATCATCAAAACCGAAAAAATCTTTTAGAATCTGAATTTGTTTTCTGCAATTAAAAGGATGAAGCCACACGCTTTTCTGCGATGAGTAAAATCCCAACTCTTTTAATTTTCGCCTAAAAGCATTTCTTTTGATTCTTTGGGTGTCTGGAATATCAAAAGCCACAACCCTGATTTTTCCATCCCATTTTTTAGGTTCTTCAACTTTAAGCTCCAAAATTTGGTATCTTTTCATCATCTTGGCTCCCTTTTGGGTTGGCGCGACAGTAATGTCGTGCCCATCTTTTTCTACTATAATATAGCCTTTCTTTTTTAAATAATAGAACGCATTATCAAGTTTCTTCCCGTATTTTGATTTATATTCTAAATCCTTAACTACAAGTTTTGCCAGCTTATAAAGAAAAAATGGCGAAGTGGCAGCAACAGACACTGCTCCTGCTAAAACTAAATATCCCAATATTTTTCTCGAGGCATCTGCTTTCATTAATTTTATTATATCATGTGTTTGGTAATAAGTGTGCGTACGCATCATTATTACTAATATCAAAAACGTCGTACATTTTATCTTCTTGTTTTGATGCTTTGTAAAATTACAATCGATATAAATAATCATCTTGAAAAAAGATGGAGATATTCGCTTGGCCAAAGCCTGGAAAATAGTGTTTTATCGCTTTTACAAGAAACCATTATGGCAAAAAATGCGCCCAAACCCTTAAAGGCAGCATATTTGATTAAAGCATCCAGCCGCTTGGAAACATCTATCCTCAAACTAAGATTATTTTTAGAGCTTGAAATAGCGAATGAAACAAAAATATTCCAAACGCAAGCAAAACTTGCCGAAGCGGGCAGAATGCTCGGAGGATGGCTAAAATCCGTTAATTCGTAATCATAAACTCTCACCGCGGGGCGAACGCCGCAATTGTCATTGCGATTGTCAGGATTGTTCCTGTCAACGTTGGCCTGGCGATTGTCGCGGTTCCAGTAGGCGTTCGGCGCATTGCCCGAAGAGGGAAAATATGCTCCTATCTGATAAGAGATGCTGCCGTTGCCCCTATAATCGTCAATAACTTGATCTGTTTCTTCTAAATGTAAAATTGCATATGTAAGCTGCTCTTCTGGCGTCATCCCCGACTCGCCATTATACGCCGGCTCTTTGTTTAGAGCTTTAAGATATTCTGCGGGGCTTGGGATGTTTTCGCCTCGCTTAATATATTTCTTAATTGAGCTCCCGCCCGTGTCTATTTGCGTTCTGCCGCCTTTTGTTTTTGCGCCTCCTTCTCTTGGAATGTTTGACATGTCCTCAATTAAAAGCACTTGCCAGCCGCCTTGTTTCTCAAGAATTTCCTGTTTTGTTTTGCCTTTATGATTTTTAGAAAATTCTTTTGGATTGTATACAAGCTCGCCAGTCGCATCGGCATTGTTATACCCATCCCATTTCCAAAGGGGCTGGCTTTCGTTTAATTCCAACGGCGTTGGAGGATCTCCCGAATCCTTTTTTGTTGCAAATAATTTCCCCCTTTGGCTGTGATCTAATATTCTTTGTTTATACGCCTCAATTAAGTCGTCCAACTTCATCCCAAACGGCACCAACAGTAATCTTGTAAAACCTTGCTCTTGTTTTCTTTCAACTAATTCTTTGTTTGCCTCCATTCTTTTGGCCACTTCTTCTGGGGCAGGCAAAGGATATTCTTTACCATCTATTCCCTCTATTCCCTCTATTCCAAGCTTACCCGACTCCAGTTTACGCAAAAGGCCTGCTTTCTCTAAAACTTCCACTTGACTTTCGTATTGTTCTTGTAAAGATGGGGGCAACTCTTGAGGCGAATATAACTTTTCTATTTCCTTATATAATCTGGTTAATTCATCGTAATCCTCCGCCGTTTTTGCGCTGATGCGTAAATTTTTAGCCTGCTTTGCAAACTCCTGAGCTTGTTCGTTGACTTCTGCAGAAAATTCAGCAGGCGACTCTGCGCCCACAATTTCTGTTGCTTCTATAATTTCCGATTCTGATAATTCTGGTTTGCGTTTTGCCGTATTTTTTATAAATTTTAATAATATTGTTATTTTAAACTATTAACTTCTTGCAACGCCCTAACTTCTCTTATAAAAAATTTTACGACCTCTTGCCATTCGACCTTTTTTATCATTTTAATTCCAGCTTGTTTCTCGGCATCTTCAAAATAAAGCAGGCTTTTCAAAATGTGAATTTTGTTTTGCTTTAGGGTGTTAAATTTTTTATCATACAATTCCAAACATTCCTTAAGTGTAAGTTTTTTTTCAATTTTAATAATAAAATAAAGATCAATAAAATCTTTTTTTGCGCCACGGTCAGAAATGGCGGCAATTTTCATTGCAGCTATATCTTTTATGTCGGAGATATCAACACCCATAAAACTTTGGGTAACAAAAAGCAAGGGATAAGTATAATAAAACAAACTAAAACGCGATCCACCCATATCTCCTAAAATTGTTCCCCAATCCTGTCTTTCTAATTTAAATTCAGGCATCAGTTCTTTTATTCTTTGAGTTAAAATAACGGCATCAAATTTGTTAGTGGTAAAAAAGTCAAAATCAAAAGACAGCCGATGGCCAATTTGTAAAGCCAAGCCAGTTCCGCCGGCCATATATGCATTTTTCAAAATTCCGCTTTTTCCTAATATGGCCAAAGCATTTTTCGCATTTTCCGATAAGACGGCTTCAAACATAAAATTTTATTTTTTGGCACTTTAAGTATATGCGCCCAAAAATTCACGCCCTTATAAGAAATATCCCTACTACTTGAAAGGACATGCTTTATTAAAGATAGTTTATAGTTTTTGAACATCCATTTTATATCGTTTTCGTCTCCAAGGTTTAAAATTCGCTCAATAATATATTGGGCATTTTTCTTGACGTCTATGTTTTTGGGATCCGTGTCCCAAAATAATGATGGCCTAAATTTCATTTTCATACTTAATTATAGCAAAAATCTCAATATTTTTCAATTTTAAAATAAAAAAATAAAAAAAGACAAGGCTCAAATATCAAGATTTTTAAATCCTCACCGCGCCACTAAGTTTTTGCTTCAAAATAGTTTTTCAGAGACCGTTTAAGATAATTGTATCCCCAGCCAGTTTTTAAAAATTTCTCTTTTACAATGGCATCATACTTGTTTTGATGCGCCTCATAGTAAATTATCTTAAACGGCTTGCGGGGGTTTGTCGATTTAACTTGTCCATCATTATGTTTTTTAAATCTTTCAGCCAGGTTGTCTGTATAACCAATATATAATTTTTTATCTTTCAGACTTTGCAAAACATAAACAAAAAACATAATGATGAAGCAAAAATTTAGAGGCGCACCGCGGGGCGAACGCCGCAATAGTCATTGCGATAGTCAGGATCGTTCCTGACAATGCTGGCCCGGCGATTGCCGCGGTCCCAGTAGGCGTGCGGCGCACTGCCCGAAGAAGGAAAATACGCTCCTATCTGATAAGAAATGCTGCCGTTACCCTGCCAATCATCCACAACTTCATCGGTCTCCTTTAAGTGAGTTATTGCGTATATGATATGCTCTTCCGGAGTCATCCCCGACTCGCCATTATACGCCGGCTCTTTGTTTAGAGCTTTAAGATATTCTGCGGGGCTTGGGATGTTTTCGCCTCGCTTAATATATTTCTTAATTGAGCTCCCGCCCGTGTCTATTTGCGTTCTGCCGCCTTTTGTTTTTGCGCCTCCTTCTCTTGGAATGTTTGACATGTCCTCAATTAAAAGCACTTGCCAGCCGCCTTGTTTCTCAAGAATTTCCTGTTTTGTTTTGCCTTTATGATTTTTAGAAAATTCTTTTGGATTGTATACAAGCTCGCCAGTCGCATCGGCATTGTTATACCCATCCCATTTCCAAAGGGGCTGGCTTTCGTTTAATTCCAACGGCGTTGGAGGATCTCCCGAATCCTTTTTTGTTGCAAATAATTTCCCCCTTTGGCTGTGATCTAATATTCTTTGTTTATACGCCTCAATTAAGTCGTCCAACTTCATCCCAAACGGCACCAACAACAATTTTGTAAAACCTTGCTCTTGCTTTCTTTCAACTAATTCTTTTTTGGCCTCTATCCTTTCAACTATCTCTGCCTGTGTGGGTATTGCATACTCTTTGCCGTCAATGCCCTCTATTCCAAGCTGACCCGACTCCAGCTTACGCAAAAGGCCGGCTTTCTCTAAAACTTCCACTTGCCTTTCATATTGTTCTTGCAAAGATGATTCCAATTCAGCGCTTGACTCTACTAATTTTAATCTTTCTTTTATTTCATCTGGCACCTTAGGATTTTTGAATAAAGATTCCCGCGCTTTTTCAGCTCTTTTGCGAACTTCCTGCAATGTCTCCGGCCCTTCGCCCTTCAAAGATTCTTCTTCCTTTGGTCCTCTCTCTAAGCCCTTGCGCTTAGATTCCGTCACTGGCGGTTTCCACGCTGCTTGATTTAACATTTCTCTTATTTTTTTTCTATCGGCTTCAGAGCTATACATTCCAACAACGCAGGTTTCAAAGGCATTGTTTACGGTTTCGTTAATATCGCCTTTGTAAAAACGAGCGATATATTCTAAAATAGTATTTTCCAATCTTGGATTTATGCTAAGCTCTTGTTTTTGACCTTTGGCCATTTCTTTTTTTGCGCCGGATGATTTTGATTGTAATACTTCAAATATGCTTACCATCTCTCTCCGCCAATTGATCATCCCGGGTACGCCAGCCAACGTTCGCACTTCTCCCCGCGCAAACTCTGGCGTTTTATACTCTCCGCTTTTTGGACTCAATTCTTCCCCACTGGGCACATTCATGCGGAATTCCGATGCCGGCAGATTAATTTCTACATTTTCTCCAATCATTCCAGCCAAACGTTTATTTCTTTCCTCGCTTGTATATTCAGGGGGCAATTTTTTAAAAACCCACCTACCGAATGTTTCAGTTGGCAAAGGATTTCTTCCTTCGTAAGTGTGTCCCCCTTCAAATCCGGGCGGATTTTGCGCCGCTATCAAGCGAAAATCCGGATGAACTTTTACTGTTTTGCTTTTATTCAAAGGATTTACAATTTCCTTGCGGCCATTAAGAATTGCGTCTATGACAGGATTAACAATTTCATGCAGCCTGCTTTGACGATTATATTCGTCTAAAAAAGCTATTCCGCCATGCTCTATGGCATCCATTAACCGCCCATTATACCATTCAAATTTTTCATGCCCATGTTCATCGGTTTCAGGTTCTTTGCCACCCATCACATCCTCAACAGCAGTTTCTCTTCCAAAATTCACTTTGCAGTAATTCATGCTTAAAAGTTTGCAAATATATGCTATTGTGGTTGTTTTATTATAAACACCGGTGCCGCCCTCAAACAGGATTGGCTTGTTCAAAAGCAAAGCAGTTGCCGCTTCACGCATAAATTGGTAATGGCCCTCTATAAAAGTATATTCCTCTTTAAATTCCTCTATCCCGGGAACCAGTCGTCCCCCACTTGCTTTTGGCACTTCAACGCCCAAAAAAGAAACCGAATTTTCTTTTTCGATTATATATGGCTCTTTATGGATAGCTTTTATATCCTGAGCTTCCTCTACCGGAATTTCTCCGCCTGTAGGTTCTTCAAATTTTCGTCCCTCTGGATTCATTATTTTATAGAGATTGAATAATATTTATGTATTCAAAAAGACGCGGGTAGCTTTGCTCTATCTGTTTTCGAGTCATAATTACAACAAAAGAAGTTTTAGATGGGTCCCAATTTGCCGTCTTCAATCCTGTGTTATTTTTTCTGTCCGCCAAGCTGACAATTCCGGCGTCAAATTCGGCAATAATTTCCAAAACCAACCCATCCAATTTTTTATTTTTTTCTATGTAAAAAATTTTATCTTTGCCAGACGATAATGCATCCATAACTTGGATGTAATCAGTGCACTCTTTATAGCCCGAATTCACTAAGGTTTTTTTAGCTTTAGTAATCCTTACTTTTGGATCTGTTTTTCCCTCTGCAACTAAAAGTCCAACCTTTAAAAAGACGTTAGATAGATTGGCTAATTTGTCAGTCCTCTCTTTAATTGCTGTTTGCATAGAAGTAATTAATTTATTCTAAATTAAATCTCAATATTTTTCAATGATTTCTCTCAAAAGCCCGCCAAAAGTTTCCGCCATCTCTTTAGTTGAAACGCCAGCAATATTATTCTCATAATATTTTTTTACCGCATTTGACATTAATCCTATGCCAATAAGCTTTTGATTTGTGTTCCCCGTCACCTCTGTAACTGCTTCCTTAAGCTCGCGGCTAAGCTGAGCAGAACTCTTATAATTTGTCTCGGGCAAGCCGTCGGAAAGAACTACAAGAAATTTATTTTTTGCAGTCTGCTCCGCCAAAAGCTTCGATGCTTCAAGCAAGGCAACTCCATCATCGTTATCTCTCGGATTGTTATGGCCGTCTGGGTTTGATCCATAAACTTCCAATATCATTCCGTTCAACTTATTTTGCATCGGCTCATCAAGACGCTCTTGAAACGATTTAAATTCCAACAAAACATCCTGAAAACCTACAATCTCAAAATTAATTCCAAGATTATTTAAAGTTTCAGCCAAAACAACTGTTGACCTAAACGTTTCCTGAATTTTATTGTTATCCCCCATAGAGCCGGACAAATCAACCAAAAGAGTAATGGCATAATCCATCTCTTCGCTTTCGCTTGTTTTCTGTTCTCTCGCCTCAGTTTTAAAAAGAGGTATTCCGGCGACTTTTTCTCTAATTCTTTGGCGGATATTCCAGCGTCGGCCTGAACGATATCCAGTCTCATATTTTTCAATTTTTCTTTTTGCAAAAACATCTCGCAGGTCCGCAGTTAAAGCATCTATTAGTTCAGAAGTTTCAATTAATGCCTCTTGGTAGGGGCTTTTCTCTCCAGCCTCAAACACTGATTCTATTTTTCTACGGAGCTGTTCTATCTCTCTCTTGCTGGCCTTTTCTGATTTACTCCAGCTTTCTTCGTCTTTAGACGCTTCTGTTTTTGATTCTGTTAGTTCTTCTGACTTGCCCGTTTCTTCCTCTGGGTTTTTGCATAACTTACCCTGCAAGTCTTCATTTACTGATTTTTCAAATTCTTTCAGCGCGGCTTTGGCTTTCTCCTCTAAATCCTCCCGCTCCTCTTCTGGCAAAGAATCAACATATTCACTAATTTTTTGTTTAAGACCCTCTGACAATTTGGAAATGTCAATTGGCTTTTGACCCGGCTTTTGCTGTTCTGAATCTTGTGACTCCTGGTCTTGTTGAGGCTGTCCTTGTTCGGCTTGTTCTTCAGATTCTTTTAACGCTTCTTTTATGGCATCGCTAAGCGCTTTATCTAATTCTTTCTGCTCTTCTGGGGTAAGTTTATCCTGTAAATCCTGAGGAATTTGACCGCCCGCTTGTTTTTCCCTTTGCATTTCTTTCATAGATTCCTGCGTTTCTTGGTCTTTCATATCTTCATCAACTAATTTTTTAAATTCAGGCCATATTTCATCTCTATTTATTTCGTAAGAAAGTTTTGCGTAAGCAATTATATTCTTCTCGCCTTTTTTAGCGTCATCTGCCTCTTCTCTGGACGGATATCTCCACCATGAATCCTGCGCAGATTTTAACGTTTTTTCAACTACATTTCTAACATCTTCGGGCAAGTCAGTTGAAATATCAAATGGCTGGCCCTGCGATTCTTTGTGCCATTGTTTTATAAGTTCAAATCCGGCCTGTACAAAGCGCGGCATTTCCCCTAATTTCTTGCTCGCCGCATCCTCTGTCTTGGCCTCAAAATCTAATTGTTGTTCGTAAGCCAACTCCATCTGCTCTTTAAATTTGTGGTAACTTTCGGCCACAAAATTATTGTCTCGAGAAGCCTCAACAACATTCATCATAAAAGAAAAACCGGGCTGCGCCCATTCTTCTTGAGGAATAAAATCCGCCCTTGAAATTCTTCTGTGCCCCGCCTCATGAGATATCACAAAACGCAAATAATCCATTGGTTTTTCCAATAAATCCTTAGGATCTACTCTTATTTTGTTTTCCTTAAAATCCCAGTGCCATCCTGCGCCTGGTTGGTTTAACTCGACAGGTATGTTAAAATCCTTGCCAATAAAATATGCAAGCGATGACAAAATTTGTCTTTTATTTTCAATCTCTGTCAATTGTTCGGGCGTGAAGTTGACCTCGCTTTCTTTCTCGTTCGCTACCATTTCTTCCTGGATTGGCAAAGTCATTTCCTCGTCCTTTTTTTCAGATGGCTCTTTTTCCATGTTTAATTTAATTGAATAACTAAAAATCCTTTTTCTTTGATTTCCTGCTCCTGGCCGAAGTCATCAAGTTTGAATTTTAAGAGGAAGCTGACTTTTTTCTCAATGGTTCTGCCGGTATATTCCTTTGTTTTAGAATCCCACTCTTCCAACAAAAGCATATCTCCTTCCGCAATATCAAAATCCGCAAGCCTTAATTCAAACTTCTTTTTTCCGGAAGACACAAGCTCAAAATACTCCTGCCATATTTTCTTTTTTATTACTGCCATAGTTTTGTTGGTTAATTATTTTATTCTACTATTTTTTAAACAAAAATGCAACGCCGAGCTTGCGCAATCTTTTAAGGATTATCCTTTCGCTTTTATTGATTGCAGTATGCCAAGGCCAACAAATGTGCCAATTAATCCCGAGCCCCCGTAGCTCACCAAGGGAAGATAAATGCCAACAACCGGGAGCATTGAAAGATTCATTCCTATATTAATAACAAACTGGGCTATCAAAACAATAGCAAAGCCAGAAGCAAAAAGCCGGGGAAAATTAGTTTGAGAATCTATTGCAATTTTTAGTATCCGCCAAATTAAATTTATATACAGTAAAAAAAGGACAGATATCCCCAAAAAACCCCACTCCTCCGCTATAACAGAAAAAACAAAGTCGGTGTGCGGCTCCGGCAGAAATCCATATTGCACTTGGGACCCTTTGCCAACTCCTTGACCCAAGAACATTCCAGACCCTATGGCGATTTTAGATTGTGTCTGACTCCAAGATCCCCCCAGGGGATCATAAAGAAATACAAAAGATAAAACCCGGTCTTTTTGATAATCTTTTAATAGAAAATTCCAAGCGAAACCGACTACTATTAAAAAACATAAAGATAAAATTAAAAAGTGTTTAATTTTAATTCCAGAGATAAGCAAGACGCCGAGCCACATTGCGAGCAATATCATAGTTCCGCCCAAATCCGGCTTTAAAAAAATCAAAAAACTGGGCAAGAAAACATAAACACCGGAAAAAATAATGTGCCTGAACTTATACATTTCAACATGCCTCATTGAAAAATATTTGGCTAATAAAATTATTAAAACCAATTTGGTCGGCTCAATCGGGTCAAAAGAAAAAAGACCTATTTTATACCACCCCTTAGTTCCCCTTATTTCTGGAGCAAAAAAGAACAAGCCCAACAATAAAAGGAGGCATACAAAATAGAGCGCTAAAATTAAGTAAGAATTATTTCGTAAAACCCTATAGTCAAAAAAACTAATAAAAAGCATCAAGGCGAAGCCAACTACAAAAAAAACAACTTGTTTTTCAAAATTTAAAAAATCATCTTTGGGCAAAGAAGAGCTATAGATTGATGCCAACCCAAAACCGGCAATTAAAACCGCTGAAATTATCAACCACCAATCTAATTTTTTAAAATGAGAAAAAAATGTCATTTTTAAAAATTAATCATTTTTAAAAATTCTTTTTCATTTATTATTTTCACGCTGAGTTTTTTGGCTTTGTCGGCTTTTGAGCCGGGCTCTGACCCCGCTATAACATAATCTGTTTTTGAAGACACGGATTCTGATATATCTCCGCCAAGTTCTCTAATTTTCGCCCGAGCTTCATCTCTTGACATTGATTCTAAGCTTCCTGTTAAAACAATTTTTTTTCCTTTCAATTTTTGCTTGCCCGCCGAAGCTTTAGAGAAGGCGGGGCTAGTTATTTTTACCTTTTCTTCTAATTTATCTAAAAACTTTAAATTATTTTTATCTTGGAACCAGTCGTAAACTGATTTTGCCACAACTGGCCCTATATTTAAAATAGAATCAAAATCTTCTAACTTGGCCTCTCTTAATTTTTTTACGGAACCAAAATTATTTGCCAAATCAATTGCTGTTTCTTCGCCGATATTTCTTGCGCCCAAAGCATAAATAAACCTCGCCAAGTTTATTTCTTTTTTTCCTGCAATTGATTTTATTAAATTTTCAGCTGATTTTTCTCCGAATCTTTCTAAATGAGAAATGTCTCCTTCTTTTAATTCAAATAAATCGCTTGGGTCCTGAACCAACCCCTCGTCTAATAATCTGTCAATAATTTTTGGCCCCAAGCCATCAATATTGAAAGCGAGGCGGGAAACAAAATGGTAAAAATTTCTTCTTTGTCTTGCAAAACATTTTGGATTTGAGCACCGCCACAAAACTTCTGTTTCCGGCTTTACTAATTTTGTTTGGCAAGACGGACATTTTTCCGGCATCTTAAAATTTTTTTCGTGTCCAGTTCTTAATTCTGGTAAAACTTTAACAATATTCGGAATTACATCTCCCGCCCTTCCCACTATAACAGTGTCTCCTATTTTTAATCCCAAACGTTTAATTTCATCTTCGTTGTGCAAGGTGGCGCGAGTAATTGTAATGCCAGTTACTTGCACTGGCTCTAAAATTGCCACAGGAGTCATAGCCCCTGTTCTGCCTACCTGCACTTTGATGTCTAAAACTTTTGTATGAGCTTGAGTTTGAGGAAATTTAAAAGCAATAGCTCCTCTTGGCGCTTTGCCAACTACTCCAAGTTTTTCAAAAATTTTATTATTGTTTATAAGCGCCACAACTCCGTCAATTTCATAATCAAGATTTTCTCTGGCCTTTGTCCAATGATTATGAAATAAAAAAATATCTTCAATGGTTTTACAATATTTATTATTTTTATTTATTTTAAATCCGAGCGCTTTTAAAATTTTATGTTTTTCCTCATGGGTAATTTGTCCAAAATCTGAGAGCAAATCATAAGCAAAAAAATCCAAATGCCTTTGGGCTGTAATTTTTGGGTCTAACTGACGAACTGAACCGGCGGCTATGTTTCTGGGATTGGCATATAAAGACAACCCTTTTTCTTTTTGTATTTTATTAATTTTTTCAAATTCTTTTTTTGTAATAAAAACTTCTCCCCTGACAATTATTTCTCTTTTGGGGCGCCCCTTGGGTCGTATTCTCAGAGGAATGGCCTCAATCGTCTTTAAATTTTGAGTAATATCTTCTCCTGTTATTCCGTCTCCTCTGGTTGCTCCTGTTTTTAAAACTCCTTCTTCGTATATTAATTCAATTGCCAAACCATCAATTTTCAGTTCGCAATAATAATCCAGCGCTCCTTTTTCTTTTTCCGGCAATAATTTCATAAACCTTTCCTGCCAATGTTGCACATCCTCTTTTGAAAAACCGTCATTAAAAGAAAGCATCCTTTGCGGACGCTTTACTTTTTTAAACTCTTTTAAGGGTTTCCCGCCAACTCTTTGCGTCGGCGAATCTTCAGTTATCAGCTCGGGATAAATTTGTTCTAAATCAAAAAGCTCTTTTTTCAAAGAGTCTAAAGCGGCGTCTGAAATCTCTTGCTTGTCTAAAGCGTGATAGAAATACCTGTGATGGTTTATAACCGCCTTAAGCTTTTCTATTCTTTTTTTGGCTTCTTGTTTATCCATCATGTTATCTGTTTATGATTTTCAATTGAACTTTTCTTAAAACATCTTTATATTTGCCTCTTATATCAATGTTTGTCTTAAAAACATTGTCATCTATATCACCCATAGTAGTAACTATTGCTATTGCTTCATATGTCTTGCCGTCAAAAAAAGTATTAAAAGATACTCTACATTCTCCGCAGGTTAAAGGGTCGCAATCGCTTCCGGTGGCTTGCCATCCTTGACAATGTTTTTCAACGCAGTCGCCAGCCCCGCCGTTTGGTCCGGGAGTGCAATCATTGGGGCAAACATTATTAATATTGCAAAGCCCTCTTTCGCCACCCTCTGGTATCTTTTTTCTGTCATAATAAAGAAGTTTTTCCACGCCACTGTCGGCGGCATAAAAGGCAAGAACCGAATTGCCTATATTCCTTGTGATTTTAATTCCGCTATATAAAAGCGCGCTTATATTTAAAACTATGGCAAGAATTATTGTCAGAATAAAAAAGGTAATAATCAACGATACTCCACCCTCCTTGTTTTTAAAAAAAATATTATTGCGCATTTAGGTCTCTTTGTGAAATAGTTGTTTGAATTTTTTCTGCTGGCTGCTTGTCGTCTCCTTTAACTTGAACATCTAAATAAATAGTTACTCTCGGCTGAATATAATTATCCCCGTCCGCGCCTTCAAGCCCACCCAATAAACCATCCTCGCCATTTATGCCAAATCTAATAGAATTTATCATAAATTTATCAGAAATAAGAGCGATTCCGGCTGAAGGAATTCCGTCTTTTTTTTCTTTTAAAACCGGGTTTTCCGGGTAATCGTCGTCTAAATAAAATTCCTGACAAACCGGCTGTCCGGTAGTTTCGTTTATATCCGATTGGTTTATAAATTTTATACCCGTATAAACGCCGTTAGAAATATCTTTGATAGTTAGCAAATAATTATATCTCGCAAACTCTGTTCCCAGGCACCTGCCATCCGTATCTTTTCCCGCCATCCTTAAAGCTTTTGACATATGCTCTAAAGCATAACTCACTTGGTTTGAAAGCTCTTGTTTAACTAAAATTATTCTTTGGTGTTGCACAATAGAAATAAAGATACCAACCGCGGCGCCCACAACAAACAAAAATACGGCTGTAACCACAATTAATTCTATCAGTGTAAACCCTTTAGAGGCATTCTTCATAAATAATTTAATAATTTAATACCAATTATATAAATACTCCTCTGCCTCAATGCAATAACCATAATCGCAACCATATTCTTCTTTTTCTTTCCAAGTCACCAAAACAGAAACTTTTAAAACCGGCCTAAGAGAATCGGGGTCTGGCGTAATTGTAATTTTTCTTTTAAATTTTGTTTTTGTGAAATCACCCACTTCGTCGTAACTATAAAAACCTTTATTGTTGTTTATATTTAAATAATTTCCGCTACTGCCAAAACTTGTCAATCCGCCCCTTGCGTCGATTAATGTGCCGGTTCTATAATCCGCCTCGCATCCATTTGAACAATCTGTGTTTGTATCTGAAAGTCCTTTTTTCCAACCTTGATAAACGTCCAACCAATTATTATCTCTCATATTTCTTACTATTTCTATACCTTCTTGAGCAAGATAGGCCGCTGTAAGGCGCGAAGAAACGCCATCAGTAAAAATAACAACTGTTGAAAAAGAATTATAAACGCCGATAGTAGCAACGGCTAAAATAAGAATAGCGATTATCAGTTCAATTAATGTAAACCCTTTATTTTTTATATTATGTAGCATTATTTTATTTCTATTAAACCCGAAGTATTTACTGAAACCATTCTTTCTTTTAATGGCTCGGATTCTATGGCAAAAATAATCATCGCCCGATTAAACTTTGTCCCCGATGAATCCTCGGCTAACTCTGTTATCGTTGTGGCGGGGTTTGGAGGCGCAAAATTAATATCTACCCATCGGCCGTCTGCAGTATTCTCAATTGTATTTATAATCACTTCTGGTTCGGTTTGACTTAAATCTATTTCTTCTATAACGCAATCTGCTTGAGGATTCGTTTGTTGCCTGCAATCCACAAAGGACTCCTCGCTATATTTTTGGTCAGGAGTATTGCCCCTATCGGCATATATTATATATTTTTTGTTGCGCAAATTGGCATCATCAAGATTTATATAAACTCCATATCCTTTTACGTCTAACCCTTCTATCTGCTGTCCTGAAAATCCCATATCCTGAGTTCTTCTTAAATCTTGGCTCATTTTATAAACAGCTCTGGTCAGCGCGAACTGGCGTTTTATTTTTGGAAAATCAGTCACCAAAATACTTGAAAAAAGAGCGATAATAAAAACAACTACTAAAATTTCAATTAGAGTGATGCCTCTTGATGAAGATGTGCGTTTTAAATTATTAGATGCATATACCATTGTATTATTTCCTGCCCATAAAAAAGAGCGATAAATGTTCCTATAATCAAAAATGGGCCAAATGGTATTTCGCTCTTTAAATTCTTGCTTCCAAAAACAATCAATCCCACCCCTATTATAGCACCTAAAAAGAAAGCTAAAAATAGGGCGGCTAAAATATTGGGATAACTTAAAAACAAACCCATAAAAAACGCTAATTTTACATCTCCGAATCCCATCCAGCGGCCGCCAGAAATAAGAAAGATAAATAAGAAAAAAGCGCAAGCCCCAAACCCGGCCCATAAAGGGTTAAAATTCAAAAATCTAAAATTAAAAATTAACTGCTCTAAAAAAACAATCCCAATGGCCGGAAATAAAACTTTGTCCGGAATAATATAATGTTTAAGGTCATAAATAAAAATAATAATTAAAAAAGAGAAAATAATCAATAAAAATAAAAAATAGATTAAAAAATTCCAGCCCGAAATTGGTCCGCCTATGGCGAAAAAAATTAGCAAAAAAAGCAAGCCCGTCAACAACTCAACCAACGGATATTGAATAGATATGTTTTTCTTGCAGTATCTGCACTTTCCTTTTAAAAATAAAAAACTAAAAACAGGAATTAAATCCTGCCAGCCCAAGTCGTGCTTGCAATGAGGGCAAAAAGATTTACCCCGCATAAAACTTACAGTTTTTCTGCGGGAACTGCTCTTGGGCATATCTTCCTGCAATTCCATTCTATAAACAACGCAATTTAAAAAACTGCCGATACAAAGTCCGAGTAAAAAAATAAAAATAAAATAATAAATCATTATTTAATTTTACCATTTTTTATAAAAAAAAATAGTCCCGCCATGGCGGGACTATTTAAAAATCTTACTAAATAATCATTAATCTGTGGCATCGCAATCAAAATGACCATCAACAGCATCGCAAGTTGCAATTGGTCCAGCATAACCAGTAGAATCCACACACCAATTACTACCGCTGGTATTCAGAGCATATGCTATACAAAAACCTGCGGGGATATCATTTGCTCCATCAAGTATAAGCGTAGCTCCATTCGTTTCTATTGCCGCTCTTAAATCAAAAATCTCGCCGCTTGTGGCGTCAAGTAAACCATCATAAGAACCGCTGTCAGCCGCGCTCTCCATCGCTGTTCTGATTTGACCCATCTCTAATTTTATTGATGAATCCTTGGCTTTGTCCCTTGTGCTGGACAAGTTCACCATTAACATAGACGCCAAAATGCCGATAATGGCAATAACAACTAATAACTCAATTAAGGTAAAACCTTTTTGAAACTTATTTTTGTTCATTGTTTATTTATAATATTTTAGAATATTCTTCGACTTTTAATATTTAACATTTTTATATGTCTTTTTCTCTATTTTACTTTATCGCAAAAATACAAGCAATAGAAGGATGTGGATATCTTTTAATTTAAAAAGAAAAACATAAAAAAAATTGACCCCGAATTGGGGCCAATAAAACATAATTGTTTTATCTTTGTCTTTACGGGGCACAATTTCTATTTGCTGTATCACAATTTGCAGTTGTTCCGGCATAACCGGTGGAATCCACGCACCATGAACCGCCAGTAGGGTTTAGGGCGTATTGCACGCACCACGCATTAGGGGATGGAGTAGCAGTGGTTGGCTCAGATTCCACAAGCGTTCCGCCACCATTAACTACAATAGCGGCCTTTAGATTAACAACATCTGCACTAGCCAGACCTCCCTGATAAGTATTACCACCGGCAAAAGCTTCCATAGCTGTTCTGATTTGACCCATTTCTAATTTTATCGCCGCGTCTTTGGCTTTATTTCTTGTGCTAGACAAGTTCACCATTAAAACAGCGGCCAAAATGCCGATAATGGCAATAACAACTAATAACTCAATTAATGTAAAACCTTTTTGTTTTTTCATTTTTATTTTTTTCTAACATTTAATATTCAGAATATTTCTCGACCTTTGATATTATGGCTTCTTTTATTTATTTTACCTTATTCCAAAAATACAAACAATAATAGGGGTGTGAATAACTCAAAATTATTAAAAATTAAGGAATGCAATTGGCAACGCCGGCAAAACAACAATTAGTGGTGGCAACCGTGCAATCGGAATTATTTATCTCTTTTTGATTTCCCTTATTGTCAACGCAAAAGGCCTTGTCTGGATATACAAAAAATCTTGCGCAGGCGGCCCAGGCAACGCCAACATTGTTAGTAATTTTTATATTGCAATGTTTGTCAGCGGTTGCCGATGGTATTTCATCCCAGACAATTTTAACAGCGATAGAAAGATTGGGGTCGCAAAAACTAGCATAACTACTATTGTTTCTATCATACCATAATTCTCCAGCTGTAACCAAAGTAACTAATCTCCCTTTTATGGTTGCGTCTCTCCCCTTGTCTATGTATTTTGTAACGCTATACAAGGCGACAGAGGCCAATATAACAATAATAGCTATTGCTACCAGCATTTCTATTAATGTAAAACCTTTTATTTTTTCCATAAATTAAATAGTTCCTAATGCCCCGTAAAGCGGGGACAAAACAGAAACTGCTAATAATGCCACCGTAATTCCTAAAAATACTATTAAAATCGGCTCTAAAAGAGTCGCAAAAGTTTCTACCGCCATTTTTACCTCTTTTTGGTAAAAATTCACTATCTCCATTAGGGTTTTGCCTAACTTGCCGGTTTCCTCCCCGACTTTAATCATTTGCACAACAAATATCGGCACATGTTCCGGGTATTTTATCAAAACAGAACTAATTTTTTCTCCTTCGGAAACATTTTTTTCCACTTCAATAATAATATTCTTATAAACATGATTGGTCACTGTGTCTCTTGTAATTTGCAATGCCTTATTAATTGAAAGGCCGGCTGAAACAAGCGTAGAAACGCTTTCAGAAAAGCGGACAAGAAAAACCTTTTGAAGTATAGATCCAAAAAAGGGTATTTTTAAAGATATTTTGTCAAACTTTTTTTTGCCTTCTTTGGTTCTAAAATAATAAACTAAAAATCCGATTAATAGAAAAAAGGCGACTAATATAATCCAGCCATAACCCATTGCAAAATCATAAAAATTAATCATCAGCGTGGTAAAAAAGGGCGGTTTTGATGTGGTGTCTTTCAAAAGCTCAACAAGTTTTGGCATAACGCCGAGCATTATTATTAAAAATACCACGAAAAGAACGCATAAAACGAAAATCGGATAAATCATCGCGCCTTTTAACTGAGATTCTATATCGGACTCTCTTTCTAAATGGTCTGACAAATAATAAAGGGCTTCAGAAATTTTCCCAGAGGCCTCGCCAGATTTTACTAAATTAACATAAAAAATACTAAAAGTATCAGAATAAACGCCAAAAGCTTCAGACAAGGGACTTCCTTCTTCCACCATCTGAGAAATTTTTAGTATTTTTTCTCTAAAGGATTCTTTGCGAATTTGAACAGCCAAAGAGGTTAAACTCTGCACTACTGGAACTCTTGAATCAAGCATTACTGCCATCTGTCTTGAGAATATAGCTAAATCCTTTTTTGACGCTTTCTCAAAAAGTTTTATTTTAATTGAAAACGGCGACTTTATTTCCTTTAGAAAAGTGACATAAATATTGTATTTTTGCAAAAGGGCGCCGGCGGCATCTCTTGAAGAAGCTTCAACGGTTCCTGTTTCAATCTTCCCCTCTTTGGTTCTGGCTTGATAATTATACTTCATCTTAATAAGCTTTTTAACTCTGAAGGATTAAAAGAAGAATTTACAGCGTCATTTAAAGAAATCTCTTTATTTCTTATTAAATCAACCAAAGACCTATTTAAAGAAATCATTCCCTCTCTAGACGAGGTTTCTATTACCGCTGGGATTTCATGCACTTTGTTTTCTCTAATTAAAGTGGCTACTGCCTGATTGCAAATCATTACTTCGCAGACCGGAATAAATCCTCCGCGAATTCTTGGTATTAATCTTTGGGAAATAATTCCTAAAAGAGACCCGGCTAATTGAAACCTTATTTGGTTTTGCTGTTCGGCTGGAAAAACATCAACAATCCTATGGATTGATTGAGGAGCTGAATTTGTATGCAATGTGGCGAAAACCAAATGACCGGTTTCAGCGGCCGTAATGGTGGTGGAGATTGTTTCTAAATCTCTCATCTCTCCCACCATAATCGCATCGGGATTTTGACGAAATGTCGCCCTTAAGGCATTGGTAAAACTTAACGTGTCTTCGCCAACTTCTCTTTGGTCTATAATCGCTCTGTCGTCTTCATAAACATACTCAATCGGGTCTTCAATTGTAATTATGTGCATGGATTTTGTATGATTTATCTCGTCAAGCATTGCGGCTAAAGTGGTGGATTTTCCCTGACCAGAAGCTCCTGTAACTAAAACTAATCCTTGTGACCTGCCTGTAAATTCGTGTAAAACAGACGGAAGATTTAATTCTTCTACGGTTCTGATTTTAGGAGAGACGAAACGCAACGCTATGCTTATGCCGTCTTTTTGAAAAAAAATATTTACTCTAAATCTGGCCGCCCCGTCAAACTCATAAGAAAAATCAATTTCTTTTTCTGTTAAAAGTTTTTGTTTTTTTACATCGTTTATTAAAGAAAAAGCTAAACCACGAGAATCCTCTGCCGATATCTTTGGCTCTTTTGTTAATGGAACCAATTGCCCGGTAATTCTTATTGTGGGATGATGGCCCACTGAAATGAGTAAATCAGACGCTTCTTCTTTAACAACTATATCTAAAAATTTTTTAAATTTTTGTAAATAATCCATAAATTTTTTTGTTTATTTTTTATTCCGGAACATTACCTTTCATCTGTTACTCTTGCAACTTCTTGAACCGTAGTTTCTCCATTTAAAACTTTTAATATTCCTTCTTGTTCCATGGTTAACATTCCTTGTTTTTGGGCTACTTTTAAAATTAAACTTTCGACTGGATTTTTCAAAAGTAATTCCGCCAATTCGCTTGTCATAGACAAAACCTCAAAAAGACCCATTCTGCCAGAGTAACCCATAAAACCACAGAGCTCGCATCCCTTAGCTTCATATATATAAAAAATATCCGAAATTTTAACTTCTTTTTTTGCTTGGACTGGAAAATTTTTAATCCTGCTTAAAATATAATTTTTAATTTTTTCGTTTGGTATTATCTTTTTTTTACAATGAGGGCAAAGAACCCTGATTAGTCGTTGAGAAATTGCAATCCTTAAAGTAGAGGGAATTAAAAATTGCTTGATTCCCATATCGATTAGCCTTGGAATAACTCCTATAGATGTATTAGTATGCAAAGAAGACAAAACAACATGACCGGTTAGAGCCGCCTGAATGGCGAGACTGGCTGTTTCTTCATCTCTAATTTCTCCAACCATAATAATATTTGGGTCTTGCCTTAAAATCTGTCTTAAACCTTGAGCAAAACTATAGCCAATTTCCGGTTTTATCTGAGATTGATTGACTCCGGCGATAGAATATTCTATAGGGTCTTCAATGGTGGTAATGTTCACGCTGTCTTTATTCAAAATTTGCAAAATCGCGTATAGCGTTGTTGTTTTTCCAGAACCAGTGGGTCCAGTAGATAAAATTAATCCATAAGGTTTTTTAATTGCTTCTTTAACTAAATCAAAATTTCTTCCTCTTAATCCCAGCTGTTCAAAAGATTTTAACCCCTCCGTAGGGTCTAGAACCCTAATTTCTACTTTTTCTCCATAGAGAGTTGGAAAAGTGGCAACTCTAAAATCAACTTCTTTGCCGCCGATCTTAATTGAAAGTCTTCCATCTTGGGGAATTCTGTTCTCGTCAATTTTTAAACTAGCGATAATTTTAATTCTCGCCACAATAGCAATATGCACGCTTAATGGCAAAAAAAGATTGGGGTGCAAAATTCCATCTTGTCTAAACCGCACAGTAAGCTTGTCCTTGCTGGGCTCTATATGAATATCGGAAGCATTGTTCTCGATTGCGTGTTTCAAAATAACTAAAACCATTTTAATAATAGGCGCCTCTTCTGCCATTATTCTAGGAGACAAATTGTCTTCTACCGCGCCTAAAATTTCTTTCTTTTCTTTTTCTAATTCATATAAAGCTTTAATTGTCTCGCTCTTTAGTGTCCTATATTGTTTTAAAAGATTATTTAAATCTGTGAATGTTATAAGAAAAGTTTCATAACTAAAATTTTCTTGCCGGCTTAAAAACCTCAGGGCATTTTGAGCTGATATATCTTCTGGATAAACCATTCCTATTTCAAAAACATTTCCATTTTTGGCTATTGACACCATCTTGTAATTTGTTGCCGCTTCTTCGGGAATCAATTTTAAAACATCTAAAGAGACTTCCTCGGCTTTAATTTTTTTCAGGACGAATTTAAAAACCTTGCTTTTCAATTTAAAAAGCTCGTCTTCAGAAATAATTCTCCTCTCCAAAATTATTTCTTCTTCTGTTTTTCCGGTTTTGACTGATTCTTCTTGCAATTCATTTCTGCTTTTTTCATTCAAGAAACCATTGCCGAATAACTCTTGTAATAATTTCATACTATTTTGTTAATGTATAATAAGGTGTAAAAGGGTTTTCTCTCCCCATTTCAATCTCTTCTAAAGAAACTAAAATTAATCCGATGTCTTCTAAAATCTTTTTCGCTTCCTCTGTTGTTGACGCAAAAACACTTCCCGTTTTTTGCTCTCCTTTGTCTGTTGCCGCCGAATAGCTAAATTCTTTTTGCACCCTTTCCATAAATAAACTCCCTTTAACCTGTTCTAGATCTAAAACCTCAAAATTAATTTCGATTTGAGGTTTTATAAAAGCCTGCTCTACTAAAACAGCTTTTGGTTTAGAAAAGAATACAATCGTTCCAATTACAGACAAAACTAGCAGGAACAATATTGTAATTCCTAAAAAAAATATTTTTTGCCTTTGTTTTGGCGATACAAAAACTATGGCCATAAATAATAATTTTTAAAATTTTAAATTTCGTTAATATGACTGCGTCTTTATTTCTAGTTGAAAAGAGAATGTTTGTTGCGCCATGAGCTGGACGGTTGGTGTTTTTGGCGGTGATTGACTCGCTATTTGCAAACCAAAAGAAATATTTCCAACTTCAAATAATCGAGATGAACTCTCCAAGGAAGAAAGAAAATTTTTAAAAGATTGATAGCTTCCCAGCGCATCAAGGGAAAAAACAATTTCTTTAATATTGCTCTCTGAAGTAGCAGGGGAAATTTTAGTTAAAAGAATATCTTTAACAATCAGCCCGCTCTCTACGCCCTTTTGTTGGAAAAAATACACTAAATCTGCCAGTTGGGGCTTTGACGGTATTGCATTTTCAATTTTTTCTAAACTTTCTTTGTTGTCTTCTAATTTCGTAAAAATTTGGCTTATTTCTGAATAATAGGCAAATTTGCCATTATATTCAGCCTCAGCTTTGCCTAATTTTATCTGGAGGTCTTTAAATTCAATATATTTCGGCGCCACAAAAAAATATATCAAAAGCACGATGATAAAAATAATAACAGATATTGCAATTGGACGATCTACTTTCATTTTTGAAAAAAATTAAAAAATTATTGCGTAACGTCTAACGTCGTATCGCCGGCGTCAGGTGTTGCAGTTATCCCGCTTGGCGGGATTCCGTCTGTCGGGAGAGTTGTTTCTGTTTCCGCTATAAAAGAAAATATTTTCGGGTCTAAAGAGAGAACTAAATTAAAATTAATTCTATTCTGTTCTCCGATAGTTGAACCCAAAACAGTTATTTTGGTTAAATATTCGCTTTCTTCAAAAACCGAAACCTGCCTGCTAAAAATTTCTACGCTTTCCGCCTCGCCAGAAAGTATAATATCGGCATCGTTCCCTCCCATATTAAATCTTGAAAACCAAACAGCTGGTAATGCGGTTTGCTCTAAAAAAGCTAAAATATTTGAAGAAACTCTGTGGTCTTTAATTAAGGGAATATAATCATTTATCTTTTTTTGCTCCTCAAAAATTTGTTTTTCCATCTCTTTTTGCTTATCTGTTCCAACTGTAGCTAAAGATATTTCAAAATTTTTAATGCCTGCCTTTTGAGAATTAATTTTTACAGCAAAAATCAAATAACAGAGAATAGTTGCTATTAAAGAAGAAATTATAAAATAAAATACTACATCTACCCACCAGAGTTTATTTTCTCTTAGTTTGCTAAAAATACTAAAAACGAACATACGATTTTTGTTATTGTTATAATTATATTATACAATAATTCAAACTTCTAATCCACCTAAAGACAAACCAACCGCCACCGAAAAACTCGGCCCTATTTTTTTTATTTCTTCTTCGAGTATGGGCGGGTATAAAAGATCAGAAAAACAATTAGGAATTTCTACTTTCTTTTTAAAAGTTTCTTCAAAATATCCTTTTAATCCCGGCAAATTAGCTGTGCCGCCGGTCAAATATATTTCTTCTATTTCCTTGCCTTCTTCTTGATAAAAATCTCCTGAAATTTTTCTTATTTGCAATAAAAGCGGGTCAATTAAAAGATATAAAGTTTTATTCAAATCTGCGTTTGGAGAAATTAAACCCTGTTTATTTTTTAGCTCTTCTGCTTCGCCATAGCTTAATCCTAAGGCAGATGATACGGCGTAGGTTAATTGACTTGAGGCAAAACTAAAACTATAGCTCTTTTTTAAAATTCCTTGAGCAATAATATTAACAGTTGTGCTCTGAACGCCTATGTCCATTAAACATATAATTTTTTTCTTATCTTTAACCAATGCTCTTGTTATCGCCAATGTTTCGGCTTCTAACGCATAAAGCTCAAGACCGGCTGATTGCGCTATTTTTTGATAGCCCTGAACAACTTGATTCGGTATTGCGATTAAAAATATCTTTAAAGAAGAATTTTTATCGCCGGGCGTCCCGCCCACAACCCTCCAATCTAATGTAGTTTCTGTAATTGGAAGAGGTATATATTGAGGAGCTGTATAATAAACTGCCTGCTGTATTTCTTTTTCCGTCATTGGAGGAAGCTCAATTGAAGTGCAAAAAGTGGAAAAATCAGGAACAGAAAAAATCGCTGCCTTGGTTTTTATCTTCGCTTCGTCTAAAATTGCCGTAATGGCCCTTGAAACAAAAAAATCTGAAAGCAAATAACTGCCTCTTTCAAAAGTTTTAACCGTCTCTTTATAAAGAGCCGCAGACTTTATCTCGCCGTAATTCTCTAATGTTTTTCCTCCTCCCCAGCGCGAAATTTCAACAACTTTGACAGAGGCTGTGCCAATATCTACGCCTAGCATCTTTTTGGGGAAAAACATCATAAAAGGATTTTTAAAAGGATTGCGCATAATGGTATTTTTATTATATCCTAAAAACAAGACAATAACACTGTGAATAACATCGCAAACAAACTCAAAAAATTTTTACTGGAATTATTCTTCCCTTCTTTTTGCTTGGGCTGCCAAAAAGAGGGAACTTATCTTTGCCAAGATTGCAAGGCGGTTTTAGAAATCTCAGAATATAATTATTGCCTTTGCAACAAAAATCCTTTAATAATAAGTTCTGAACAAAAAAAACACGGCAAATGCAATAAGTGTTATCATAAAAATCTGACTGGCCTTTATTCTGCTCTGCCCTATAAAGAAAAACCTTTAACAAGAAAATTAATTCATCAATTTAAATATCAACCGTATATAAAAGATTTAGCAAAAACTTTGGCTAACTTAATTATTGAACATCTGATAATAGTAAACAAAAACACTGATGATATTTGGAAAAATAGCATTTTAGTTCCAATTCCCTTAGATAAGAATAAATTAAAAAGCAGGGGATACAACCAGTCAGAAGAATTGGCGAAAGAACTTACAAAAGTTCTCAAAATTCCTGTAATTTCAGATGCCCTGATAAAAATAAAACAGACAGCCCCGCAAATGGAACTTAAAAAAGAAGATCGCGAAAAAAATCTTGCCAACGCCTTCGCCATAAACAAAAATTTTGTGATCTCGGGGCTCACAAAATTTTCCAAAGTTTTTCTGGTGGATGATGTTTACACAACCGGCTCCACTATGGAAGAATGCGCAAAGATACTCAAAGAGGCCGGCGCCAAACAAGTTTGGGGAATAGCTATCGCCCGTGAAGAATAATTTTCTCAACTGTCTCCCAGTCGCCATCAACCCATAAAAGAATTATTTCAGCCGGAAAGCCAAATGATTCAACTGTTTTTCGGGCTTTTTTTAAGTGTTCAATCTGCTCTTTTTTTTCAACAGGATTTCCGGCGCATCCAAAATGCCCGACAATCGCAATCACTTTTGAATTATGATGATTTACAGAAATATCCACTCTTTTTTTAATGTTTTCAATTACAACGGCATCGGTATTTTCCGCTAATATCTTATTCGGACCTGGCTCAGTCGCCATATCAACATAGTCAACGCTGTAATTTTCTTTTATATAATTTTTAACGGCGTCCTGAACCCTACCGTCCATGCAATTTATCGCGCATGCAAACCCCGTTAGAGGCTTATTTTGCTTATGTCCGCCTTTAGGATTATTAACCTCTAACGGGGCAAATGTTTTATTATTTTCCATGTATCCCAAGTTTATCACTTGAAACCGCAAAAATCAATTAACCCCTCCTTTGACTTAAATCGAAATGTTGCATAAGATATATCTATGGAAGACCTATCTAATTACGAGAAATTGCGAGAAGATGCCCTAAAATACTATAATTCTATCGGCAAAGTGCTTTGCCCTATTTTTAACACTCCCATTTTCTTCCCATCAGAAGCATTTAATCATATAATCTTTAAGAGTGCGAGAACGGAACGAGAAAGACCATCGCAAATAATGAGATTTAAGCTCTTGCCAAAAGCCAAAAAATTAGTTGAAACATCCAGCACTTATCAAGAATTTGAGGAAACAATAAAAGAATTTAATGTAAAAAGTTTCAAAAAAAGAGTTCAAAAAAGTAAAGTTGTTAGATATTGGGGCATTATAGCTATCGTTGAAGGATATAAATTAAAAGTGATTATTAGAAAAATCGGAGATGATGGAAATTTACATTTTTGGAGGGTTGTGCCAGCTTGGACAACAAATAAATATAGAGATACAAAGTTTATTTCTACGATGAAGGGCAACCCAGAAGAGGACTAGAACAGCTTAAATTCAACAAAAATACCGCCTTGTAGCGGTGTTTTTGTTATGCCTGCCTTCAGCTTATGTATTAGCCGAATAGGGCTGACGCCCCACAAGCACACTTTAAGTATATACGATGACAAGCGTCCTTGTCAACAATATATACGATTTAAGTATATGATTTGTTTTTTAAATAAACTATTAAAATTTTACCCTACCCCGCATTTCACCATTGTTTTTGGCTCTATCGTCCCACTTTCCGTTATGAAGGTTATAACTAAAAATGCCGCAATTTACGAAGCATTTTGAGTTCGGATTTCACTTGCGGTGTGTATTTGAAAATATCCGAACCGATTTCATTAACGGGCTCGGCGGGCGGAATTCCCCCCACACCCCCCTTCCGCCCGCCTCGTCTTGCCTGCCCGACAAATAGGCGGGAACCGGAACGAAAAGGACGATTTCAAGTTTTTCTTTGGCGACAAAACTTCTTGAGTTTACTTTTCAAGAAATTTCTGTCCAAGAATTAACTACTCCGGCAACTGCGGAACTGCGGGGATGGATTCTCCAAGATGGCATTCGGTTGGCACTTTGATAACAAGCCCGAAACCTACGCTGTAATTACTAAAACTTTCTCCTAGTCCCATAGTTTGGTGTAGCGGAAGCCAACGTATCTCGCCACCCTCTTTCGCATAGCTATAAACTTTGGTGAAAGTGCAAGTACCTTTAATATCATTTAGTGTTTTTCCAATCATGTTTGGGGAGACGAAAGTAAAATTCCATCCCGGAGAAAGTTTTATTTGAGATAAAGCAAAGTGATCGGAATTAAAACCTGGATAGCCCCACCCAAATGAATATTGCCCGTCTTGTTCAGAATAAACCCAACCAGAAGCATAAAGAGGGATATCGAAGCCGAAATCGCGTTGTGTTGGCTGACCGTTTTTCTCTGCAAGCACATATTTATTCTGTTCTTGTTGATATACGAATTTGTACTTGAAATCAACATTTTTCATACCACCTGCGGAAATTTTACTTTCTGTTTCCCAAGCAAACAAGGGCACTAAGTTCCAGCCGCGATTGATGTTTACTGTAATTTTTTGTTGATTGGGCTCATACGTGGCATAAACAGTAGACGAAAGAGCCAGCACGGCAAAAATTAAAATATATTTTATAGATTTCATGTTCATGATGATTTATTCTGGAAGTTTAGGCGGCTGCGGAATTGATTCCTCGGTAGTTCCGGTTTCGCCTCCTGGCGTTAATCGTTGCCCAGATAAAAACAAGTACCCAACAATGCCAACGACGATAACAACTAAAATTATTATAAAAACTTTCCAGTTCATTTTGATAATTTATTAAAGTTAATTAAGTATACGACCTTTATGAAATTTTTTACCCTCCCAAAATGTGGTTCGAGCCGACATTTTTGACAGGTTCTTTGGCAGTTTGCCTTTCCGCTCCGGTT
>ERZ1292640.367-Hain-H43-02um-R1-367-length-36620-cov-48_pt1 | contig 36620 bp, 35 predicted proteins | sample MGYA00564404_ERZ1292640 | MGnify/ENA primary metagenome ERZ1292640 (study PRJEB36523, sample SAMEA6512636) | groundwater metagenome | collected 2019-01-08 | study: AquaDiva: Metagenomics assemblies of 32 groundwater samples | reverse complement strand
ATGGCAAAGATTTATTATGATCAGGACGCGGATTTAGGTTTATTAAAGGATAAGACAATCGCGATTATTGGGTATGGTATTCAGGGCAGGGGTCAGGCATTGTGCTTGCGTGATTCAGGGGTAAAGGTAGTGGTTTCAGAGATGGAGGGGACGGTTAATTTCGAACAGGCCAAACAGGATGGATTTACTCCGGTGAGCGCGGCTGAAGCGGCAAAATCCGCGGATATTATCCAGATCTTAACACAGGACCATGTGCAGGCAAAAGTCTATAATGAAAGCATTAAGCCAAATTTAAAAAAAGGCAAGGCCCTTTGTTTTTCGCACGGTTTTAATATTCATTTTAAACAGATAAAACCGCCTAAGAAAGTAGACATATTTATGGTGGCTCCTAAAGGCCCGGGCGCGTTAGTGCGCCGGATGTATGAGGAGGGTAAAGGCGTTCCGTGTTTAATCGCGGTTTATCAGGATGCTACCGGTAATGCCAAGGCTATCGGGCTTGCTTACGCTAAAGCTATTGGTGGAACTCGTATGGGTGTTATTGAGACAAACTTTAAAGAGGAAACCGAGACGGATTTATTTGGCGAACAGGCTGTTCTTTGCGGCGGCGTAACCGAATTAATTAAAGCTGGTTTCGATACTTTAATTGAGGCAGGGTATCAATCGGAGATTGCTTATTTTGAAGTTTTACATGAGCTAAAGCTCATTACCGACCTTGTACAGGAGACAGGAATATCAGGTATGCGCCGCAGGGTTTCTAATACCGCCTGTTACGGAGATTTGACCAGAGGCAAAAGAATAATTACGGAAAAGACTAGAAAAGAAATGAAGAAAATTTTGAAGGAAATTCAGAAAGGTAAATTCGCCAAGGAATGGATTAAGGAAAACGAAGACGGCAGGCCGAATTTTGATAGATTACTAAAAGAAGGCGACGAGCATCAAATAGAGCAGGTTGGAAAGCAACTGCGCGAGATGATGCCTTGGATGAAGAAATAGCGTAGAGCGGATAGGAAAAGATAAAGAAAAAGATTTAAAACTATATGCTATCCGCTATCCGCTAAACGCTGAATATTATGGAAAAGATAATAATTTTTGATACAACTTTACGTGACGGAGAGCAGGCGCCGGGGGCGTCGATGACGCCTGAGCAAAAATTGGAGGTTGCCCTTCAATTGGAAAAGCTGGGCGTTGATGTGATTGAGGCGGGATTTCCTGTTGCCTCGCCCGGTGATTTTAAAGCGGTAGAGCTGGTTTCTCGGAATATAAAGAAGTGCATAGTCTGTGGTTTGGCCCGCTGTATAAAACAAGATATTGAAATAGCAGGTGATTCTCTTAAACGCGCAAAGCATCCGCGCCTGCATATATTCCTGGCTACTTCAAAAATACACCTCAAATATAAATTTAAAAAACCCGAAGATGAAATATTGGAATTAGCAAAACAAGCGACAAGGATGTCGCGGAAGATTTGTTCTGATATTGAATTTTCTCCGGAAGACGCCACGCGTTCAGAGCGGCCGTTTCTTTTTAGGGTTATTGAGGCAGTTATAAAAGAGGGTGCAAGGACTATTAATATTCCGGATACTGTCGGATACAGTTATCCGCAGGAGATTTTTTCTCTGATTACAGATATAAAAAATAATGTTCCAAATATAAATAAAGCGGTGATTTCTATCCATTGCCATGATGATTTGGGGATGGCAGCCGCGAATTCTCTTTCCGCGGTTTTGGCAGGCGCCCGTCAAGCGCATTGCACGATAAATGGGATAGGAGAGCGCGCCGGAAACGCGTCATTAGAAGAAGTAGTTATGGCTATAAAGACGCGCAAAGACGCTTTTAAGGGCCTTTATACCCAAGTGAATACTAAAGAACTTTTTAGGATATCGCGTTTAGTTTCCAGTATTACAGATTTTGTTGTTGCTCCTAACAAGGCGATAGTTGGCAGGAATGCTTTTCGTCATGAAGCAGGAATTCATCAGGACGCGATATTAAAGAAAAGAATTACCTATGAAATAATGAATCCGGCTGATGTGGGCATACCGGAGAGCCAGTTAGTTTTAGGCAAGCATTCTGGCCGGCACGCGTTTGATGATAGGCTTAAATCTTTGGGATTTTGTTTGACACAGGAACAATTGAATAAGGCCTTTGAACGATTTAAGGAAATCGCGGATAAGAAGAAAGATATTTTTGATGATGATTTAAGGACGATTGTTGAGGAGGAAAAAAGAATTGTGAGCCCTGTTTGGGAATTAAATAGTTTTGAGGTTCATTCCGGCACAAAGATTAAGCCGGAGGCAACCGTTATTCTTAATAAAAAAGGTAAGACCTTAACTGAAACAAGTTTTGGCGATGGCCCGGTTGATGCCTGTTTTAAGGCAATAGATAAGATTGTTGGATGTAAGGGAAAATTGGAAGATTACCGCCTGGAGTCAGTTACTTCCGGGGAAGATGCCTTGGGCCAGGTAAGCCTTAAGTTTAATATTGAAGATAGGATTATAAGCGGCCGCGGTTTAAGTACTGATATTATTGAGGCTAGTGTTCGGGCGTATTTGGATGCGATTAATAAATTAAGCTAGATAGGAGTTCGTATCTCGTAGCTCGTAGCTCGTAGCGAGATACGAGATACGAGCTACGGATGTATGATTCCACCTAAGATATTTGGATTGGTTGGTTATCCTGTAGAACATAGCCTTTCTCCCCGAATGCATAACGCGGCATTTAAGGCTTTAAAAATAAATGCCGCGTATAGATTATTTTCTTTGAAAGAAGATGAGCTGAAAGTTTTTTTCGCGGGTTTAAAAAAAAATAATATTTTCGGTTTAAATGTAACTATTCCGTATAAGGAAAAGGTTATGGCTTTTCTTGATAAAATATCTCCTGAAGCTAAACTAATCGGCGCGGTAAATACAGTCAAGGTTAATCAAGGCAGTTTAGAGGGTTTTAATACAGATGGAGAGGGATTTTTAAGGCATATCAAATTATCTCTAGGTTTTAATCCTAAAGGTAAAAGCATTGCTATTATTGGCGCGGGAGGGGCATCAAGGGCAGTTGGAATTTATTTAAGTAAAGAAAAGCCAAAAAGAATATCTTTTTTTGATTCAGATGTGGCTAAGGCAGGGAATTTAGTTAAACATTTAAAAGAATGTTTTAGCGCTATAGAATTTAGGCAGTCTTGTTCCATAGAAGGGCTTGGCATAGAAACATCCGATCTATTAATTAATGCCTCTCCCATAGGAATGAAAGAGGCCGACTCGTGTTTAGTCAAAGAAGGTTTTACGCGTAAGAAACCCTTGGTTTATGATTTAATCTATAATCCCCCGGAAACAAAGCTGTTGAAGTTGGCAAAGTCAAAAGGTTGCGTGGTATCTAACGGTTTAGGAATGCTTTTATATCAAGGAGCGCTGGCTTTTAAGCATTGGACCGGGAAAGAGGCGCCCGTTGAAGTAATGAGGGAGGCTTTAAAATTATGATTGAAAAAATTGCGGCATTTATTTTTGGTTCTATCGTCGGGAGTTTTCTTAATGTCTGTATTTGCAGAATGCCACAGGGTGAATCCGTGGTTTGGCCTTCTTCCCATTGCCCGAACTGCAAAAAAAGAATACCTGTTTACGATAATATTCCGTTTTTGAGCTATCTTTTATTAAGAGGAAAGTGCCGTTTTTGTAAACAAAGGATATCTTTAAGGTATCCTTTGGTTGAATTGTTGACCGCGGTAATATTTGTAATGTTATTTGTCCATTGCGGGCTAAGTTACGATTTGTTTTTTTATATAATCTTGGCTTCCAGCCTTATCATAGCCTCTTTTATAGATATTCAGCACCGTATTATTCCTGACGAGATTTCTATTGGCGGCCTGGCCGCGGGTTTTATATTAAGCGCGGTTAAGGGATTAAGCCTGAAACCTGCGGCTTGGAGCTATCAGCCGCTGTTTAATTCTTTTTTAGGGATATTTATTGGCGGTGGAATAATTTATTTTAGCGGCGTTATTTTTGATTTGGTTTATTTTAGGCTTCTTAAAAAGCCGCCTATTCAGGGAGAAACTGAATCTATGGGGGGCGGGGATGTAAAGTTGCTCGCGATGATTGGCGCGTTCTTAGGTTGGCAGAAGGCGCTGTTGGTGTTTTTTATCGCGCCATTTTTTGGTATAGTTGTTGGCGTAACGTATCTTTTGACAAAAAAAGACCATACCATACCTTATGGTCCGTTTTTGTCTTTGGCTGCTCTTGTTTTAATATTTTGGGCGGATAAAATAATTCAGCTAATTTTGGGAGTGGCGATAAGATGACACAATCAATTCTTAGTGAGTATTTATTAAATACCGACTCTTATGATAAATGGAAAATAATCGGGATAAAAAAAAGAGCGGGGGTATTAGCCCCCTTGTTTTCTATTTATTCAAAAGAGAGCGTTGGGGTGGGTGAATTTTTAGATCTAAAGCTTCTTGTAGATTGGTGCGTTCAGACGGGTAATTCCATAATCCAGCTCTTACCGATAAATGAAGTTGACTGGCTTTTTTGTCCTTATGACTCAATGAGCTCATTTGCCCTGGAGCCGGTTTATATTCGTCTTTGGCCGCAGAAGGCAAAAGAGTCTATTGGCGCTGATATAAAAAAGTTAAAATCAGGGTTTCCTGCGGGGAGGCCTTATGTAAAATATGGGATTAAGAAAGAAAAGCTTAGGCTTCTTTGGGAGATTTATTTTTATGATTCAGATAAAGAGTCGGCAGAGTTTAAAAAATTTAAGGAAGAAAATGTGTATTGGCTGCCTGATTTCGTGCTTTTTAAAGCGCTTAAGAATTATTGTAAAGGTTCTCCCTGGTATGAGTGGGAGCCTAGATATAAAAATCGCGATAAGCAGGCATTGGAGAATTTTCAAAAAGAGCATGTCAAAGAGATTAATTTTGAAATGTGGATTCAATGGCTTCTTTATGAACAGCTTAAGGAAGTAAAGGCGTACGCGGCTACTAAGAACGTTTTGATAAAAGGAGACCTTCCTATTTTAGTTTCCCATGACAGCGCGGATGTTTGGCAGCACCCATACTTTTTTAAACTTGAGTTTGCCAGCGGCGCTCCGCCGGATATGTATTGCGCTAAGGGCCAGCGGTGGGGCATGCCTACGTATAATTGGAAGAACATCGCTTTTGATGGGTATAGGTATGTTAAGGAAAAGTTAAAATACGCGCAGAACTTTTATGACATATTAAGGGTTGATCATGTGGTGGGGCTTTTTCGTATCTGGAGCATTCCTCGCGAAGAGCCGTTGGAAAATAAAGGCCTAAATGGATTTTTTGACCCCGGGGATGGGAATTTATGGTTAGAGCAAGGAAGAAATTTATTGCGTGTTATGCTTAATAGCACGGATATGCTTTTGTGCGCCGAGGATTTAGGCGTGATACCCAAGGTTTGCACGGATACCTTAAAAGAATTAGGAATCGCGGGTAATGATGTGCAGCGTTGGGTTAAAGATTGGAGTGTTCGGCACGATTTTCTCGCGGTCGATGAATATCGTTTGATTTCCGTGGCGATGCTTTCTACTCATGATACGACGAACTGGGCGAGTTGGTGGGAAAATGAGGCTGGCACGGTGGATGAGGTTTTATTTGCCAGAAAGTGCGTTGAGCGCGGTATAGATTATAACCGAGTTAGGTATGAGTTGTTTGACCTTTCGCGCTACCGGCATGGAAGGCTGCGCTGGAAAGACGATATTGATTCAGTGGACAAGTTACTTTGGCAATTGGGTAAAATGAGGACTGATGTGGGTGATTTTATAGAGATGTATGAAAATACGTATCGGGAAAAAGAGAAACTCTGGAAGTGTTTGAAAATATCTGGGCCGATGCGTGAGGAATCTGACGCTGAAATTGTCAGGACCGCGTTAAAAGCTAACCTATCTTCAAGCGCTATATTCTGCATAAATACAATTATAGATTTATTATATCTTAGTGATATTTTTAAGGAGCCTTCTTTTGCTTACCGCTTTAATATGCCTGGAATTGTAAGCGACAAAAACTGGTCATTAACTATCCCGATTTTACTGGAAGATTTATTAAGGCATAGGATCAACAAAGAGATTAGAAAACTTAATATTGAATCTGGCAGAAAGGGATAGTCCTTTCAGAAACGGATAAAAAACGGCTTATTGTTCCAATGATTTCAAAAGAGTTTTTTCCATTTAAAAATTTGAGCTCTCCAAATCTTGTTTGCGCTTTCAGTTCGCGCCATTTTAAAGATATGTCTTTATGCCGCGCGGATACGCTTGATACAAAATATCAGGGGGAAGAATTTTTAAATAACCGCCGTGATTTTCTGTTAGGTTTAGAGGTGAATTATAAAGACCTTGTTTGCGCGAAGCAGGTTCATGGAAGCAATGCAAGATTTGTTACGGAAAATCAAATTGGCTCTGGCGCGTTAAGTTATAAAACCGCGCTTGACGATACAGACGCGCTGATTACTGATAGAAAAAATTTACCGCTGGCTATGTTTACCGCGGACTGTTTGCCTGTATTTTTGTTTGATTACGCGGTTAGCGCTATTGGTTTGGTTCATGCTGGTTGGCGAGGCTCCAGGGAAAGAATCATTGTAAAGACTATACGTTTAATGCGGGAGAAGTTTAATACAAAGATTTCTAATTTATGTTTGGCTTTTGGGCCGGCTATAAAAAGTTGTTGTTATGAGGTTGGGGAGGATTTTAATGAGTATTTCTCTTTTGGTTTAGAAAAGAGGGATACTCATTATTATTTTGATTTAATGGGGGTGAACAAAAGGCAGGCTTTGGAATTAGGAGTCAGGGAAGAAAATATTTTTGATTCCCAGCTCTGTACATCTTGCCGCTTGAGCGACTTTTTTTCATATCGTAAGGAAGGCCCTGGCTGCGCGAGGATGCTTTCCGTGATCATGCTTCGTAAGTGAACTTATGCAAAAATACCACTTGGAATTTATTTTACATACTTACGTTTCTTCTGTCGAGACAATAAAGAATTATCTTGCTGAATTTTCCGATGTTTTAGCAATTGCGGCTTCGGTTAAAGAAAGCCAGGAAGCTATTACCCTCGAGTCTGTGGATTTGGCTAAAACAGGTCAAGCCACTGCCTTGCGGCCTGTGGATTGTCAGGATACTGGTGAAAAGGGCGAAAATTATAAAATTTCGCTTTCTACGGATGAGCCCACAATTATATTTGATGTGTGTTCTCAATTCGGAAGAATAAGGGAGATAAAGATAGATGAGGTTGCAACGAAAGCTGTCCCTTAATGATGTAAAAGAAGGGTTCTTTCGTATTTATTGTGGACATAGTCTCGGATTAATAATTAATAAAGGGCGGGCAAGCCCGCCCCTACGCGGCGATTTATCGGGACGATGCAATGGGCCCGTGGTATTTGGGCGGGCAAGCCCGCCCCTACGCGGCGATTTACAGGGGCTATGTAACGACCCGTAGGGGCGGGCTTGCCCGCCCAGATATTTACGTAAACTATATCTACGCTTATTATCTTAAATACGAAAGGACCAAAAAAAGTTATTCAGGGAGACGCGTTATGTACATAGTTATTTTTATAACTGCCTCAAACAAAAATGAAGCAGAACGTATTGCCAGGGCACTCTTAAAGAATAAATTAGCTGCCTGCGTTAATATTGTCGGTGGGGTAGAATCTTTTTTTTGGTGGCAAGGAAAGATTGATTCTGCGTCCGAGGCGCTTTTGGTTATAAAATCAAAAAAACAGAAATTAAACAAAATTATCAAATTAGTTAAGTCTATGCATAGTTATGAAGTTCCGGAGATAATTGCCTTGCCCATAGCTAGCGGCTCAAGGCAGTATTTAAAGTGGATAGATGAATCCCTTAGGTAATCACATTGATTATTTTGCCGCGTTTTTAGGCGGAGTTTTAATGAGTTTTACTCCTTGTGTTTATCCGCTTATTCCGATTAGCGCTAGTTTTATCGGGATAGAAGCAGGAGGCTCAAGGATTAAAGGTCTAATTTTAAGTTTAGTTTACGTTACCGGTATCGCGATTGTTTATTCTATTTTAGGGTTAACAGCATCTCTTACCGGAACAATTTTTGGCAGTATTAGTTCGCACCCGTTGACTTATATTGTTGTGGGGAGTTTGATTATTTTGTTTGGCTTGTCTATGTTGGATTTATTTTCGTTCTCTTTGTTTAATATAGTTAAAAGTCCGGCGTTTAAGAGAAAAGGATACCTTAGCGCGTTTATATTAGGTATGCTTTCTGGTTTGATAGCCTCCCCGTGCCTGACGCCTGTGCTCGGATCAATATTAGTTTATTTGGTTGTAAAAAAAGATTTTTTATACGGAATCACCCTATTGTTTAGTTTTGCTTATGGAATGGGCCTCATCCTGATTTTAATTGGGGCATTCAGTTCGGTATTGCTTAGTTTTCCTAAATTAGGTAAATGGATGTTGTATATAAAGAGACTTTGCTCTTTTGTACTTATGGGTATGGGGGTTTATTTCATCGTTATGGGTTTAAGGAGATTATAAAGTGAAAATTTGTAAAAAAAGTTTTATAATCGCGTTGGTTGTTTTTTTATCTTTTTCCCGCGTGTCAGCCCAAAGTTTATCTTTTGCCCGGAATTTTGAATTAGAGGATACGCGCGGGAATAAAATTACCTTAAATAGCTTTAAAGGTAAACAGTTTGTATTTTTGTTTTTTTGGACAACGTGGTGTCCGTTTTGCGTGAAAGGATTAAAATTGCTTAATGACAGGTATGTTTCTCTGGCAAAAGATAATGTGAAATTATTAGCTATTAATGTGGGAGAGTCACGGAGCCAGTTAGAGCGCTTTCTTAAGAATTCTCCTGTGGCATGCCCGATTTTTTTGGATAAAGATACTTCGGTCGCCCGTTCGTTTAATCTAATGGGCGTGCCAACTTATATTATTATCAATAAGGATGGCAGGATAGTTTATGAGGAGAATTATTTTCCTGATGAAGAATATAAGAATTTGATTGGAACACAAATTAACACAGATGAAAAATACAGATGAGTAGGTTAAACCCGTCAAAAAAGGCAAAAAAAGTGACTGTCACGCCTTTTGTGACTGTCACTTTTTGGTTTACCAAGAGGAGGAGTTATGTTTGATAAGATGAAGGCGCTTTGGGATATGCAAAAAAAGATGCAGGAGTTAAAGAAGGAGTTGGATAATACAACTTTTGAGATTGCCAGTTCTGAGGGCCTTGTTAAAATAACGATGAGCGGATCTCAAGAAATAAAGTCAGTAACCGTTTGTAAAGATTTAAAAGATATTGATAAAACTAATCTGGAAAAGACTCTTAAGGATGTTTATAATAGGGCGGTAAAACGTTCGCAGGATATAGCGGCCCAAAAGATGAAAGGCGTGACTGGTTTAGATTTACCCGGGTTAATGGGTTAAACCCTTAAGTCCGAAAAAAAGTGACTGTCACGCCTTTTGTGACTGTCACTTTTGATGCGGATATTTTTAAGATGATAGAATTAAAAGGTCTAGCCATAGGTATAGGAAGCCTGCCGCACAAAGACGCGGAAGAGGCGTTAGATTTAATATTTAAATACGTGCCTAATGTTCCTTTTTGGCCGCAATTACCCAAACGCGATACGCGTGAAGGTATGGTTGAGCAATTTAGTGAAGGCCTGCCTTGCGTTAAAGTAACTGAACAGGGAGTTTTATTTAACCCAGAACAAAAAGAAAATGAACTAGAGGTGTTTTATGAAAAGATCATAGAAGAAGATATTGATTATTTTAAAATTTCTCCAGATTTTTCCCGCGGGCTTTACGCGTTTTATCAAAGGTTAAAAAAGGTAGATTTAAAATCTATAGAATTTATCAAGTGCCAGATAACCGGGCCATTTACTTTTGGCGCAAGCATAAATAATGAATCAGGCAGGGCGCTTTTACACGACCCTGTTTTTATGCAGGCGATAATAAATACCCTTAAGATGAAGGCGCTTTGGCAGGTTGAGCTATTTAAAGAATTTAATAAAAAAATTATTTTATTTATTGATGAGCCGTATTTGAGTTCTTTTGGTTCAGCTTACGCGCCCATAAATAGAGAAAATGTAGTAAAGGGTTTAACAGAGTTGGCGGAAGGCATAAAGCCTAAAGGCGTTTTAATAGGTGTGCATTGCTGCGGTAACACTGACTGGTCGATGCTTATTGATATTGGCGCGGTCGACATTATTAATTTTGATGCTTTCAATTTTTTTGATAAATTTATACTTTACGTGGATAATTTAAAAACGTTTTTAAATAGAGGCGGGATAATCTGTTGGGGTATAGTTCCTACTCAAGAATTTACCGGGAATGAAACCGCGGAAATTTTACTGAAAAAAATCAGTTTTTGTATAGATATTTTGGTTAAAAAAGGGGTAGATAAAGTTAAATTATCAGAGCAGTTGTTTATAAGTCCTGCCTGCGGATTAGGGAGCCTGGATCCGGAAAAATCGGAAAAAATATTAAAGCTTCTTTCAGAAATATCTTTATTGTTGAGATATCCCGCAAGGAGAAGAAGCGGGATATCTGATTCCAATGATTAAAAGTGAGATTACAGAGATTAAAAGGAAATAGGTAAGTCCTCTGAGCGATCGCGGGGTATATGGTAACGCTCCAAGATTTCCGCGGTTGCCTTTTTTGATTTTTGAGTATCTAGAACGATCCTTTCTTTACTTTCGGTTTCAATTATGTGAAAGGCGCTTTTGTTTTTATTGAAGGCCTTTATCGCCGAAGCTAAAGTTGATATGTCTTGGCCGTTAACGCGGCGAATTATAGAATTATTGATTTCGTGATAACCAATGTTAATGTCGTGGGCCAGTACCATCTGAAGCGCAACAATTTCTTCTCTTTCTTTTGAAGGAAAATTTTGGTAAAGATAATTGACAAGCGGTAAAGGGGCATCTTTAAACCAATTATCACCCCAGACGTAAAGATAATTTTGAGTTAAGGGGATGAGGAGAAGGCCGTCAAGTATATAGTAGGTAGGGCGTTTTTCATAGGTAGGCCCCTGGACGAGTGAAACTTTTCCCATAAGAGGCAAGGACAGAGACAGCGCTTTTCCATTTCTTAAAATTTTCATAGAAGTATCTTCTTTTAAGAAATGTTTTTGAATAAGATAGTTAAAGTTAAGTCTTTCTCCTTTGCGGAATTCTATTGTTTCGTCATTAGCAATCGGATAATTATCAATAGAGAGAATAATGTCGCCTTCTTCTAATTTATTCCACGCGGAACTTTTATAGATAATCCGATTGATCAATGTTCCGGTCTGGCTTGGGTTTACTTGGTAAAAATTACGCAGTGTTTCACTTTCTAGTTTTTGCGTTTTTACACCGAGAGAAGGAAAACCGTCATATTTTTTATCCTCAACATCTTTTAGAAAATGTTCGATAATGGGGGTGGGAATTATGTATCCGATATTATCTGCTTCTTTTGCCGCCCATCCTTGAAAGGCTATGCCGGTAAGTTTTCCGTTTTGAATGACCGGGCCTCCGCTGTTTCCCGGATTTATAGCCGCGTCAATTTGAATAGCGAGAAGATCTTGACCGCTATGAGAATATCTCTGCAGTTCAATTCGGGAGATAATTCCTTCGGTAATAGAAATCTTATCGCCTCCTATAGGAAAACCATAAGCAGCTACCTTATCCCTAAGAAAGGGCAGGGGGCCCAGGGCAAGGGGTTGTATTCCTTCGAAGAATGATTTATCATCTACGGTAAGTATAGCCAGGTCACATTCATGGCCAACTGTTAAGAGCCGCGCGGTAAATTTTTTAGGACGATCAGATCTCTGTACTTGGATAAATGTTTGGTCGCTTACCGCGTGGGCATTGGTTAGGATACGTTGATTGTTAATGATACAGCCTGAACCGCCGGATCCTGTCTGCGGCCTCATCTGCCAAGGCGTATAGAAATCCGGTTCTTGGGATACAGTAATGATTTTTACTACTGCCTTTCTAATCTCGTTTTCATTAGGTTGGGCATATATATAGGAGGTAGAGGACAAAAGAATGATTATCGCGAAAAGTTTTCCACAAAATATTTTCATAAACATTTCCTATGGCGTAGAGCGTATTCTGTCATTCCGAACGAAGTGAGGAATCTATCTTTTAATTTTAAATCCTTCGACCCCTTTCGGTCAGTCGGGATGACAATCGACTCCCTACGGTCAATTTTAAAATATAGTATACCAGATTTTGAGATAGTGTAAATAATTTTAAAAAATGAATATAGGCTTAAAATTTAGGGTTTTTCTTGTTCTTGTTTTTTTTGCGGCGGTATTATTTATTTTTTTCTTAACGCCATTAAGGTCAGATAATAAAACCGCGCGTATCAAGAAGGTTGCTTTTAGTAATAAAAACCTTTCTATTCAGGTTGAGCTTGCCGATACTCCCCAGAAACACGCCCTGGGGTTAATGTTTAGAAAAGAGCTGCTTGGTAATTCAGGCATGCTCTTTTTATTTAAGGAAGAGGGTAAGTATAGTTTTTGGATGAAGAATATGAATTTCCCCTTGGATATAATCTGGATTGATAAAGATAAAAAGATAGTTGATATAAGAAAGAATGTCCCTGTTTGCAGGGACTCTTGCGAGAGTTTAATTCCGTTAGTTAAGGCCAGATATGTTTTAGAGGTTAACGCGGGTTTTGTGGATAAATATCAGATAAAATTAGGTGATGAGGTTAACTTTTAGCGGCCAATTTTTAAAAATAAAAAAAATGAGGTAAATTATAAAAGAACCGACAAACTAATTAATGCAGGAGGTAATCGATATAAAAAAGGGCAGGGCGAGCAAGCTCGCCCCTACGCGATGATTTACAGGGACTATGTAACGACCGCGTAGGGGCGGGCTTGCCCGCCCAAAAACGCGATGATTCAGAACAAACCGAAAAATTTGTATTGCTAACGGGGTATTTAATAGATATAATGTTTTGTGGTAATCGGTCAGTGAGCGGCTAATCTTTAACAGTAGATGGCAACGAGCGAGTTAAATGAAATATCCCACGGTTTTTCATCTTATTTCAAGCGCCTTTAATAAAAAAAATGTTTCCGGTATTTTAATCGGAGGTTTTGCGGTTAGTTATTATAAATATAGCCGTCAAAGCGCGGATGCGGATTTTCTTATCAAAGAGCGGGATTTCCAAGAAATATTGCCGATTTTGAAAGAATCAGGATACAAATTAGATTACAATAACGAAGTATTTGCCCGCCTTATCTCTGATGAGGGCTTACTGATGATGGATATTGATTTTATGTTTGTTGATGAGGCGACATTTGATAAAATGTTTCAGGCTGGGCAGAGAACCGATATCGCTGGTTGTGAGTTTATCGTTCCTTCTTTGGAGCATTTGATCGCGCTTAAGCTTCATTCGATGAAGCAAAATTCTGATCTTCGCTGGAATAAAGACATAGGGGATATTGTAAGTCTTGTAGAGATTGGACAGCTAGATATAAATGGCAAAAGTTTTAAAGATCTTTGTTTAAAATATGCCACGGAAGAAATATATCGGAAGGTCCTGGCAATTATTTAACTATATGGATGATAATCTTAATTTTCCCGTAATCAAGCAGCCCTTGCCAAAACATAGGCCGTTATCAATGGATGATTATCTGGAGTTTGTCTCTTTTAATCTTAGGTATACTGTGAATATAGAGGAGGTTAGGAAACAAAAGAAGGCGTTTTCTGCGTATGTTCCGTTTGTATTGAAGTAAGAAGTATTGAGAAATATTGTGGCAAAAATCAAAAATCATTTGACAAGTTGATTTGAAAGTTGTAAAATACTACATCTTTTTGTATAATATTAAGTTACGCGTAAGTAGAGGAGTAAGATGAAAGAGATACGTATTCATGCCCGCGCGGGCCAGGGCGCGATTACTACAGCCAGTTTATTAGGATACGCATATTTTGCCGAAGGCAAGTATCCTTATGCTTTTCCGCATTTTGGCGCGGCCAGAATGGGCGCGCCGATGAATGCCTTTGTGCGCGTAGATACAAAGCCAGTGCGCCTGCGCAGTCAAATTTATAATCCGAATTATGTTATTATTGTAGACGCGACTCTTATGCGCGGATATAACTGTTTTTCCGGGCTTTTAGATAATGGTATTGCTGTTGTGAGCGGTAAAGAAGATTTAGAGGTGCCACGTTTAAAGCCGGGACAGAAAGTATTTGTTGTTCCCGCCAATGATATTGCCTTAAAGACAATAGGCAGGCCTTTGGGAAACACTGCTTTGATTGGCGCGTTTGCCGCGGCAACCGGTGAATTAAAATTGAATACCCTTATTGAAGTAGTGAAATTTAAATTTAGCGGGAAGATTCAAGAAGGTAATATAGAAGCAATTAAGCAAGGGTTTGAGTATATTCAACAGAGAACAGAGAACAGAGTATAGAGAAAATCTGTTCTCTGTACTCTGTACTCTGTTATCTCCGAGCGACGTAGGAGCGAGGAAATGTTTGGACCGTTAATTGTAAAACCAGAAAAAAGTAAAGGTGATAAAACCGGTAGTTGGCGGATTAAGGTAAGGCCAAAATACCTGCAAAAGAATTGTATTGCCTGCAAGATGTGTCTTTTGGTTTGTCCTGAGAATTGCATTATCGGCAAGGAAAAGAATGCTTTCAGTACAGATTATAATTTTTGTAAGGGTTGCGGGCTTTGCGCTGTTGTTTGTCCCAAGGCCGATATTGAAATGGTAGAGGAAGAGTCTTTAGAAGATAAGAAAGGAATGGCGAAGTGAAGGAGTTTTTAGAAGGTTCACGTGCTGTCGCGGAAATAATAAAATTATGTAAGCCGGGGGTTATTTCTGCTTATCCGATAACGCCCCAGACGCATATTGTGGAAGAACTTGCCCAGATGGTGGCAAATGGCGAATTGAGCTCACAGTTTATTAATGTGGAAAGTGAGCATTCCGCCGCGTCAGTGGTTTTGGGCGCTTCTGCCACGGGCGTGCGTACTTTTACCGCTACTAGTTCTCAAGGTCTTTTTTATATGGGCGAGGTTATTTTTAATATCGCCGGCGTCAGGCTTCCTTTGGTTATGACTTGCGCGAACCGCGCGATATCCGCGCCTATAAATATCTGGAATGACCAGCAGGATTCCATATCCTTGCGTGACGCGGGTTGGATTCAGTTGTACGCGGAAAATGTTCAGGAGTCAGCCGATTTTCATCTTATAGGCTATCGCGTTAGCGAAGACAAGTCTATAATGCTTCCGGTGATGATTTGCATGGACGGTTTTATTTTAACGCATGGCATAGAATCAGTGGATATGCCTAAACAGGCGCAGGTTGATAAATTTTTGCCCGCGTATAAGGCTTTGTATAAACTTGATCCGTCTGAACCATTGACTATGGGTATTTTAGCAGATCCTGATTATTATATGGAGGCCCGCTACGCTATTCACGCGACATTTAAGGATGTTTTAGAGCTTCTTCCCAAAGTTTCTCAAGAGTTTTCTGATATTTTTGGCCGTGATTACAAGGATCTTTTAGTTGAGGAATATTTTACAAAGGACGCGGAAAAAGTAATCGTGGCTATGGGTTCAGTTTGCGGCACAATTAAGGAAGTGGTGGATGAGTTAAGGGCAAAAGGGAAAAAAGTAGGTTTGTTAAGAATCATATCTTATCGGCCATTTCCTTATGCCAGAATTTACGAGGCGTTAAAAAATGTCTCTAAAGTCGCGATTTTGGATAAATCGGTATCATTGGGCGCTTACGCGCCTTTGGCCTCTGAGATAAAATCGGTATTTTCTAATAAAAAGAAATTACCCAAAGTAATCAGCAGTTTTGTGGCAGGCCTAGGCGGACGAGATATTACGCTTGAATCCATAAGAGAGATTTTTAGAAAACTTAACGCGAAAGAATTAGTCCAAGAATTTATTGATTTAAAGCCGGAACTGCTTAAGGAGCAATATGAATGATAGGCTTTTGTTTAAACCTGGGCATACTGCCTGCGCAGGTTGCGGCCAGGCAATTGCCGCGCGTATAGTTATTGAAACAGCCGGTCCTAATACTATTATAGCGAATAATACCGGTTGTCTTGAGGTGTTTACTACGCGCTATCCTGAGTCAGCATGGAATGTCCCTTGGATACATTCTTTATTTGAAAATGCCCCGGCAGTTGCCTCTGGCATTGAAGCGGCGCTGATATATATGGGTAAGAAGGAAGGCGTAAATATTATCGCGCAAGCTGGCGACGGCGGCACAGCGGATATCGGATTACAGGCGCTTTCCGGTATGTGGGAGAGAGGCCAGGATATTCTTTCAATTTGTTATGATAATGAAGCATATGAGAATACCGGAATTCAGCGTAGTGGCGCGACTCCTTATGGTACAAATACCACAACTACGCCGGTGGGAGCAAAGTCTACTGGAAATTTGCGTTCGAAAAAGAATATTCCTGAAATTGCCGTAGCTCACGGTATACCTTATGTGGCGACTGCCTCTGTGGCTTTTATTCAGGATTTACAGCGCAAGGTAAAGAAGGCGATATCAATTAAAGGGTCTAAATATATCCAAATTCATGTGCCTTGCCCGCTTGGTTGGCGTCATCAGGCAAATGAGACGCTTCTTGTGGCGAAGTTAGCTGTTGAAACCGGGCTGTATCCGTTAATAGAATACGAAAATGGCAATTTTCTTTCTTGCCGTAAGATTACGCCTAAGCCGGTAGAGGAATATTTAAAAATTCAGGGAAGATTCAAACATTTATTGAATAATCCGCAAGAGTTAAAAAAGATTCAGGATATCGCGGATAATAATATAAAGAAATACGCTCTCAAAATGGAAAGTCAATAAGTAGGGGACAGGCATGCCTGTCCCTCGCATATTATACGGAGGTTTTTAAAAATGGCTAAAGTGACAGTTGATGTTTCCGCGTGTGTGGGTTGTGGTTTGTGTGAACAATTTTGCCCTGAAGTATTTGAGGTGCGGGATGATGGAATTGCTTATACAAAGGCGCAAAGTTGCGCTACGCATAATTTACAAGAAGTAGTTGATACCTGCCCAGTCAGCGCGATTAAGATAAGTTAGCGCGAGGAAACCATTGTTTTTAATGATATACGAAAGCCCTTATTTATATCAAATAAGGGTTTTCGTATATTTTATCCTTTTAATCGTCCCGTAAACGTCGCGTAGGGGCGGGCTTGCCCGCCCAAAAATGCGACGGTTTAACTTATGCGATGTGCGATGAGAAGGTATAAAAAAATGCGCCAAATGATTAAAAAAATAAAAAGTTTTTTAGCAATATTTTTTGCCATTTCGGTATTGTTTGGCGTTTTTTATATTTTTTCGCTTGTCCCTTCCAAGTATACTGTCCCGATTCTTACATATCATCACTTTGGGTATCAGGATGATAATCTTTACGTTACCCCGGAAAATTTAGAAAAGCAGATTAAATACCTCAAAGAGAAAAATTATAATATTATAACTTTGGATGAGTTAGTTGCTGGAATAAAAAGCTCTCAAAAATTTAAGCGCGATACAGTGGTTATAACTATTGATGACGGTTATCAGGATAATTATTTATTCGGTTATCCGATTTTTAAGAAGTACCATGTTCCTGTAATAGTATTTCTTGAGGCAAATTATATTGGACGCGATAAAGAATTTTTGAATTGGGATGAGATTAAGGTTATGTTGAATAATGGAGTTTCTTTTGGCGCTCATACAAAAAGCCACGCCTATCTTCCTTCGGTAGAAGATAAGGATGTTTTGTGGGATGAAATTAAAGGGCCTAAGGATATTATAGAGCGCAATATTGGAACCAAAGTTAATCATTTTTGCTATCCCGTGGGCGGTTTTAATAATACGATTAAAGGGCTTGTCGCGAAAGCTGGATATATGAGCGCTTGTTCCACGAACAAGGGATTAGTAAAATTTAATCAGGATATTTATGAGCTAAAGCGCATTAAGATAACGAACGCTGATACAAATAAACCTTTTTGTTTTGCTGCAAAGCTTTCTGGATATTATAACATTTTTAGGAGCATTAAAAAGGGAGAGTGAGGCGGTTTTAGGAGGACGGGTTAAAAAATGTCTTTATGGCATGCTTTTATTTTTGGTATAATAGAGGGCCTGACTGAGTTTCTACCTGTGTCTTCTACGGGGCACCTTGTGCTTACTTCGAAACTGCTTGGGCTTTTGCAGGCCGATTTTTTAAAAAGTTTTGAAATCTCCATTCAGCTTGGCGCTATCTTGTCCGTTGTTTTTTTGTATTGGAAAGAATTACTAGTTGATTTTAAGATTATTAAGCGCGTATTGGCGGCTTTTATTCCCACAGCAGTAATTGGCTTGCTTTTTTATAAGACAGTTAAAAACTTTTTACTGGGAAACGAGAAGATTGTATTATGGGCGTTATTTGGCGGCGGGATTTTCCTGGTAGTTTTTGAATTATTTTACCGTGAAAAGCCTGACGTGGTTTTTCAGTTAGAAAAAATTTCTTATAAGCAGTCTTTTATCGTGGGATTATTTCAGTCTGTAGCTATTATCCCCGGAATTTCCCGTTCAGCGGCAACAATTATTGGCGGCTTGTGCCTTGGCCTTAAAAGGAAAACGATTGTTGAGTTTTCTTTTTTGCTGGCTGTCCCTACGATGTTAGCCGCTTCGAGCCTCGATTTAATAAAGAATGCCCACAGTTTTTCTTCTGATCAGTTTATCTTTCTTATCGTCGGTTTTCTAACCTCTTTCGCGGTGGCTATCGCAAGCATTAAATTTTTGCTTTTCTTTGTAAAGAATAATAATTTTATTTCTTTTGGGATTTACCGTATTATTTTAGCGTTGTCTTTCTGGCTTATTATTTTGCGGAGGTAAAAAGGATCGTTACCGGGTTTAAAGAAAAATTCGTTTTTTTTTATGGCAAAAAATTTCTTAACCCATTGAAGCGCAAAGAGAAGCAGAAAAAAAGGAAACGCTTTCTTGAATAAGGCAAAGTCCCCTTGACGAGCTAAATTTGGTATGGTATATTTACTTTGCAAATAAAAGATAAAATAAATTGAAAAAATTCTTGAGTAAGTTGTAAGAGATATCACGGAACGAAAAGGCGGCTTCGCTGTAAGGCGAAAATGCAAAGCCAAGGGTCCTAGGCGCAGTTTTAAGGATAACCGGGTTGCCGAATACCGAATGAAGTAAATCTTTTGACCAGAGTCCTCAAGTTTACCAGAGGATGAAGCTCAGGAGCATAAAAACTTCAAGTATTTGACAATCCGGTTTTTTATTTAATGTTTTATTAACGAGTTTAACAAAGCCTTAAAAAAGTAAAGAAGAAGGAGGTGAAGGTAAAAAGTTAAAAAATGGTTTATCCTTATGCCGCCCCGGCGAAAACCGGGGTAGCATAAGGCTGAATTTGGGTTGGGGTTTGCTTTTATGAGGCTGATGTTGGGACTGTTGCAAAATAGTTCAAAGTCGTCATTCCGGCGAAAGCCGGAATCCAGTAATCGGAATGCTCGTCGAGAAAATTTTCTGGATCGTCCGGTCAAGCCGGACGATGACAGTTTGGAGGCATTTTGCAACAGTCCCATGTTAGCAATCTTATTCTGACGAGGTATATTCTGTATACCACGATAGAAGCCGGAATAGTGAAATGTGTGGAGAGTTAACATATTACGAATGATTCAAAAAGAATAAGTTCCGCGATATCAGAAGGAATTAACAATAAAATTAAACGTTTAAAACAAATGGCGTATGGCTATAGAAATGTCCGCTACTTCTTATTAAAAATTCATCAGCACTGCGGACTTTTAAGCCCAAGGTTTTCGCCCTAAACACGAAAGAACCTAAGTTAACACAAATCTACGTTTCTGGATTCCGGTTTTCACCGGAATGACGATAGGTAAATGGGGGTTTATTTCGCGAGGAAGGCGGTTTGTTTGAGGTCTTTGATAAACTTAATGAAATAATCCTGTTTTTTCTGGAAGGAGAGTTTTTCTTTGAATTCCTGTTTTTCAGTAGAAAACTTTTTTTCATCGATAGGGGTTCTGGTTTTGAGTTTAATGATGTAAAAACCTGAAGGCATGTTGATGATGCCGCTAAATCCATCATTTTTAATGTCTTTTGCTGCTATCCAAAAATTATCCGAAGCGCCGATTTTTTCTATGTAACTTCCATATTTGAAATTTTCGGTAAAACTTGATTTTAAACTGTATTTTTTCGCGGCCTTATCAAAATCTATGGATTTGGGATTTTGCTGGCGCGACTCTTCTAAGTATTTCAGGCATTCCTGGATTTTTTCTTGAGCTGTTTTTTCCGAAGTTATTTTTATGAGCCTTTCCTCTATCTTATTTTTTATTTTTTCAAATTCCGGCACATAAGGCTCTTTTCTTTCCTTAAGTTTCAGTACATAATAAGTTTTTTCTACCGCAATTATGGGAGATAATTCATTCACTTTAAGTTTCGAAATCATATTAGATACTTCAGGCGACCAGCCAATAGCGGGGATAGGGTCTGTTTGCGCGAATAGCCCGGTTTCCTTTATGGTTAATCCTAAATCAAGGGCTATTTTTTCTAAATTTTCTTTTTTCTTTAAGCGCGTGATTGCGTCCTTCATTTTATCTTCAGATTCCAAAATAATGTAATTTAGATTAAAGGAGAGGGGTTGTTTGAATTCTATGGAGTTTTTGTCAAAATATTCTTTGATTTCTTTTTCATTGGGTTTTATATCTTTCGCGAAATCAGTCGGAAAGCTGGCGATGTAGTATAGGCTTAGCTCTTCGTTTAGTTTGCGGTATTCGTTCGCGGTCTCATCGTCAGGTAAGCTTACGTCCTTAGTGACTTGTTTAAAAAGCTTGGCGAGCATTAGGTTTTGGCGGGTTTGTTCTTCAAATATGCGCGCCTGGGTCTGGAAAGGAACGCGTAGTAATTCAGTATAAATTCTCTCGTTAAATACCCCTTTGCTTTGAAAGAACGGATAACTTTTGATTAATTCGATAATTTCTTTATCGTTTACATTTATTTTGCGGTTTCTTGCTTCCTGCAATAGCATAAGCCGTTCCCATGCCTGTTCCTCGAAATCGATAGATTTTCTTACCTCTTCCAATTTGTTTCCATATTGCATGATTGCCTGATTTTTTACGGCGCTGATGGTATCTTGAAATTCCATGCCTGATATTTCTTTGCCGAAAATTTTTCCAGCGGAGGAACTCTCTTTTTTGCCACGTAAAGCGCCGCCTAAGCCCCACAAAGTAAATGCCGGAATAATAATAATGGCTAAGGCGATCCAAATCTTTCTTACTACTTTTTTGTTACGTAAGATTCTTAACATAGATTGATCTCCTTGTATTGTAGTATGAGGCGTTGCGAAATGCGCCTAATTTGTTATCATTCGACTCGACCGGACAATCCAGAAATTTTTGCCGGCGATTTCGGTTACTGGATTCCGGCTTGCGCCGGAATGACAGCGTTTGAACCGGTTACTGGATTCCCGCTTGCGCCGGAATGACAGCGTTTGAACCGGTTACTGGATTCCCGCTTTCGCGGGAATGACAACGTCCGATTTTGGCGAAGTAGTTTTATTATAATTCAAAAAATAAATATTGCAACCTATTTGCCAAATGTTATTATTTTTGGTATAATATATTATTGTTTCTTTCGTATTTATTGTGAGTATAGTTTTGGATTAAATAATCCGTAAAGGGTGGGCAAGCCCACCCCTACGCGGCGATTCGCGGGGATTATGTGTGATCTGATTTGAATGGCAGTGGAGGAGGATAAAGTATGATTGAACGGTATAGCTTACCAAGGATGGCGGGTATTTGGCAGGATGATTTTAAGTTTAAAACCATGCTTGCTGTGGAGCTGTTTAGTTTAGAGGCTCTTGCTATACAAAAGCAGGTTCCGCGGGACGCGGTAGAAAGAATTAAAAAGAGAGCAAAATTTAATCTTAAAAGAATAGGAAAGATTGAAGAAAAAACACAACATGACGTGGTGGCATTTGTAACTAATGTGGCGGAAAGTATTGGGCCGGATGCTAAGTATTTGCATATAGGGCTTACCTCATCTGATATTTTAGATACTACGTTAGGCGTGCAATTAAAAGCCGTTTCAGATATTCTGATTGAGGACATAAATATATTACTTAAATTATTAGCCAAAAAAGCTATAGCCTATAAGGATATGGTTTGTATAGCAAGGACTCACGGCATACATGCTGAACCAACTACCTTTGGCTTGAAACTCGCGCTTTGGTATGATGAAATGGGGCGTAATTTAGAGCGCCTGCTTCAGGCGAAGGATGAGATTTCCGTCGGAAAAATATCCGGCGCGGTCGGAACTTACGCTAATATTTCACCGCGGACGGAAGCCTATGTTTGTAGAAAGTTAGGGCTTAGGCCGGCTAATATTTCAACCCAGATAATTCAGCGTGATGTGTACGCGCGCTATTTAACTACTCTGGCGATTATTGGCTCAAGCTTAGAAAAGTTTGCTACGGAAATCAGGCATTTACAGAGGACTGAGGTTTTAGAGGCAGAGGAGCCGTTTGGTAAAAATCAAAAAGGTTCTTCCGCTATGCCGCACAAAAGAAATCCTGTAATCTGCGAGCGTGTTTGTGGTTTATCAAGGATATTGCGCGCGAATTCATCGGTAGCCTTAGAGAATATTTCATTATGGCATGAGCGCGATATATCTCATTCTTCAGCTGAACGTGTAATTTTTCCTGATTCTACGATTGCCTTAGATTATATGTTGACGAAGTTTATAGAGGTGATTCAGGGTTTGAGAGTTTATCCGCAAAATATGCTGGGAAATTTGGTAAAGACCAAAGGGCTGATATTTTCTCAAGCAGTGTTATTGGCCTTGATGCAAAAAGGCCTAACCCGGACAAAGGCGTATGATTTGACGCAAAGATGCGCGATGAAGGCATGGGAAGAAAGGTTGGATTTTAAAGTTGTGCTTCTGGCGGATAAAGAAACTTCGATGTGCCTTTCTGAAAAGGATTTGGAAAAAATTTTTAATTTGGATTATTATCTGCGCCACATTGGTAAAATTTTTAAACGTTTGGGGTTGTGAAGAATTTCCCCCTCCCGAGGGGAGGGAAAAGATTAGAAGTAAAAGGGGATAGGGAATTTCTAATGGAGTTATTTTTATGTCTTGGCGGATTGAAGTAAAAGATAAAGCGGGTATTTTTGATGCTATTGGCGAAAGCATTAAGAGGGATATTCTGGATTTGGGGATAAAGGGTGTTCAGGAAGTCCGGTTTGTTTATGTTTATACTCTTGAAGGCAGTCTTTCTGAAGCCCAAGTCAATAAAATCTGCGAAGAACTTCTTGTCGATAAAATTTCCCAGGAGTATTTTATCAATAAAACGCACGACGCTTCACGCTTCACGCTTCACGATTTTATAGTCGAGGCTGCCTATAACTCCGGCGTTATGGATCCGGTTGAGGAATCAACTTTGAAAGGCATAAGGGATTTAGGGATAGAGGGTGTAACTTCGGTCAAAACCGCGAAGAAGTATCTGATAAGAGGTAATCTTAGTCAGTTAAAATTGAGAGTTATTTCAGAAAAACTTCTTTATAATAAACTAATTCAGCATATCGTTAAGCCTGCGGTCTGCGGCTTTCAGCCGGCAGTTCAAGTGGGATATAATTTCGAACTAATTACTGTGGATTTATTAGGCGCTTCGGATAGAAAATTGAAAAAGATCAGTAAAGATGACCAGTTGTTTTTAAATCTGGTTGAGATGCGCCAGGTCCAAAATTATTTTAAGAAATTAAAACGCAATCCCACCGATTGTGAATTAGAAACTCTCGCCCAGACATGGTCGGAGCATTGCCGGCACAAGACGTTTAGGGGAAAGATAGAATATAAATTCAAAATTAAAAATTCAAAATTAAAAATTAAAAAAATAAATAATCTTTTGAAATCTACCATAATGAAGGTTACCAAGGAATTGAAGAAATCTTGGTGTGTTTCGGTGTTTAAAGATAATGCCGGTGTAATTGAGTTTGATGATAAATATAATGTTTGTTTTAAGGTTGAGACGCATAATCATCCGTCAGCTTTAGAGCCGTTTGGCGGCGCCAATACTGGCGTGGGCGGGGTAATCCGCGATCCTCTGGGCACTGGCTTAGGCGCGAAACCGGTTTTTAATACTGATGTGTTTTGTTTTGGGGAGCCGGATTATCCTTTTAGCAAATTGCCTAAAGGGATGCTTCATCCTAAGCGTGTAATGAAAGGCGTGGTTAGTGGTGTGCGTGATTACGGAAATAAGATGGGGATTCCTACGGTAAACGGCGCTGTGCTTTTTCATGAGCGTTTTCTGGGAAATCCCTTGGTTTATTGCGGAACAGCCGGGATTATGCCTAAAGAGAAGTCTTTTAATCAGGTTCGATTAGGGGATCTTATTGTGGCCTTAGGCGGCAGAACCGGTAGAGATGGAATACACGGCGCCACATTTTCATCGGGAGAATTAACCCATGAATCAGAAACGATTTCTTCTGGAGCGGTGCAAATAGGCAATCCCATTCAGGAAAAGAAGATAGAGGATACGATGCTGGAAGCGCGTGATAAAAATTTGTATAACGCGATTACTGATTGCGGAGCAGGCGGCCTTTCAAGCGCGGTGGGTGAGATGGGGGCGGAATTGGGCGCGAAGGTTTATTTAGACAAAGTTCCTTTAAAATACAGCGGCCTTTCCTATATGGAAATATGGATTTCTGAATCTCAAGAGAGGATGGTCCTGTCCGTTTCCAAAGAGAAGATTAATGAATTAATAAAAGTTTTTGAAGATGAAAATGTGGAGGCGACTGTAATCGGTGAATTTACGGATACAAAAAGATTGGAGCTTTATTATAAGGAAAATCTTGTTTGTGATTTAGATATGAAGTTTTTGCATGAAGGATTGCCGGATGAATTTAAAAAGGCGATTTTTCTTCAGCCTAAACATAAAGAGCCGAATATTAAACGCGATAAGGATCTTACGAAATATTTATTACGGCTTCTTTCGCATTATGACATTTGTTCCAAGGAATGGATAATCAGGCAATATGACCATGAGGTTGGAGGAGGTTCAGTTCTGAAACCTTTGGTAGGCGTTCAGAATGACGGCCCGTCTGATGCCAGTGTGGTAAAACCGGCTTTGGATTCGAAGAAAGCCCTTATCGTGTCAAATGGAATTAATTTTAGGTATGGTTTTATCGACCCTTATTGGATGGCCGCTTCTTGTATTGATGAAGCCTTGCGGCAGATTATTGCCGTGGGCGGTTCATTAGAAAGGGTGGCGCTGTTGGATAATTTCTGCTGGGGAAATCCGGATAAACCGGATAGATTAGGAAGTCTGGTTAGGGCTGCTTATGGCTGTTATGATATCGCGAAGGGATTCGGAATTCCTTTTATTTCAGGTAAGGACAGCTTGAATAATGAATTTCAGGTAAATAAAAAATCTATTAATATTCCGGGAACGCTTTTGATTTCAGCAATAGCAGTGATGGATGACATAACAAAAACAGTTTCTATGTACGCTAAAGAGCCGGGCGATTTATTGTATGTGGTAGGGCAAACCTATAATGAGTTGGGCGGTTCGCATTATTTTGATTTATACGGATCTATCGGAAATAATGTTCCTAAGGTGGATAGTAAAAAGGCAAAAATAATTTTTGATGTTTTAAGTCAAATTTCGCAAAAAGGTTTAATTCGCGCGATGCACGATTGTTCAGAAGGCGGGCTTGGGGTGGCTTGCGCGGAGATGGCTTTTTCAGGCGGTTTAGGGATGGAGATATTTTTGGCGGAAGCGCCGTATAGACGAACGCAATACGCAATACGCAATACGCAATACGCCAGGAATGATTTTGTATTATTTTCTGAATCAAATTCCAGATTCGTTGTTGAGGTGGCAAAAAAAGACAGCTCTGAATTCGAAGGGATGCTTAAGCGCGCGGGAGCGCCTTTTGGTTTAATTGGATGCGTAATGGGAAATGAGGAGTTTGAGATTTACGGCCTAGACGGAAAGATTTGCGTAAAGGCGGGGATTAAAGAATTAAAAGAGGCCTGGCAAGAGCCGTTAAGATTAAAATAGAGAAAAATAATTCCCCTCTAATTCTGGATCCCTGTTTTCGCAGGGATGACACCATTGTTATGGTAAGGGGATTTTTTCGAATAATCCGGGCTTAACCGAGGTAACGTTGAGGAGATAAAAATGGAGATACATGATACCTATTTGACCAAGGAAGGGCATCAGAAATTAATGGAGGAGTTGGCTTTTTTAAAGACAACAAAACGAAGGGAGTTGTCTAAGGCGATAGGAGATGCCAGGGCTCAAGGCGATATTAGTGAAAATGCCGAGTACGACGTTGCCAAAGAAGCGCAAGGCTTAAATGAAAAGAAAATAGCAGAATTAGAGGATAAGTTAAGCCGCGCGCGCATTCTTGATGATGAAAATATCCCCAAGGATGAAGTGCTTATAGGGGCAACTGTTACGATCAAAGATTTGTCTAATGAAGAAGAGTCGGTTTATACTTTGGTATCAGCGTTAGAGGCGGATTACGCGCAGGGGAAAATTTCTGTTTCATCTCCGGTGGGTCAAGGCTTATTGGGCCACAAAGAAAACGAGACAGTTGAAATTAAAATTCCTGCCGGTGTCTTGCGGTATAAAATATTGAAAATAACAAGATAGAAATTAAAATCCGGAATGACGAAGGTGAGTAAGACGCGTCACCCCCGACGAAAGTCGGGGTCCAGGAAGTGTTACCTCGGCTGGATTCCGGCTTTCGCCGGAATGACAAGCTTATGTTTCCGGAATGACGAAGGGCGGGGAATGGCTAAGAAGGGAATAACTATTCTTACTGGCGGCGCTGGTTTTATTGGCAGCTGTTTTTTATGGAAACTCAATCATCAAGGTAATAATGATATTATTGTTGTTGATAACCTTGCTAATACTAATAAATGGAAGAATCTTATTGGTAAGAAGTTTATTGATTATATTCAGAAGGATGATTTTCTTGATGTCCTTGAGTCGGGAAAGCTTCCCCATGTTAAAACAGTTGTCCATTTAGGCGCTTGTACCTCGACTGTTTTGAATGACGCCGCGTATTTCCTGAAGAATAATTACGAATATTCCAAAAGGCTTGCTTTGTGGGCGTTTGCCCATAAGGCAAAGTTTATCTATGCTTCATCAGCGGCCACCTATGGGGATGGCATGTCTGGTTATGACGACGCGGATGAAGCGATGCCTGCTTTGCGACCGCTCAATATTTACGGATACACAAAGCACTTGTTTGATTTATGGCTTTTGCGAAATAATCTGATCAATAAAGTAATTGGTTTTAAATTTTTTAATGTTTTTGGCCCAAATGAGTACCATAAAGGCGAAATGATGAGTATAATATGCAAGCAGTTTAATAGTATTAAGGAAGGTAATCCCATGCGGCTTTTTAAGTCATACCGTAATGATTGTAAAGATGGGGAGCAAAAAAGAGATTTCATTTACGTTAAGGATGTTATTGAAGTAATGTATTATTTTTACGAAAATCCGTGTGTGTCAGGCATTTATAATTTAGGAACAGCTGCGGCGCGCAGTTGGAATGATGTGGCAAAGGCTTTATTTTTTGTTCTAGGTAAAGCCTTGAAAATAGAGTATATTGAGATGCCGGAAGGGTTAAAGGAAAAGTACCAGTATTTTACCGAGGCAAAGATGGATAAAATAACGATTGCCGGATGTAAGCATAAATTTATGCCTCTTGAAGAAGCGGTAAAAGATTACGCCGCTTATTTAGAAAAAGGGATGTATTTATAGGTAGCGTTGTGAATTTATGTTGAATATTAGAAGAAATGTGTTTATTTTGGGGGTAGCGTTTATTTTAAGTTCTTGCGCGATGGCGCCTATTAAACTTTCTACGATTCCGGAAAAAGAAATTTTTCCTTTTTTAACTGTCCCTATTTTTAGGCAAGATGTTTTTCATGCCGTAGCTCCTGCTGAAACGCTTTGGTGCATAAGCAGGATGTACGATGTGAAGATAGAAGATATTGTCCAGGCGAACAATTTAAAGGATTCTACAGAATTGGAGATGGGGCAAAGGCTACTTATACCCAAGGCAGCGCCGATTAGGCCGGTAATTCCTTTATATAAAACTAGAAAATGGAAGTATATAATAATCCATCATAGCGCTACGGATGAAGGGGATTCTTTATTTTTGTTTAAGCTGCATTTAAAAAGAGGGTTCTTAGGTCTAGGGTATGATTTTGTTATTGATAATGGCACTTTAGGCAAAGGGGATGGCCAGATAGAAGTTTCGCCCCGCTGGATTAAACAGCAGGATGGCGCGCATTGTAAGGCAGCAGATATGAACTTTAAGGGAATTGGAATTTGCCTGGTAGGCAATTTCAGTAAAGAAAAGGTTTCTCAAAAGCAGATGGGGTCTTTGGTTTATTTGATAAAGATTTTGCGCGTTTATTATAATATTCCCTATAGGAATATTATGGGTCATGGCCAGGTTCCTGGAGCAAAGACAGAGTGCCCGGGTAAGCGCTTTCCCTGGAAAGAATTTAAGGACCGGCTTAAGGGGTCAAAATAAAAGGTTCTTTCGTATTTGTTGCGGATATAGTTTAAATTTAATAATCTACAAAGGGCGGGCAAGCCCGCCCCTACGCGGCGATTTATAGGGATTACGCGGCGATTCGTAGGGATTATACGGCGATTTAGACGACTCATAGGGGCGGGCTTGCCCGCCCAAAAAAGACTATACCAAGTTTTTAGTAATTAATAATATTATGGATACTTCATTTTGTTCCGAACTTGTTTGTACGCCTCTTATTGATAAGCATAAAGAATTAGGGGCAAAGTTAGCGCCTTTTGGCGGCTGGTTAATGCCTATTCAGTATAATAGTATTATTGAGGAGCATAATTGGACGCGTATGAGCGCTGGGCTCTTTGATATTTGTCATATGGGTGAGTTTGCTGTTGAGGCTGACTTGGAAAAAAGCAATCTCGATAACTTGGTAACTGTTAATCTTAAGGTTATGCCTTTGGGGGCGTGTCGTTACGGGTTTATGCTTAATGAGCAGGCAGGGATTATTGATGATCTTCTTGTGTATAGAATTTCTCAAAGCAAATGGATGATTGTGGTTAATGCCGCGACAACGAATGGCGATGAAGCGCATATGCGTAAATATATGAATAGCGCGACGCGTTTGGAAAATATTTCAGCGTCGACAGGTAAGCTTGATTTACAGGGGCCGCGGGCAAGAGATGTATTAAATGATTTAATCGGCGGCGATATTCATCTGCGATATTATACGTTTGGTTATTTTGATTTACTGGGCGAGAAGATTATTATAAGCCGTACGGGTTATACCGGCGAGATGGGGTATGAGTTATATATGCCTAATAACAAGATCGCGCAATTATGGGAGAAGCTGCTTGCTGATAAACGGGTTAAACCAATAGGCCTTGGGGCGCGGGATACCTTACGGCTTGAGATGGGCTATAGCCTTTATGGACAGGATATAGATAAAAATACCACACCTTTAGAGGCAGGGTTGGGGCATTTTATAGATTTTGACAAGGAGTTTATTGGTAAGCCCTCGCTTGTAAAACAAAAGCAGGATGGCCTTTCTCGCAGGATGATTTATTTCACCGCGCTTTCCCGCCGTTCTCCAAGGCATAATTATCATCTGTTTTATAAGGACGAAGATATTGGTTCGGTAACTAGCGGGTCATTTTCGCCTAGTTTAGGGGTTGGTATTGGAATGGGGTATGTCGGCCGTGAGCTTATTCCGGGCGAAGAAATCATACTTAAAGAAACAGGTATTTCTATACCCGCGAAAGTTGTGAATAAGCCAATTTATAAAAACGGCAGCGCAAAATGTGAGGTAAAAAATGCTTATACCAGATAATCTTTTTTATACCAAAGACCATGAATGGGTAAAAATTGATGGCGATAATGCTATTATTGGTATTACTGATTTCGCGCAATCGCTCTTGGGTGATGTTACCTTTATTGATTTGCCAAAGATAGGTTTGATTATCAAGCAAACGAAGCCTTGCGCGACAGTTGAGTCGGTTAAGGCGGCTTCAGATGTATATGCCCCGCTTTCAGGAGAGGTTTTGAAAACTAACAACGAGCTTACTAGCCATCCGGAATTAGTGAATAAGTCTCCATACGAGTCAGGGTGGTTCGCGGTGATTAAAATGGCTGATGAGACTGAAAAAAATCTCCTTATGGCTCCTGCTCAATATAAGGCATACATAGAGAGTTCTCAAAAAAAATAGGAAAGGTTTGCTAATGAATTATATTTCACACACAGAATTAGAGAAGAAGGAAATGCTTAAGGTTATAGGCGTCAAAGGTATCGACGATCTTTTTAAGGATATTCCTGATGATTTGCGACCTAAATCATTTAATATTCCTGATGGGAAGTCCGAATTTGAAGTGATTGAGCATTTGAAGCTTCTCGCGCGTAAGAACGCCACGCATCTTACGAATTTTGTAGGCGCTGGTTTTTATGATCATTATATTCCGGCGGCAGTGGATGCCTTGGCATCGGACCCTAAATTTTATACCGCTTATACGCCGTATCAGGCTGAATGTTCGCAGGGCTGGCTTCAGGCAGTTTATGAATATCAGACAGTAATTTGCGAATTGACAGGGCTGGGTGTTTCTAACGCCTCGCTTTACGACGGGGGTACGGCGTTATACGAGGCGGCGATGATGGCTGTCAGGTTTACCGGCAGGAAAAAGATTATTGTTGATAGCGGGGTTAATTTAATTTACCGCACGATGCTCTATGCCTATACTTCCAATCTTTCTATTGAATTTGTGGAAACACCCGTTGTGCATGGCCAAAGCTGCCGCGAGGATATTTATAAAAATCTTGATGATAAAACCGCGGCAGTAATTGTACAGAATCCGAATTTCTTTGGAGCAGTAGATGATTTTTCTGATATTGTTGAGCGCGTGCATAGCAAGGGCGCGTTGGCAATAGCGTCGGTATATCCGGTTTCTTTAGGCATGCTTAAGAGTCCGGGTGAGATGGGTTTTGATATCGCGACTGGGGAAGGCCAGAGCCTAGGCATACCTTTATCATTCGGCGGGCCGTATTTAGGTTTTATCGCCGTAAAAAAGGAATATATACGTCAGATGCCGGGAAGGATTGTCGGCGCGACCGTGGATAAAGATGGCAGGAGAGGGTTTGTTTTGACTTTACAGGCGCGCGAACAGCATATCCGTCGGGAGCGGGCAACTTCAAATATCTGTTCCAATGAAGCGCTCTGCGCGTTAAGGGCGCTGATTTATATTTCGCTTTTAGGTAAGGTTGGTTTAGAGGAATTAGCGCGGTTAAATTATGAGAAGGCAGAATTTGCCAAGTCAGTATTAGATAAGGTTCCCGGGGTAAAGGTTAAGAGAAGTTCTCCCACCTTTAATGAGTTTACTTTGCAGTTGTCTAAAAACGCTGATGAAGCGGTTCACCGGATGATTGGCAAGGGATTCGCCTGTGGTTTTCCGCTGGGAAGGTTTTATAAGGGTATGGATAATTACCTTTTGGTCGCGGTTACGGAGAAACGCACTAAAGAAGAGATTGTTAATTTTGCTAATAGCCTGGAGGCAGCGCTATGCAGTTAATTTTTGAGAAAAGCCGTGTTGGCCGCAGGGGTTTTCAACTGCCTGAAACAGACGTGCCGGAAGCTTTTGCTTTGCCTGATAAATATTGTCGCAAGATAAAAGCATGCCTGCCCGAAGTTTCAGAATTGGATGTGGTGCGCCATTTTTCTAATTTATCCAGCCGTAATTTTTCCGTGGACACTAACTTTTATCCCCTTGGTTCCTGCACGATGAAGTACAATCCAAAGTTTACTGAAAAGATTGCCGTTATGCCCGGCTTCGCGGATTTGCATCCGCTTCTTCCCCAGCTCTTGGGCGGCGGCATGCTCGCGCAAGGGGCCCTGGAGGTTTTATATCATATGGAACGGTTGCTCAGCGAAATCACGGGTATGGCGGAATTTACTGTTCAGCCGCTTGCTGGAGCGCATGGTGAACTAACCGGTGTTATGCTTATTGCCGCGTATCATAAAAACAATTCTTCTCTTAAAAAGCACATTATTATTCCTGATTCTTCGCATGGGACTAATCCCGCGAGCGCCGCGATCGCCGGATATGATGTGGTGGTTGTTCCGACGGATAAAGACGGTTTTTTAGATATGCAGGCGTATAAAAAAGCCTTAAATCAGGAAACCGCGGCAGTAATGCTTACCTGTCCGGATACTCTTGGGCTTTTTAATTCTAAGATAAAAGAGATCGCGGATTTGGCGCATAGTGTGGGCGCTCTTATGTATTATGACGGAGCGAATCTTAACGCGATATTAGGCAAGTGCCGGCCGGGAGATATTGGTTTTGATGTTATACATCTTAATTTGCACAAGACATTTGCTACTCCTCACGGTGGAGGTGGGCCGGGAGCGGGGCCTGTTGGTGTTTGCGAGAAGCTGGTGGATTTTCTTCCTGTTTCGCGGGTTATACGGCGTATTGATGGAACATTCGCCTTAGATTATCGCAGGCATAAAAGTATTGGATATATCGCGCCATTTTACGGAAATTTCGCGGTGATTTTAAAAGCGTACTCCTATATATTAATGTTGGGAAAATCCGGGCTTATTGAGGCAAGTGAAAACGCGGTTTTAAGCGCGAATTACTGTCTTGCGCGCTTAAAGGATTATTATAAACCAGCTTACGATAAAATCTGTATGCATGAATGTGTTTTATCCGCGTCTCGTCAATTAGAACAGGGAGTGCGCGCCTTAGATATTGCTAAATATCTTATTGATAAAGGATTTCATCCCCCTACGATTTATTTTCCGCTTATCGTTAAAGAGGCGATAATGATTGAGCCGACAGAAACTGAGAGCAAAGAGACGCTTGATGTTTTTATTGATGTTATGATTGAGGCGGCCTTACTTGCCAAAACCAATCCCTCGGCGCTTCATTTGGCGCCGCTTACCATGCCAATAGGGCGGCTTGATGAAACAAAAGCTGCTCGGGAACCCAACCTACGCTGGCAGCCATAAAATTTCGGTTCTTTCGTGTTTAAGGTAATAAGCATAGATCTATTTCGCGTAAGTATCAGGGCGGGCAAGCCCGCCCTGATATCATAGTCACGGTTTTTTTATTTTCCCTTACGCTTTTGCTTTATAATTATTATTTCACATTAATTACGAAAGAACCAAAATTTTTATGAAGATATTCAGGCTTATTATTTCAGGACCCGGGAGCGCTACGTATAATATGGCGCTGGATGAAAAAATCTTAAGCCGTTATCTTGAAGATGGTATTCCGGTGTTACGGATATACCAGTGGCAGAGGCCTTCTTTTACTTATGGCATTTCGCAGTATCCTGAAAGTGAAATTGATTTTAAACGCTGTCTTTCTGACGGAGTTGAGGTTGTTAAAAGAATGACCGGCGGCGGGGTGCTCTTCCATTATGACGAAATAACTTATAGTTTTGTATGCAGTAAAGAGGATGTAGGAGAGCCAAAGGGGGTGTTTGTTTCTTACAAGCAGATATGCGCGTTTCTTATCCGGTTTTATGAATCTCTTGGGCTTAAGGCTTCTTTCGCGCTTGAGTCGGAAGTTTTTCTTGATAGATGCGCGCCACATGAGCTTTGCGGCGCGTCTTATGAAAAGTATGATATTGTTATTAATGGGAAGAAGATTGGCGGAAATGCCCAGAAGCGAAAGAGGCAGGTTATATTTCAGCATGGAGCTATTCCCTGCAGTATCGATTGGGGTTTTTTGCGCCGTTACCTTAGGTTTTTACCCGAAGATATATCTTTAAAAGTAACTACTCTTTCTGAACAATTGGTGTCTGTCCCGGATAAAAGTATTTTGGAACAAAAGATTATCGATGCTTTTGGCAGTGTATTTGACGCGTGTTTTATTGAAGAAAAGACATTAGTTTAGCTCTTGGAAGTATCTGTCGGTGTCATTGCGAGCGAAGCGAAGCAATCTTTTTACGACGGAGAATGTTAAAAAGATTGCCACGGGCTGATAAATCAGCCCTCGCAATGACACGATAGGGATTGCGACATAGTCTCAATGACATGAACACTTCTAAGCGCTGAACTGTTACAAGAAAAGGAACTTTTGTATGAGACCAGCGTGGCTTAATAAAAAAATAAACCTTAGGGATTGCGCGGATGTAAAAATATTGCTTAAGGGGTTGCGTTTAAATACGGTTTGCGAAGAGGCATTTTGCCCGAATATAGGGGAGTGTTTTGCTAAGCGCCAAGCTACATTTATGATTCTTGGTGCTGTTTGCACGCGGGGCTGTCGTTTTTGCGGTGTGGGTAAAGGCTTGCCGCTCCCTCCTGATATTAATGAATCAAAGCGTATTGTTCAGGCAGTAGAGGCTCTTGGCTTAACGCATGTGGTGATTACGAGCGTTACGCGGGATGATTTGCCTGATGGCGGTTCAGCGATATTTGTTGAAACTATCCGTAATCTGCGCGGGATAGATAGAGACATTATGATTGAGGTGCTTATTCCGGATTTTAACGCGGATGAGAAATCTTTGCAAGGGATTGTTGATGCCCGGCCTGATATTATCGCTCATAATATGGAAACGGTCGCGCGTTTATATGAAGAAGTAAGGCCGGGAGGAGCTTCTTACGCCAGGTCTTTGGAAGTTTTGCGTATTCTTAAAAGGAGCGCGCCGGACATTCCTCTTAAATCCGGGCTTATGCTCGGCCTTGGAGAGATGAGGCATGAGGTTTGCGCGGTTTTTGATGATTTAATCGCGGTTGGTTGTTCGTTTTTGAGTATTGGCCAGTATCTTGCGCCCAGCAATAATCATATACCAGTGCGGCAGTATCTGGAGCCGGAGATTTTCGAAGAGTATAAAGAAGAGGCTCTGCGCCGCGGGTTTTTATACGTAAAAAGCGCTCCTTACGTACGCAGTTCTTATGCCGCAGCTGATTATCATAAATAGGGACAGCGACCATTTAGGGGTATGATGTTTCTTCCCATTCCCGGGCGCTACTCAAGAAAATGATTGACAAAACGTTAATTTTGACGTATATTTTCTTATGTAATAGGTAGAATATATGAATTATACCGAATAGGAGACTTAATAATGGAGAAAAAAGAGATATTTGACATATTAGATAGTTGGAATGAATGGGCAGGTCAGAAGGATATTGGCCTTATGAGAAACTCCTATGTTGATAGGCTGGAGGGATTAATTCAAGGCTCCAACCAAGTGATAACAATAACCGGCCCAAGGAGAGCGGGTAAGTCTTATATAATGCGCCGAATGGGACGGCTTCTTACAGAGAAGGATGTAAGAAAAGAAAATATCCTTTTTGTTAATTTTGATGATCCTCGTTTTTTGTCTCTTGATACTAAATTGCTGATTCAAATATATGATGTTTATCGGGAATTCATGTCTCCCACGGATACTCCGTACATTTTTCTGGATGAAGTTCAAGAAATAGGCGAATGGGAAAAATGGGTGCGTATGATGCATGAGTTGAAAAAAGCCAAAATAATAGTGTCCGGTTCAAATGCGCATTTGTTAAGTCGTGAGTTGGGAACGCTTTTAACGGGAAGACATATTGATCTTAATGTTTTCCCTCTTTCATTTACGGAATACTTGTTGTTCAACAACATAGAAATTAAGATATCGCTTGATGTCGATAGAAAAAAGACCGAGATCATGGGGCTTTTTCGGAAATATATGGAGAATGGATCGTTTCCGGAAGTTGTCTTATCAAATAAAAAATCTGAGGTTTTGCTTAATTATTTTGATGATCTTTTGACAAAAGATCTTATAAAAAGATTCCGCGTAAGGAAAACCAAGGCCATGAAGGCGTTGGTCAAGTATTACTTAAGCAATGCCGGGAATCTTATGACCTTTTCTTCAATTGAAAAATACCTCGAGATAACCTCTGATACAATTGAAAAGTTTTCAGGATTTCTTGAGGATGTGTACCTTATTTTTCAGCTAAAGCGTTTTTCATTTAAAGTAAAAGAGCAGGAAAAAAGCCCGCGGAAAATCTATGCCATTGATACAGGGTTATGCAATGCGGTTGGGTTTAGATTCTCTGAAAATGTCGGCCGGTTGGCAGAAAATATTGTTTATCTTGCCTTAAAACGCAAGCAGATACTTAGTTCAAATATTGAGCTCTTTTATTGGAAAGATGTTCAGCATCGAGAAGTTGATTTTGTCATTAAAGATGGTTTGGATGTAACAAATTTGATTCAGGTTTGCTGGAATATGCGCGATGAGAAAACAAAAAACCGTGAATTGCGTAGTCTTCAGAAAGCTATGAAAGAGTTAAAAGTTGACAAGGCGATAATAATTACCGAGGACGCTGAAGGGGAAGAAAAACTAAATGGTTTTACGGTGAAAACTATACCTCTTTGGAAATGGTTATTGGCGGAAGAAGGGGAAAAAGGGGTCAGACCTTGAAATGTGAATTTGTTTGATAAAGATATAAAAAAATTAGAATATAGATATGGCAAGGCTGTATCGTTTACGGGGTAATTTCACATTTCAAGGTCTGACCCCTCTGTACCCATAAAACCGAGGATAAACTGGGTACCGGAAAGCGTATACTTTTGATCACCTTCGGTTGGCCGGTGTCCACCCTATAGACGCTTGATGGCGAGCTTGGCGGAGGCTTTGGTAGAGTAAGGCTATAGGCTTTAGGCGAGAGGCGATAGGAAAATATGGGCAAAGGGT
>ERZ1292640.366-Hain-H43-02um-R1-366-length-36621-cov-9_pt1 | contig 36621 bp, 34 predicted proteins | sample MGYA00564404_ERZ1292640 | MGnify/ENA primary metagenome ERZ1292640 (study PRJEB36523, sample SAMEA6512636) | groundwater metagenome | collected 2019-01-08 | study: AquaDiva: Metagenomics assemblies of 32 groundwater samples | reverse complement strand
TGGTCAATGGCGCCGGTCTGGCCATGGCGACCATGGACACCATCAAGCTGTTCGGTGGCGAGCCGGCCAACTTCCTGGACGTCGGCGGTGGTGCCACGGCCGAAAAAGTCACCGAAGCCTTCAAGATCATGCTGAAGAACCCCGATGTCAAAGGCATCCTGGTCAACATCTTCGGCGGCATCATGAAGTGCGACACGATTGCCGACGGTGTGATCACCGCCTGCAAGGTCGTGAACCTCTCGGTTCCGCTGGTGGTGCGCATGAAGGGCACCAACGAAGACCTGGGCAAGAAAATGCTGGCGGACTCCGGTCTGCCCATCATTGCCGCAGACACCATGGCTGAAGCTGCGACCAAAATCGTGGCCGCCGTCAAGTAAGCCAGGAGAACCAACATGTCGATCTACATCAACAAAAACACCAAAGTCATCACGCAGGGCATCACCGGCAAGACCGGCCAGTTCCACACGCGCATGTGCCGCGACTATGCCAATGGCAAAGAGTGCTTTGTCGCTGGCGTGAACCCGAAGAAAGCCGGCGAAGACTTCGAAGGCATCCCGATTTTTGCCAATGTGACCGAGGCCGCCAAGGCCACCGGTGCCACGGTGTCGGTGATTTATGTGCCGCCAGCCGGCGCCGCCGCGGCGATCTGGGAAGCCGTGGAAGCCAACCTCGACCTGGCGATCTGCATCACCGAAGGCATCCCGGTGCGCGACATGCTGGAAGTGCGCAACCGCATGAAGGCCAAGGAAGCGGCCGGCGGCAAGAAAACCCTGCTGCTGGGCCCCAACTGCCCCGGCCTGATCACGCCCGAAGAAATCAAGATCGGCATCATGCCCGGCCACATCCACCGCAAGGGCCGTATCGGCGTGGTCAGCCGCTCCGGCACGCTGACGTATGAAGCCGTGGCCCAGCTGACCGAAATCGGTCTGGGCCAGTCCAGCGCCGTCGGCATTGGTGGCGACCCGATCAACGGCCTGAAACACATCGACGTGATGCGCGCCTTCAATGACGACCCGGACACCGATGCCGTCATCATGATCGGCGAAATCGGCGGACCGGACGAGGCTGAAGCGGCCATCTGGTGCAAGGCCAACATGAAAAAGCCCATCGTCGGCTTCATCGCCGGCGTCACGGCCCCTGCCGGCAAGCGCATGGGCCATGCCGGCGCGCTGATCTCCGGTGGCGCCGACACGGCGGACGCCAAGCTGGCCATCATGGAAGAATGCGGCTTTACCATCACGCGCAATCCTTCGGAAATGGCCAAGCTGCTCAAGGCACTGCTTTAAATTACCGCGTATTGCGGTTAGCCACAACAGACAGACCGGTTGTCATCGCTGACAATCGGTTTTTTTGATTTTTCTGAGAGGTTTCCATGGAAGAGTTCATGACGGCTGGCTTCTGGCTCGCGGTTGGCCAGATCATCATGATCGACATCCTGCTGGGTGGCGACAACGCGGTGGTGATCGCCCTGGCATGCCGGAATCTGCCTCCCAAGCAGCGCACCCAGGGCATTATTTACGGCACCATGGGTGCGATTGTCCTGCGCGTGATCCTGATTGCCTTTGCGCTTGCCTTGCTGGCCGTGCCCTACCTCAAGATCGTGGGCGCGCTGCTGCTGCTCTGGATTGGCGTGAAGTTGCTGCAACCGGAAGACGAGGGCGACCACAACATCAGCTCGAGCGACAAGCTCTGGGGCGCGGTCAAAACCGTGATCATTGCCGATTTGGTGATGAGCGTCGACAACGTCCTGGCCATCGCAGGCGCTGCCCAAGGGGCGCACCAGAACCACCAACTGGCACTCGTGATCTTCGGTCTGCTGGTGAGCATTCCCATCATTGTCTGGGGCAGCCAGCTGGTGCTCAAGCTGATGGGGCGCTTTCCGATCGTGATCACCCTTGGCGCCATGCTGCTGGGCTGGATTGCCGGCCAGATGGCTTACACCGATCCGGCGATCAAGGCCTACCTGCCTGATTCTGCGGTCTGGAGCTATGCGGCGGCCGTGGCCGGCGCCTTGCTGGTGCTGGTGGCGGGAAAAATCCTGCAGGCACGTCAAAAGCCGGCCGACGCAGCCTGAGTTCCAGCCACCGCTTGGCTTCCGGCGCGCAGCCACGGCGCCAGCGGCACCAATTTGCAACACAAGCCTCTGGCCGTGTGCAAAAGTCCCTTGTCCGGGTTCTTGGCGTCTGTTAATGTCCAAAGGCGGTGAATTTGTAACCGGCCTGTAACGCTGGCCGGGTGACAAGTGCGCAAAAAAGGAAGCCGGCGCGGCTGGCGCACGGTCTGGCGAACCAGGACAAAAGGCGGGACGGACGTGGCCACATCATCAAGCAAGCGCGGGCAATTCTGGCGAGCCGACTGGTTTGTGGGCGTTCTGGTGGTGCTGGCCGTGCTGGTGCTGCACAGCGCGACCGACTTCTTTGCCACGCTGGAGCGCCGGTATTACGACTTTGCCAGTACCAGCACGTCGCGCCAGCCTTCGGACCGCATTGCCATCATTGCGATCGACGACCAGAGCATCGCCAACATTGGCCGCTGGCCGTGGCCGCGCGATGTGCATGCCCAGCTGATTGACCAGTTGGCGGCTGCGAAAGTCAAAACCATTGCGCATACCGCCTTCTTTTTTGAACCGCAGACCGACCGCGGGCTGGTGTTCATCCGCAAGATGAAAGAAGCGCTCGGACCGGTTGTTGTTCCTGCCGATCCCGCTGCTCCCCAGGACAGCCTCAGCGAGCAACTGGGCAAGGTGATTGCCGAAGCGGAGGTCGCACTGGACACGGACGCCAAGCTGGCGGCGAGCATGGCCAAGGCTGGCAATGTGCTGGTGCCCTCGGTTTTTGTGCTGGGTGAGCCCCAGGGCAAGCCAGACCCCTTGCCCGCCTATGCCCTCAAAAGTGCGGTGGTGGAGCCGGGCGGTTTCTCGCTGCCTGCCATTCGGGGCCAGCAGCCCATAGAGCTCATCGGCAGCAGCGCGGCAGGCGTTGCCCATTTGAACCAGCTGCCCGACGTGGACGGCGCGGTCCGGCAGGAGCCGCTGCTGATCAACTATGACGGCCAGGCGATTCCGTCCATGGGATTGCTCGCCGCAGTCAAGAGCCTGAACCTCGCCGCGACCGATATCAGACTGAATGCCGGTGAATCGGTGCAGATCGGCAAGTTGCGCATAGGCACGGATGAGGCCGCCCTGATGTTGCCGCAGTTCTACAAGGGCCGGGACGGCAGGCCGGCTTTCGCGGTGGACTCTTTTTACGACGTGTTGTCCGGCAAGATCCCGGCGAGCAAATACACCGACAAGATCGTGATTGTTGGTGCCACCGCCGCCGGCGTCGGCACGCAGTTTCCAACTCCGGCCGGGCCCGGACTGTCGCCGGCAGAGACGATTGCCCACATCACCTCCAGCATCCTCAGCGAACATTTCCTTGTCCAGCCCGGCTGGGGCATCTGGGCCACGCTGGGGGTCCTGCTGGTTGTCGCCGCCTACCTGATTGCCGGCCTGCCACGCCTGTCCGCAGGCAAGGCGGCTGTCATAACGCTGCTGCTGTTTGTACTGCTGCTGGTGATCGAGTTCGGCTTGCTGTCGGCGGCGGCCACCTGGCTCAAGCTGGTGTTTCCGGCTGCGCTCCTGGTGATTGGCCACCTGGCACTGACCACCAAGCGTTTCCTGATGACCGAGGCCGGCAAGCTCAAGTCCGACGAAGAGTCGGCCGAAACCAACCGCATGATGGGCCTGGCACTGCAGGGGCAGGGGCAACTGGACATGGCCTTCGACCGGTTCCGCCGCGTGCCTTTCACCGACGCGCTGATGGACAACATGAACAACCTGGCGCTTGATTTCGAGCGCAAGCGGCAATTCAACAAGGCCCAGGCTGTGTACGAATACATGGCCAGCTACAACAAGAATCACAAGGACCTGCAGTCCAGACTCAACCGCGCGAAGAATCTGTCGGAAACCGTCATCCTGGGTGGTGGCGGCGCGCACCCTGGTGGCACCATGCTGCTCGACGGCGGCGGTGTCGAAAAGCCCATGCTGGGCCGTTACCAGGTTGAAAAGGAACTGGGAAAGGGGGCGATGGGGGTGGTGTATCTGGGCAAGGACCCCAAGATCGGGCGTGTGGTGGCGATCAAGACCATGGCACTGAGCCAGGAGTTCGAGGGTGACGAGCTGACGGACGCCCGTGAGCGGTTTTTCCGCGAGGCCGAAACAGCAGGCCGCTTGCAGCACCAGAACATCGTGACCATTTTTGATGCCGGTGAAGAGCACGACCTGGCATATATCGCGATGGAGTTCCTCAAGGGCAAGGACCTGCTGGACGTCACCAAGGGCGGGCAGTTGCTGCCGATTGCCAAAGTGCTGTCAATTGTGGCGCGTGTTGCAGAGGCGCTGGCCTACGCTCACAAGCAGAACGTGGTGCACCGGGACATCAAGCCGGCCAACATCATGTACGACCCCGACAGTGACACCGTCAAGGTGACCGACTTCGGCATTGCGCGCATCACCGACTCGAGCAAAACCAAAACCGGCCTGGTGCTCGGCACCCCGAGTTTCATGTCGCCCGAGCAGATTGCCGGCAAGAAGGTCGATGGACGCTCGGACCTCTATTCGCTGGGCGTGATGCTGTTCCAGATGCTGGCGGGCGTTTTGCCTTTCCGCGGCGACTCCATGGCCGAGCTGATGTACAAGATCGCCAATGAGCCGGCGCCGGACATTCGCGTGATACGCCATGAGTTGTCCGCGCGACTGGCGGATATCGTCGCGCTGTCGCTGAGCAAAAAGCCTGAAACGCGGTACCAGGATGGTGACCAGTTTGCCGCTGATCTGCGTGTCGCCATTGCCGAATTGTCGGCTGTACCCACGGGCCCTGCTGTCCCCGCCGGCGCCATCACCCCAAGTCCGGAAGGCAGTGAAAAGACGGCAGTGTTCGCGGCCGGCGACAATCCTGCTTTTGCACGGACAATTGCGGGCCACTCCCTGCCGGATCCCGCGGCCGGCGTCGATGCTACAGATTTGAAGCCATAACAAAAATACGATGATCTACGAGATTTGCACCCAGACAGACCCCGGTTTAACCCGGGACAACAACGAAGACTCCGTCACGTTTGATGCCCCTACCCGTCTTTGCATTCTGGCTGACGGCATGGGTGGCTACAACGCGGGTGAAATTGCCAGCGGCATGGCAACGGCATTTATCAAGTCCGAACTGGGGCGCTGGCTGGCGCAGGCTGGTAAGCATGCCAACGGCAAGGAGGTGCGGCGGGCGATGGAGATCTGTGTTGAAAACGCCAATCATTCAATTTTCAACGCAGCCAACTCCAACCCGCAGTACTCGGGTATGGGCACCACGCTGGTGGTTGGTGTGTTCCAGAACACCCGCCTGATGCTGGGCCACATTGGTGATTCGCGCTGTTACCGCTTGCGGGGTGGCCAGCTCGAGCAGATCACCAAGGACCATTCCCTGCTTCAGGAGCAGATCGACGCGGGGCTGATCACACCGGAGCAGGCGCTGACTTCGGTGAACAAGAATCTGGTGACCCGGGCTTTGGGTGTGGAGGACGCGGTGTTGCTGGAAGTCAACGAACACCGCGTGGAGCTGGGTGATATTTACCTGATGTGCTCTGATGGCCTGTCCGACATGATCAGTGACGAGGCGATTGCGGCTATTCTATCGGGATCGAAGTCGCTGGAGCAGATCGCCAGGCAGCTTGTTGCTGCGGCCAACGACAGCGGCGGCCGGGATAATATTTCGGTATTGCTGGCACAAGCCAAGGAGGCCTCGGTCAAACGCGGCCTGCTGTCCAGAATGCTGGGGAAATAGTCCGATTGAGTGACATACTAAAAAATAGACAGGAGTCGGCCATGCCGAAAATGATCGTCTCTATTGACGGCGTTGTGATCAAAGAGGTCCAGTTGACCAAGGACCGCACGTCGCTCGGGCGCCGTCCTTACAACGACATCGTCATTGACAACCTGGCCGTCAGTGGGGAGCATGCCGTTCTGCAGATGTCCGGCAACGAGGTTTTTGTTGAGGACCTGAACAGCACCAATGGCACGTATCTGAACGGCAAGGCTGTCAAGAAGCAGCAGCTCAACAACGGTGACACCGTCGAAATCGGCAAGTACAAGATCAAGTATGTCAACGAAGCCGTGAGTGCGGGCTTTGAGAAAACGATGATCATCAAGGCCGGCTCGGCCGGGCTGGGCGCGCCTGCCGCGGCCGCAACAGCCGCGGCAGTGCCTGCGCCCGTCGATGGGGCGGGCACCAGCGCAGCCATCAAGGTCATGTCAGGCGCAGCCGCTGGTCGGGAAGTCGCCCTGGTCAAGGTGGTCACCACCATCGGCAAGCCCGGGGTGGCGGTTGCGGCCATCACCAAGCGGCCGCATGGTTTTGTCGTGGCGCATGTGGAAGGGGACAACAAACCCACGCTGAACGGAGCGCACATTGGCGTTGAGCCTGTGCCGCTGAAAAACGGCGATGTACTTGAGTTGGCGGGCACGCAAATGCAATTCGTCCAGCGCTGACCAGGCTGATTCCCCGCGTTTGGCCGGAAAACCACTTCAAATCGCGGCTCTTCACGAGGCCTTATGCGACTTTTTTCCCGGCATTGGCCTCGCATAGCCGTCACGCTGATTCCGCTGGTTTTTGCCTTGCTCCATGCCAGCGGTGCGTTACGCCTGGATGTCCTGCAGCGGCTTGATGACATTCTTTACGACGCCCGCCTTCGGGCCACCATGCCCAGGACGCTGGATGAGCGCATTGTCATCGTGGACATCGATGAAAAAAGCCTGGCGGAAGCCGGCCGCTGGCCATGGGGCCGCAACAAGCTGGCTGCGCTCGTGGACGAGTTGCTGGGGCGGCAACAGGCCGCTCTGCTGGGATTCGATGTGGTTTTCGCGGAGGCTGACGACAGCTCCGGCCTGAAAAGGCTGCAACAACTGGCCCGGAACGAATTGAAGGACCAGCCCGCCTTTACCGACAAGCTCGGCCAGATTCAGGCCAGCCTTGATTACGATGCCGTCTTCGCAAAATCGTTAGCGAACAAACCCGTCGTGCTGGGGTATTACTTCACCAGCGACCGGGACGGCCGCGTCAACGGTGTTTTGCCCGCTCCCGTCATGGGGCGGGAGGCGCTCAAGGGGCGGCCCATCCGGTTTACCAGCTGGAACGGCTTCGGTGCCAACATCGATACCATCGCCAAGGCTGCGCCCCTGGCAGGATTTTTCAACTCCATCACGGAAGGCGACGGGGTCGTTCGATCGATTCCCCTGCTGGCTGAATACAAAGGCGAGTACTACGAGTCGCTGTCCCTGGCGATGTTTCGCATGCTGGTGGGCCAGCCCGGCGTCGAGCCCGGATTTCCGCAGGAAAAATTCCTGACCCGCAATTACCAGGGGCTGGAAAGCATTTTGCTCAAGCAGGGCAGTAAAACGCTCGCCATCCCGGTGGATGACCGGGTGGCGACTCTGGTGCCGTTTCGCGGGCCTGGTGGCGCCAGTGGTGGCTCCTACCGGTATGTCTCCGCGTCCGATGTGCTGGCCGGAAAAATGGCGCCGGGTCAATTGAAGGACAAGATTGTCTTGCTCGGCACCACGGCGCCTGGCTTGCTGGACCTGAGGGTCACGCCGGTTGGGGAAACCTATCCCGGCGTCGAGACCCATGCCAATGTGATTTCGGGGTTTCTCGATGGCAAGGTATTTGTCAAACCAGACTATGCGGTTGGTTTCGAGGTGGTGATGCTTGTGCTGTCGGGGCTGACGCTGGCCCTGGCCTTGCCATTGCTGTCCGCCCCGCGCGCCGTGGCGACCAGCGCCGCGGTGACAGCTGCGCTGGTGGGGCTGAATTTCTGGCTTTATTCCACCTACGGCCTGGTCTTGCCACTGGCTACCGCGCTGGTCATGGCGCTCACGGCGTTTGCCCTGAACATGAGTTATGGCTATTTTGTGGAGAGCCGTTCCAAGCGGGAACTGGCCAACCTTTTTGGCACCTATGTGCCGCCCGAGCTGGTCGATGAAATGGTCAAGGACCCCGACAGTTACAGCATGAAGGCATCGGCCAAGGAGCTCACGGTGATGTTCTGTGACATGCGTGGCTTCACCCGGATGTCAGAAACCATGGAACCGACGCAGTTGCAGGCCCTGCTCAACAGCGTTTTCAGCCGGCTCACGGACCTGATCCGCAGCAATCGCGGCACCATCGACAAGTACATGGGTGACTGTGTGATGGCTTTCTGGGGTGCACCCGTCGAGACGCCCGAGCACGCCGCTCTGGCGGTCAAGACCTCGCTGGAGATGGTGCAGGCTGTGCGCCGGCTCAATGAAGAGCACCGCAGCAAGGGCTTGCCGGAAATTGGCATAGGCATCGGACTGAACACCGGCAGCATGTGCGTGGGCGACATGGGCTCGGATATCCGCCGCAGTTACACCGTCATTGGCGACGCCGTCAACCTGGGGTCTCGTCTGGAAGGACTGTCCAAAATCTATGGCGTCGATACCGTGGTCAGTGCGTCCACCCGCGAACTGGCCACCGGGTTTGCCTGGCAGGAGCTCGACAAGGTCCGGGTCAAGGGCAAGGATCAGGCGGTGGCCATTTTCTGTCCGGTGGCGCTTCCCGGCCAGCTCGACAAGCAGTTGGGCAGCGAACTCAGGGAGTGGGCGTTGGCGCTCAGGGCCTACCGCGACCAGGCCTGGGACGACTGCGATGTGCATTTGCTCAACTTACAGCGCATGAATGCGCAAAAGTACCTTTACCGGCTGTATGCAGACCGTGTAGCCTCCATGAGGTTGTTGCCGTTTGATCCCGAGTGGGACGGGGCAACCAACTTCGAAACCAAATGACACAGCCTGCCGGCGCCTCAAGCCACAAAAGACCATGAAAGTACGCGTACTGGGCTGTTCGGGAGCGATTGCCAAAGGCTGCCGGACCACGTCTTTCCTGCTGGATCACGACGTGCTGGTCGATGCCGGGACGGGCGTTGGCGATCTCACGCTGGACGAGATGCGCGGCGTTGATCACGTGCTGCTGACACACTCCCACCTGGACCATGTGGCGGCCTTGCCGCTGATGGTGGACGCGATTGCGGCACAACGGACGACCCCGATACAGATTCATGCGCTGCAGGGCACGATCGACGCGCTGAAAACCCATATTTTCAACAACACCATCTGGCCTGATTTCTCGAAAATTCCCACGCCGGAAGCCCCGTTTGTCAGCTTTCATCCGCTGACCGTCGGCCAGACGCTGCTGCTCGCGGGAAAATATGTGGAAGTGCTGCCTGCGGTTCATACTGTGCCCGCGGTGGGTTATGCGGTGGCCACCGGCGCCGGGTGCTGGGTGTTCACCGGCGACACCGAGCGCAACCCCGCGCTGTGGGCCCGGATCAACCAGCTCAATGTCGCCATGCTGGTGATCGAGACGGCCTTCAGCAACCGCGAACGCGATCTGGCCCGGCGCAGCCTGCATCTGTCGCCTCATGCGCTGGCCAGCGAGCTGGACTGCATCGACAAAGGCAGGAACTATCCGATTTACATCACCCATACCAAGCCGGCGGAGACTGACTTGATCATGGCCGAGATCCAGCGCTTTGACCAGACGGCGCCGTTTGGTCCCAACGTTACCCACGACATACGCTGGTTGCGTGCGGGTCAGGAGTTTGAGTTATGAATGCCGTTGTACAGCAAGACCACGAAGACGCATTTTTCGACTCGCAGATGCTTCCGCCTCAGGAGCGGGGAGTCACTTTTGAAGCGCTTTATTTTCGCCAGCTGCAACTGGTTACCAACCGCATTCATGAAACCGAGAACATTGACCAGATCATGCTGGAGGCCAGCCAGGATATCTGCAAGCTGTTCAATGCCGATCGCCTGACCCTTTACGCCGTCAATGAAGACCGCACGTCCATCATCTCCAAGGTCAAGACGGGGCTCAACACCAGCCGCGACCTGAAGCTGCCCATCAGCGCGCAAAGCATTGCGGGCTATGTCGCGCTGTCAAAAGCCATGGTGAACATCGCCGATGTGTATGACGACGAAGCGCTCAAGAAAATCCATCCCAATCTGAGTTTTCTGCAGGAAGTGGACAAACGCTCCGGCTACCGCACCAAACAGATGCTGGTTGCACCGGTGATGGATGGCAGCACGCTTTATGGTGTCTTGCAGGTGATCAACAACCGCAGCGACCAGCCTTTTGGAAAGCTGGAAGAAGACGGTGCGCAGCAACTGTGCAAGACGCTGGGCATCGCCATTCGCCAGCGCATGCAGAAGGCGGAAGACGGCCAGCGGCGCAGGGCGACCAAATACGATGGCCTGGTGGCCGACGGGGTGTTGAGCCAGGACGAGTTGCTCCACTGCGTCCAGAAGGCGCGCGACGAGGTCCAGTCCGTTGAACATCTGCTGATGGCTGACTACCGTATTCGTCCCGCGCAGATTGGCGCGTCGCTGAGCAAGTTCTTTGGTGTTCCCTACGAGGCCTACAACGCGGGGCGCATACGTTCGGAAATGCTGCATGGCCTGCTCAAGCGGCACTTTGTCGAGCAGCAGGGCTGGATGCCGCTGGAAGAAACGCCGGACGGGCTGGTCATCATGTGTGTTGATCCCGAGGCGGTGCGGGGAGCCCGGGTGGTCCCGCAGGTATTTCCGAAAATCAGCAAGTTCGCCTACTGCGTGACCACCCAGACCGAATTCGACGAAACCCTGAGCCAGCTTTTTGGCGCGGGCAACGAGGGCGGTTCCATTGACCAGCTGCTGGCCGACATGGACTCGCCGCTCGAAAACGATGCCAGTGACGATTCGGCGCTGGAGTCGGCTGCCGCCGACAACGAGCTGGTCAAGTTCGTCAACAAGGTCATCATTGATGCCTACAAGCAGAAGGCTTCCGACATCCACATCGAACCCATGCCGGGCAAGGCCAAAACCGGCATCCGTTTTCGCATCGACGGGAGCTTGCTGCCCTATATCGAGGTGCCGGCCCAGTTTCGCCAAGCCATGGTCACACGGCTCAAGATCATGTGTGATCTGGACATTTCCGAAAAACGCAAACCGCAAGACGGAAAAATCAAGTTCAAGAAATATGGACCGCTCGACATCGAACTGCGTGTTGCCACCATTCCGTCAGCGGGAGGTGTCGAGGACGTCGTCATGCGGATACTCGCTGCGGGCGAACCCATCCCGCTTGAAAAACTGGGGCTGACGGATCACAACAGGGAGCGGCTGGAGAAAACCGTTTCCAAGCCCTATGGCCTTTTTTACGTTTGTGGCCCGACGGGTTCAGGCAAAACAACGACGCTGCACTCGATCCTGAAATTCCTGAACACGCCAGACAGAAAAATCTGGACGGCTGAAGACCCCGTCGAGATCACGCAAAAAGGTTTGCGCCAGGTTCAGATCAACAGAAAGGCAGGCATCGACTTTGCAACAATCATGCGCGCCTTCCTGCGGGCGGACCCGGACATCATCATGGTCGGCGAGTCGCGCGACAAGGAAACCGTGTCCATGGGTGTGGAGGCTTCGCTGACCGGCCACCTGGTGTTCTCGACGCTGCACACCAATTCTGCCCCTGAGTCCATCACCCGGCTGCTGGACATGGGTATGGACCCTTTCAATTTTGCAGATGCCCTGCTCGGCATCCTGGCCCAGCGCCTGGCCAAAAAGCTTTGTGACTGCAAGCAGGCTTACCAGCCGAGTTCACAGGAAGTCAAGGACTTCGTCAGGGAGTACTCGGAAGAATTGCGGAACACGGAAGCCTGGAAGACCGATCCCGGCGGCGAAGCGCAAAAGCTGCTGGACGACTGGACGGAGCGTTATGGCAAAGATAGTCAACTCACCATGTACCGGGCGGTTGGTTGTGATAAATGTAACCAGACCGGCTACAAGGGCCGTATCGGCCTGCATGAGCTGATGGTGGCCGACGATCCGGCGAAAAAGCTGATTCAGGAGCGCGCCCGCGTGGCAGAGTTGTTTGCGGCGGCCGTCAACAGCGGCATGCACACGCTCAAAATGGACGGGATGGAGAAAGTGCTGATGGGGCTGACCGACCTCAAGCAGGTTCGGTTGGTTTGTATCAAGTGACAAAATTGTCAGAAAAATCTCGAAGACTGACGAAAAGAGTAACTTCCGTTGCCGGAAAACGGGTCAAAGTAACCGGTTTAGACTCTGTTTCGATCTGGCATGGTATCTGCTGAATGGCATGGCTAGTTTCTCAACCAAGGAGTTTTTTATGAAGCGTTCCATGCAAAAGGGTTTTACCCTGATCGAGTTGATGATCGTTGTCGCGATTATCGGTATTTTGGCTGCGGTGGCTCTGCCAGCTTATTCTGACTACACCAAGCGCGCCAAGATGTCTGAAGTGATCTTGGCGTCTTCCGCCTGCCGCACTTCGATTACCGAGGTCTACCAGACCAACAGCGCAGCAAGCTTGCCTGTTGCCAACGCTTGGGGCTGCGAAAGCTCTGTCGCCACCTCCAAATACGTCGGCCGTGTCGATACGGATGCCAATGGCGGCATTATCGTGACCGTTGCCGCCGGTAGTTTTGGCGATGCCACGATCGACGGTACCACGGTGAGTCTGGTGCCGACTGCCGCTGGCGGCGCTGCCATTTCAGCCACTGCACCTCTTTCCCAGTGGATTTGCGGTAATCGCGCAGTCGTCAACGGCGGCACAGCCGTGACCACGACGCCGCTGAAGTACCTGCCCGGCTCTTGCCGCGGCACCTGATTTTTGAACTGCTCGGAAGTTCAAACGGAAACGCCCCATGAGGGGCGTTTTTCTATTGTCGGGCGACTTTTTTTTGCGGTGTCGGCGTTGCTCCTGATGTTGAGCTGGTTGATCCCCTTGCATTTCCTGCCCTGGGTCAGTTGGCATGGCGAGGTGCTCGCGTTTGCGATGGTGTTTCTATTGGCTTGGCGAGGGCTGCTCAAAGTGGCTAACCGGGGTCTGTCCAAGTCGATCGTTCTTCCATGGGCGACCATTCCCTTCCTGTTGCTGGGGTTCGTCGCTATTGCGCAGGCTGCTTCAGGCCTTGTTGTATTTCGGGGCGATGTTGTTGTCTTTGAGCTCTATATGGCTCTCTGCATTATTTGTATGGTTTTGGGTTTCTCCCTTGACCGACGATCGTCCTCCCCCAGACCCATCTCAGTCACCGGAAACAGTCATCCTCGAGCCTTGATTGGGATGGCGATCTTGTTGATTTTGGGCGCGCTCATATCCGCGGTGGTGGCGTTTGCTCAGGTTTTGGAGTTATGGGAAGGCGCGTTCTGGATCAATCGCATGCCAGGACTACGCCGTCCTGGTGGCAATCTGGGGCAACCGAATCACTTGGCGACCCTGCTACTAATGGGGGTGGCCAGCCTGCTGTACTTTTATGAGTCCGGCAGGCTCGGGGCCACGTCGTCTATGTCGATATTTCTGGTGCTGGCTATTGCATTGGGAATTACGGAGTCCCGCACGGGCGCCCTGAGTTTTTTGTTGCTGGCCGGATGGTGGTTTGTCAACAGAAAACGATCGGAATTCAGGGCGTCTCCATGGATCGTTGCATTTGCTTGCGTGGCCTTTTTCGCCTTTCTCTGGATGTGGCCGTCGATTTTTGTCTTTCTTCTGCAGAGTACAGGTGTGGCAGAAATCAACACCAAGCCCGGTATGCGTTTGGTGGTGTGGCCCCAGTTGTTGGAAGCACTGGGCCAACGGCCCTGGCTGGGATGGGGCCTGAACCAGGTTCCGAGGGCGCACAACGCTGTCCTCGATGCCTATGAGTTGAGCGAACCCTTTTCATACAGTCACAACATCTTGCTGGATCTGGCGCTGGGGATAGGCGTGCCGCTGACGGCTTTCTTGGTATTGGTGACCGGTATCTGGTTGTGGCAGCGCGTGCGGAAGGCCAGCCAGTTGCTGCCGTGGTACTGTTTGGCGGTGGTATTGCCTGTGGCCGTGCATTCGATGCTGGAATTTCCGTTTGCCTATGCTTATTTCCTGGTGCCCGTGATGTTTGCATTGGGCGCACTGGCGGGCATGGTGGAAACCAAGCGCGTGCTGCGCATCGGGGTAGGTCCGTCGGCGGCTCTTTTGCTTGTAGTGACCATTGCGGCGGCCTGGTCGGTAGTCGAATATGTCGCGATTGAAGAAGACTTTCGAGTCGCGCGTTTTGAGTCGATGCGTGTGGGGCAAACCCCGCTTAGTTATCAGAGGCCCGAGGTTCTGCTGCTGACCCAGCTGGGTACATTGCTCGATGGTGCGCGCATTTCACCCAGGCCGGGCATGACCGCGCAAGAACTGGCAATCGCTCAAGAAGTGGCTCTGCGTTATCCCTGGACCGCTACACAGTCACGGTACGCGCTTTCGCTGGCCTTAAATGGCAACCCTGGGGAAGCGGTCAGACAACTGCGTGTCGTGAAAGCCATGTATGGCGACAAGAGGTATGAAGAGATCAGGATGAACTGGCGTGACCTTTCACAGGACAAGTACCCTCAACTGCGTGAACTCAAGTTGCCGTGACATACGGGGTCATGTCAAGGAGGCCCCTTTTCGTATTGGGCGTCGGGCTGGCAGTGATGGTGCCTTGGCTTAATCCAGTGGCGCCCGGCCCCTTTCCTGCTATCGTGCCGTGGCTGCTTGCTCTCGCCACTACAACAGGCTTGATACTGTTCGCATCACTGCGCGCGTTCTTCGCCACAAGGCCCGGCGATACTCTGTATGTGGAGCGCTGGTCTTGTTCTGCGGCATGGGCTTGGGTGCTCGCAGGTGCAGCCAGCAGCGCTATCGGCTTGCTGCAATATTTCGGTGCAGCGGCCGCGCTTGCTCCATGGGCCAATCAGGCCCCGTTAGGCGAGGCCTTTGCCAACTTGCGCCAGCGCAACCAGTTTGCGAGTTTGACCAACATCGCTTTGGTCGCGCTGGTATGGCTAGTGGTGGTGAAGGACCGCTTTGCCGATCGCCGACAGTGGCTGGTATGGATGGTTGCCGGCCTGCTGGCGGCGGGGAACGCCGCTTCCTCATCGCGGACAGGGTTGTTGCAGCTGGTTTTGCTGTGCGTGCTGTGTTTACTCTGGATCAGCTGGCGCCAACCGCCGGTGCGCCGGGTATTGTTGGCGGCGGTGCTGGCCTATGGGGTGTCTACGCTGGCACTGCCCTGGCTGGCCGGGCTGGACCTGCTGGGCCATGGCATGGTCGCACGGCTGCGTACGGGAGACGTCGTCTGTGCCGGTCGCCTCACGCTCTGGTCCAACGTGTTGGATCTGATTGCGCACAAGCCCTGGTTCGGATGGGGCTGGGGTGAGCTGGACTATGCGCATTACATGACGCTATACCCCGGAGCGCGTTTCTGCGAGATCCTGGACAATGCCCACAATCTGCCGCTGCATCTTGCCGTGGAGCTGGGGGTCCCGTTGGCCCTGGCTGTTTGTGGCGGTTCGGCCTGGGTTGTCTGGCGTGCCAGGCCTTGGCGGGAAACGGATTCGACACGGCAGATGGCCTGGGGGGTGTTGGCCGTGATCATGCTGCACAGCATGCTGGAGTATCCGCTGTGGTACGGCCCCTTCCAGATGGCATTCGGGCTGTGTGTCTGGATGTTGTGGCCGGCGCCACGAGCTCCGGTAGCGGGCTCACGTCCATACGCGCGCGGGGTAGCAGCAATTCAGCTTGTCGTGGCGACGGCATTGTTGGCAGCGGTTGCTTATGCTGCATGGGATTACCACCGTGTCAGCCAGATTTATCTGGCGCCACAGGCGCGCGACCCAGCTTACCGCGACGATACGCTGGACAAGGTTCGTGGGTCCTGGCTTTTCCGAAACCAGGTGCGATTTGCGGAGCTGACGACCACCGCGCTCAACCGCGGCAACGCGCAATGGACGTTCGATACCGCCATGGCCTTGCTACATTATTCGCCTGAGCCACGGGTGATTGAAAAGGTGATTGAAAGCGCCGTCATGCTGGGGCGTGACGATGAAGCCTTGCTGCATCTGGTTCGTTACCGTGCGGCTTTTCCTGACGACTACACAAAGTGGCGCCGCGCCAACGGCCTGACTGGCGGGCCTGCAGACTGACCCCGGACGCGACTAGGGGGTCGCTATAAAACTTCCCGACTTGCCACCATGTTTTTCCAGCAGCCTGATATCCGTCATCGTCATCCCCCGGTCGGCGGCCTTGCACATGTCATAGATCGTCAGCAGTGCCACTTGTACTGCGGTCAGGGCCTCCATCTCCACGCCGGTCGGTCCGACTGTTTCCGCCGTCGCTTGGCAGGTGATGCTGGCGCTGCCTGTGTCGGGGCTGAAATCCATCGCCACGCGTGTCAGCGCCAGCGGGTGGCACAGGGGAATCAGTTCGCTGGTTTTTTTTGCGGCCATGATGCCCGCGATACGGGCGATGCCGAGTACGTCGCCCTTTTTTGCGGTGCCTTCCAGGATGATGGCCAATGTGGCAGGATTCATGGTGATGCGGCCTTGCGCCACAGCCACCCGGTGGGTGGCCGGTTTGGCGGCCACATCAACCATGTGCGCCTGTCCCTGGTCGTCAAAATGTGTCAGCGGTGAAGTCGTGGTCATACTGTTACGAAACCTTTACAAGCAACCCTCATCATAAGAGCATGCCCGCAGTGACTCCTTCCGTGAAAAGCCGTTTGTCGGCAGCCGGCATCCATCTCACGCTCAGTCTGGCGGTGGCGGCCTTGGCGGCCTGGCTGGTGTTTGGCCTCTGGTATCCCTATCCCTACCGGGAAATCTCCGGCGGGCGCCACCTGTTTTTGATCGTGATGGCGGTCGATGTCATCATGGGGCCCCTGCTGACCCTGGCGGTGTTTAACCGCAACAAGCCGACCGCCGAGTTGCGCCGCGATTTGACGGTGATCGGTATGTTGCAGGTGGCGGCGCTGGCTTATGGTCTGTGGGCTGTGTCTGTTGCGCGCCCGGTCCACCTGGTGTTCGAGATCGATCGGTTTCGGGTGGTGCATGCCATTGATATTCCCGAAGAAGAAATGGACCTGGCGCCGCCGGAGTTACGGCGACTGCCCTGGACCGGCCCGACGCTGCTATCGGTTCGTAATTTCAGGAGTCAGCAGGAAGGCTCGGACGCTACCCTGACTGCCGTGCAGGGCTTTCCCTTGGGCGTCAGACCCTTCCTGTGGCAACGTTATGACGAGGCCAGGCCGCAGATTCTCAAAGTCGCCAGACCGTTGGGCGATTTGAAAAACCGTTTTCCTGGCCAGGTGGGCACTATCGATGCCGCCTTGCGGTCCGGACCGGATCGCGGCAGGACCAGCGAGTCCGTGGCTTACGTTCCCATGGCAGGACGCGACAAATTCTGGACGGTCCTGCTCGATCTTCGAACTACCGAGGTGATTGCTTTTGTTCCCATTGACTCTTTCTGATTCGTTCCTGCCAAGGAAGCTTTTTGTCCTGAGTCCTCTTGCGCTGGCGGCCATGATTTTCATGGCGCCTGTGAGCCTGGCGCAGGCCCAGACGGCAGCCCGGCCCAGTGGCGCGCTGCCGGCGCTGGGCGACACCTCGGAGCTTTCCGCCAGTGCGGAACGGCGGCTCGGCGACCGGATTGCCGCCAGCATTTACCGCGACCCCGATTACCTGGATGACCCGGTGCTGGGCGACTACCTGCAGGGTATCTGGCAGCCGCTGATGACGGCGGCGCGCGCCCGCGGCGAGCTGGGTCCGGAACTGGAGGAGCGGTTTGCCTGGGACGTCATGCAGATCCGCGACCGCAGCATCAACGCTTTCGCCTTGCCGGGTGGTTATCTGGGTGTGCATCTGGGCCTGATAGGCGCCGTGGCCACCCGCGACGAACTGGCCTCGGTCCTGGCGCACGAGCTGAGCCATGTGACGCAGCGGCACATTTCGCGCCTGATGAGCAAGCAAAGCCAGCAAATGCCCTGGCTGATTGCGGCCATGATTCTCGGCGCCCTGGCCGCCAGCAAAAGCCCGGAAGCCGCCAATGCCGCCATTGTTGGCGGGCAGGCGCTGGCCGTGCAGAACCAGCTCAATTTTTCACGGGACATGGAGCGCGAAGCCGACCGGGTCGGCTTTGGCGTGATGGCCGATGCCGGCTTCGAAAAGCAGGGTTTCGCCAGCATGTTCGACAAGCTGCAGCAGGCCTCGCGGCTCAATGACAACGGCGCCTTTCCCTACCTGCGCAGCCACCCGCTGACAACCGAGCGTATTGCCGAGATCAAGGGCCGGCTGCAGCTGGAAGGCGGGGCCAGTTTGGCGCCCAAGGGCGCCAGCGAAGAGCCGGGCGGTGCGCGCACGCTGCACGCCATGATGGCAGGGCGGGCGCGCGTGTTGGGCGACCCTGGGGTGGATGGCTTGCGGTCGCTGGTGGCCGATGCGCAGCGTGTGTCCCTCGCCGGTGCGGCGAATGCGGCATGGACACCGCGCGATGCCGGTGCCCTGTATGGCGGCGCCCTGGCGGCGAGCCGGCTGCGCGACCACGCCTTGGCGCGCAGCCTGGTGGGCAAGCTCAAATCGGCGGTGCCCGCGAAGACGTCACTGGCCGATCCGGTGGAATGGCTGGTGCTGGAGATCGAGCTGGCTGCCGGCAATACGGCGGGGTTGCCGAAACTCGGCAACACGCGCAGCCGGGCGGCCCTGCTGTTGCAGGCCCGGGCGGATCTCGCGGCAGGCCGGGCGCAGGATGTGTCGGGCGCCTTGCAAACCTGGGTTACCACCCATCCGAAAGATGCGATCGCCTGGCAATTGCTGGCAACGGCCTGGGGTCAGCAGGGGCAGACGCTGCGCGCGATCCGGGCCGATGCCGAGAGCCGGGTGGCACAGCTGGACTACCCTGCGGCCCGCGACCGCTTCAAGGCCGCGCAGGACCTGATGCGCAGCGGCCGCGACGGCGGCGCGGGGGCCGGCAACTACATTGATGCGTCCATCATCGACACGCGGGCGCGTGAGATCGACCAGCTACTTCGGGAGCAGGCGCTCCAGGAGAAACTCGATCGCTAGCTGCAGCACCGAGTAAATCAGCGAACCGATCAGGGCGGCGACAAATCCGGTGACATGCAGGCCGCTGAGCAGGCTGGCGGCCGCCCAGAACATCAGGGCGTTGATGACAAACAGGAACAGCCCCAGTGTTACCAGCGTCACCGGCAGGGTCAGCAACACCAGCACCGGTCGCACCACCGTGTTGAGCGCGCCGAGCACGGCCGCGGCAAGCAATGCAGCCGGGAAGCTGGTCACGGTGACGCCGGAATACAGATAAGCCACCGCCAGCAAGGCGGCAGCGCTGCAAAGCCATTTGACGATGAGTTTCATGCGCCCAAGAATACCATCGCTGCCGGCAGCTTTCTAATCCGCCGTTAACAGCAGGCCGGAGCCGGCCAGCATGGTGGCAAAGCCCCAGACACCGCGTGGCTCGCCGGGATGCGGCCCGCGTGCTGACTGCAGGTCCGCCCCGGGTCTGGGCCGGCGCGCGTCCACCAGACGCCCCTCGCCGTGCCGCGCCCGCAAGGTGGCGGTGAACTCATCGAGCGAGCCGCATGCCAGGTGCGTGATGACCGGGTCGCCGGAGGCCTGCAGCAGCGGGACGATTTGTTCAAAAACCTTCTCGGCCCACTTGCTGCGCCAGCTTTCGCGGGCACTGTGCGTGACCCACTTGCTGACGCGGTGTGTAATGCGCGGCGCGCAACCCACCACGATCCAGCGCGTCGGCGCGCGCGCCTGGCCGGGTTGCAGCAGGGGTGCTAGCATGCCCAGCGCATGGGCGGCTTCGTCGACATAAACAATCGTGGTGTCCATCAGCTTGTTCCCGCCGGGTTCGTGTCAGTTGGCGTGGTCGGCCACGGCTTTGCCGGGCTGCATGGCCCTGGCACGGCGCGTGACCCACCAGCCTGCACCCAGGACACCGGCCACGGCCAGGGCGTAGGTGCCCCACTGCGCGGCGGTGTTCAGGGTGGCGGACGCGGGCAGCGAGCCGGGACCACCGTAAACCGGGTCCAGCAGGGGCTCGCTCACAATCATCTTGGCCGCGGTGAAGGCCAGCACGGCGGCGCCTATGTTGATGATCATGGGAAAACGCTCGACCAGCTTGAGCACCATGGTGCTGCCGAATACCACGATCGGGATGCTGACCAGTAAACCGATGACCACCAGGTCAAACGAGCCGTGGGCTGCACCCGCCACGCCCAGCACGTTGTCCACACCCATCAGTGCATCGGCGACCACAATGGTTTTCATCGCGCCCCAGAAGGTGCTGGCCACCGGGCCGTCGTGCTCCTTGTCGCCCTGGTCGGCCAGCAACTTGTAGGCGATCCAGAGCAGGCCCAGGCCACCGACCAGCATCAGGCCGGGAATCTTCAGCAGCCAGACCACACCGACGGTCATGACCGAGCGCACGGCAATGGCCCCCACGGTGCCCCAGGCAATGGCTTTTTTCTGCAGATGGGGCGGCAGGTTGCGCGCGGCCAGCGCGATCACAATCGCGTTGTCGCCGGCGAGCACCAGGTCGATGAGGATGATCGCCAGCAGGGCCGACCACCAGGGCGTTGAGAATAATTCCATTGAACACTTTCACGTCAGGTTGCAACATGGACGTCCGGCGGGCGGACTTCCAGCTTCGTTAAAACCGGACAGGTCGGTGAGGGGCGGAGTGGTTGCCGCGACGCCTCGATCAAACCTGGTCAGGTTTCAATCGAAGGTCTGGCTCGACACGCAGTTTTGCTGCATGTCCAACAAGCCGGAAGTGGGAACTTCGTAATGACGACTTGCTGAACGTCTGGCGGCGGGAGAGATTCCGGTGCAGCCAGACGAGGGAGTTACTCCCCTTCGGAACCCCATATTTGACAACAAAGCGCGCTTTTTTGCAAAGGCCGGCTTGGGTACCCCTGAAAACAGCCCGAGGTCCCAGAAGGCTGCGGGCTTGGCCTATCATTCACGGCCCAGCCGGAAATAGCGGGCGCCGCCTCCAGCGGTGGCCCATTTTTAGCCTCCACGTTTCCTTTTCCGATTGCACCGCCCCCCGCATGCCTGGCATCCACATCACCGACATTGAAGCTGCCATCAACTACTGGCGCGAGAAAAAGCCGTCGCCTGACGGCATCACGCTGGCACCCGAGCTGCGGGCGCTGGCCGAGGTGTACGCCCTGCTGGTGTTCTACCGCGAGGAAGAGGCCGACGAGGCCGGTTTTCCACTCGGGGCCATGGCGGCCTGGCGCACCTGGTACGACACGACCGCCGACACGCCCTGCATTGCCATCTGCTCGACCAGCCAGGGCGACGAGTTGTGCAAGGGCTGCGGACGCACCTTCGAGGAGGTGCAGCGCTGGCCTGAAATGAGCCCAGCCGCCAAACGCGGAACCTGGCGGCGCATCACGCAGGAAGACTCGGCCTGGCGTTTCGGCCGGTATGCCGACCGCGCGCTGGAAAACCGCGACAGGAAAGACGCGCCGCCGACGTCCGTCTGACCTGCGGAGTTCAAGCTTTTTCGGCTTCCGGCCCTTATGTGACGGGCGCAGGCAGCTATGGATTCAGGAGTAGACTGGGCTCATGATTCGACTTGCCCGTGCGCCCAACATTGCCATCGCGGCGCTCTGGGCCGATGTGTTGCAGCAGGCAGGTTTTTCGGCCACGGTCCAGCGCTATTTTCTCGGCAGCGTGGCGGGAGAACTGCCGCCCGACCAGTGCCAGCCCGAAGTCTGGCTGACGCATGACCACGAGAAGCCGCGCGCCGAGGCCTTGCTGCACAGCCTGCAGAACCTGCCGCAACGCCACTGGCTCTGCGCCTGCGGTGAAACGGTGGAGGGCGGCTTTGAGCAGTGCTGGTCCTGCGGCGCCGACATGCCGGCGCTGTAAAAAACTCAGATCCGTTTCGCCAGTTCAGCGGCTTTGCCGGTGTAGCTGGCCGGGGTCATGGCCAGCAGGCGGGTTTTTTCCGCGTCCGGAATCGCCAGCGAGCGGATCAGGCCGTGCAGCGCTTCGGCCGTCACGGTTTTGCCGCGTGTGACTTCCTTGAGTTTTTCGTAAGCGCCCTGCACGCCGTAACGGCGCATCACCGTCTGGATCGGTTCGGCCAGCACTTCCCAGGAGGCATCGAGGTCCTCGGCCAGCGCTTCGTGGTTCAGTTCGAGCTTGCCCAGTCCGGTGCTCATGGAGCTGTAGGCCAGCACGGCGTAACCGAAGGCCACGCCCATGTTGCGCAGCACGGTGCTGTCGGTCAGGTCGCGCTGCCAGCGGCTGATGGGCAGTTTTTCGCTCATGTGGCGCAGCAGCGCATTGGCCAGGCCGAGATTGCCTTCGGCGTTCTCGAAATCAATCGGGTTGACCTTGTGCGGCATGGTGCTCGAGCCGATTTCACCGTCCTTGAGGCGCTGCTTGAAATAACCCACGCTGACATAACCCCAGACATCACGCGCAAAGTCGATCAGGATGGTGTTGGTGCGCGCCACCGCGTCGAACAGCTCGGCCATGTAGTCGTGCGGCTCGATCTGGATGCTGTAGGCCTGGAAAGTCAGGCCCAGGCCCAGCGGCTCGGGCGACTCGATGACGCGCCGGCTCAGGGCTTCCCAGTCAAAGTCGGGCCAGGCCGAGAGGTGGGCGTTGTAGTTGCCAACGGCGCCGTTCATCTTGGCCATCAGCTTGACGGCGGCGATACGCTCGCGCGCCACGTTCAGGCGCGCCACCACGTTGGCAATTTCCTTGCCGACGGTGGTCGGGCTGGCGGTCTGGCCATGGGTGCGGCTCAGCATGGGCTCGGCGGCGTAGCGGTGCGCCATGTCGCGCAGCTGCGTGATGACCTTGTCCAGCGCCGGCAGCAAGACCTGCTCGCGGCTGCTTTTGAGCTGCAGCGCATGGCTGGTGTTGTTGATGTCTTCGCTGGTGCAGGCAAAGTGCACGAACTCGGCGGCAGCCTGCAGCTCCGGCCGCGCCTCGAACTTCGACTTGATCCAGTACTCGACCGCCTTCACGTCGTGGTTGGTTGTTTTTTCGATGTCCTTGATCGCGGCCGCGTCATTTTCCGAGAAATGTTTGACCAGTCCGAGCAGGTAGGTGCGCGCACCGGGGGTCAGTGGCTTGAATTCAGCAAAACCGGCGTCCGACAGCGCGATGAACCAGGCGACTTCCACCTGGACGCGGCGATGCATGTAACCGAGTTCCGACATCAGGGGCCGCAGCGGGGCGAGTTTGGCGGCGTAACGGCCGTCCAGGGGAGACAGGGCGGTGATGGAGAAGCTGGTGGACGGGTTCATGGCCGACATTGTAGGCGGGTGGCCTGGCGCCCCGGCGGACAGGTTACCCCGTTTTTGCCGCATGGCAGGCCCGGCCGAGGCATACTCGATAGAATGCAATCGGCTGGGGCCTGCTAAGCTATTTGGCTTAAGGATCGCGACCCTCAAAAAGCCCCAAAGCCCCAAGGGCCCACGATAAAAGATTGACTATGAAACTCATTGGATCCTACGGCAGCCCTTATGTGCGCAAAGTGCGCATCGTGATGGCGGAAAAAAAGCTCGACTACCAGTTCGTCATTGAAGACGTCTGGGCTGCGGGCACGACCATGTCCGAATCCAATCCGCTGGGCAAGGTGCCCTGTCTGGTCATGGAAGGCGCCAACGGGTCGGAAGAAGCCGTTTTCGACTCGCGTGTGATCGTGGAGTACCTGGATACCCTGTCGCCGGTCGGCAAGCTGATTCCGGTGCAGGGCCGCGAACGCGCCGAGGTGAAAACCTGGGAAGCACTGGCCGACGGCCTGCTCGACGCTGCCATCCTCGCGCGGCTGGAGGCCACCTGGGCCGGGCGTGACGACAAGCAGCGTTGCCAGGCCTGGATTGACCGCCAGATGGACAAGATCGACACGACCGTGCGGGCCATGAGCACCGGCCTGGGCGACAAGCCGTTTTGCAGCGGCATCCACCTGAGCCTGTCCGACATCGCCGTCGGCTGCGCGCTCGGTTACCTGGACTTCCGTTTTCCGCAGATCGACTGGCGCACGCCCCACCCCAACCTGACCCGGCTGTATGACAAGCTGGCGCAGCGGCCGAGTTTTGTCGATACCCTGCCTTCCTGAGTTTTCACGCCGAATCAGGCTCCAGCCCATGAAGGATGGGCGCAGCTAGCTATAAAAGCAGGAGTGCTGCAGGAGCTCTTCAATCAAGCAGGGGCCGCGGATCTGGCTTTGCCAGTCCGCAGGCGCAGCGGCCCCCTCGGGGGGCAGGGAGCTACACGCAGTGAGCGACCGTGGGGGCTACGTTCCAGCCCGCTTTTTGAGCCAGCGCATCAGGCTGCCCAGCAGCGGCAGCTTTTCATACAGCTCTTCGGCCGCGTCCCAGTAGTCGCGGTGGCGCGCCACCAGGCCGCCCTCGTTGAAGCTGATGTGCGAGGCGCCGCGAATGGTCTGCAGCTGCTGAGGCCCGCGCCGCCTGAAATAAAACTCGAAGTTCCAGGTCAGGAAACACTGACTGCCGTCGACCACCTGCGCCGTCACCACAAAACGCGGCCGGTCCAGCGCCACGTACATGTGGCTGAAGATCTGCTGCACCTGCGCCAGGCCCTGCACCTCGTTGAACGGGTCCTTGAACCAGGCGTCGGCCGCGTAGAACTCGCCCATGCGCGCAACGCCGGCCGGACTCAAGGTTTCAAAAAATTGCACCAGTGGCTCGACCCGGGTATTCATCATGGGGTGCTCACAAGCCGGTGAATTTCCGGATCGCCGGAAAATACAGCGCGTAGGGCAGGACGCGCAGGGTTTTCATCCAGAGCGTGAAGCGTTTCGGAAAGTGGATCTCGAACTCGCCCCGCGCCCAGCCGGCCAGAATCGCGGCCGCCGCCTGGGCCGGGCTGATCAGGGCCGGCATGCTGAACTGGTTGCCGGCGGTCAGCGGTGTTTCGACAAAGCCCGGGTTGACCAGGCTTACCCCCACGCCGCTGGCCTGCAGGTCCAGGTACAGGGTTTCGGCCAGGTTGATCAGCGCTGCCTTGGTCGGGCCGTAGGCCAGGCTTTGCGGCAGGCCGCGGTAGCCGGCCACGCTGCCCACCAGGCTGAGGTGGCCGCTGCCGCGTTGCAGCATCGCCGGCAAGACCGCGTCGAGCACATACAGGGCTCCCACGTAGTTGACCTGCTGGTGCCTGAGCATGTCTGCCAGGTCAAAACCGGTGGCGCGTTGTTCCCTGTAGTAACCCGCGCAATACATCATCAGGTCCAGCGGCCCCTGGGCCAGCAGCGACTGCGCCGCGGTTTTCACGGCGGCCGCATCCGACGCGTCGAGCATCAAGGCCTGCGCGCCGGGGTGGGCGGCCACAAAGGCTTCCAGCGCCGCGCCATTGCGGGCGGACACCACGACTTTGGCGCCGGCCTCGTGCAGCGCATGCGCCGTGGCCTGGCCAATGCCGCTGGAGGCGCCGACCAGCCACACGGTTTTGCCGTGCCAGTCACGAAGGGGAGGGTTGTACGGCATGGTGCTGCTTTGTTATAAAAATGATAGCTGTTGGCGCAGGTGGGTAAAGGGCTACAGGCCGATTTGACTTGAATCAGGAAGGTGTGGTCAGCGCTTCACGAACGAGAGCGTAACCTCGCCGAGCCGCACGCCGAACTTGCTCATCACCGCCTTGTTGAGCAGCACCTTGTCGTTCATCAGGTACATCCAGTCGTCGAACTGCACCTCGATCACGCGGCCGTCGACCGGCAGCTTGAGCGTGTAGCCCCAGCGGAAGGCATTGCCCTTTTCCTCGCCGGCGGCTTCCCCCAGCACATCGGCGGCGGTGCCGGTGTAGCGGCCGTCTGGCGTGCGTTTGAGCGTCCAGACCCGGCGGTCCGTGCTGCCGTCGGAGTAGGTGAAGGCTTCGTCGAGCACGCCGGTCTCCGCGCCCGGCGGGCCCTGCCAGCTGCAGGTCATGACCACGGTGAAACGTTTGACGACCTTGCCGGATCGGTCGGTGAAGACGCCGTACGCATCGACCGTGCCGTTGAAATACCGGCGCATGTCGAGCACCGGTTTTTCCGCGGCGTAGTCGCTGATCTGCGGGCCGGCACAACCCGTCAGGCCAACCAGCAGGGGAAGGGACAGGGCCAGTGCGGCGGCGGTCTTGTGAAGAAAGGGTTTCATGGGGTGGCCTTTGCGGGTTCGGTCGGGTGTTGGATGACGAAAAAATAAAGGCAGGCGGCGGCGGCCAGCTTGAGCAGGCAGGGCAGCACGCAATACGCCACCAGCAGCGCGTTGAGCGCCTGCGCGTCGCGCGCCCCCGGGGCGTAGCCGAACAGGGCGAGCAGCGGCAGGGCCAGGCCGGCGGCGAGTGCCAGGTTGAGCTTGATGGCGAAATTCCACCAGCCGAAGTAAGCGCCTTCGGCCCGGCCCGATTGGCCGTTGGCCTGGATCACGCCCGCCAGCAGCGCGCCGGGCAGCGCCAGGTCGGTGCCCAGTGCGATGCCGGACAGCGCGCAGACGATCACGAAACCCGCAGTGTCCCCGGCGGCTATCTGCGTCGCCCAGCCGAAGGTGGCGATGGCCAGAAACATGCCCAGCAGCCAGGTGGGCGCCAGCCCGACACGTTTGACCAGCGCCAGCCACAGCGGGATGGACAGGGCCGCGCTCACGAAATAACTGCCCAGAAACAGCGGCTCCTGGCTGGCCGGCGCCTGCAGACGGTCCTGGATGAAAAACAGCACCAGGGTTGCAGGCACCGCGCTGGCCGTGCCGTTGAGCAGGAAGACCGCGAGCAGGCGGCGAAAGCCCGGCTGGCGAAACGGCAACCAGATCGACGTCGCCACATGGGGACCGGCATTCGTCTGCCGCGGCACCGGCCGGTCGGCGCGCGCCCAGGCCAGCCAGCCGGCCGTCAGGGCGACAAAAAACAGCGCGGTGCTGGCCGGCAGTCCGAACACCACCGGCGTGATCGATGCAAGCACCACGCCAACCAGGCCCAGGCCCTCGCGCCAGGCCACGATGTGGCTACGCTGGCGCTCGTCGCCGCCCAGCATCGCGCCCCAGGACTGATGCGACACGCTGAGCGCGCTGTAGCCTGCATAGGTCAGCATCAGCATCAGGCTGGCCCAGACCACCAGTGCCGACGGTGCGCTCACCAGCGGAAAAAACAGCAGCGCGAAGCCGAGCGCCAGCACCAGCGCGGCAACGGCGCCCAGCCCCAGCACCGCCCTGGCCGAGCGTGCAAACAGGCGGTCACTGAGACGACCCAGCAGGGGATCGATCAGCGCATCGAACAGGCGCGCACCCAGCAGCACCGCGCCCAGGGTGGCCAGCGGCACACCGAATTCACGGGCGTAGTGGTTGGGCAGGATCACATACAGCGGCAGCGCCACAAAAGCCAACGGCAGGCCCAGCAGGCCGTAGGCCAGGCCGTTGCGGGTGCCAAACGCGCCCGGGGCAGCAGTGTTCACGGGCCTGCCCCGGCCATCAGCGCATTGCGCAGGCCGGGCTCCGAGGTGCCGGGCGCCAGCCAGATGCCGAAGAAGCGTTTGGCGAATTCCGCGTCGCGGATCTCGCCCAGCGGCTTGCCGTTCATCCAGAAGGTCGCACCCACCCCGGGCCGGTGCACACCCATGATGCGATCGCCTTTTTTGACATCGGGCAGCACCCTGCGCAGCGCGGCCGACCACTGGTCCGCGAGGTCGTCGCTGACCGGCGCGGCGCGGCGCATTTCCGTGATCGAACGTTCGGCGATCGCCCGGCCTTCAAAGGCGCGCAGGTAGCTGAGTTCCAGCGCCAACGCATGGCTGGCAAAGTTGTCCACCCGGAAGCCGGGCCCGGCCCACAGACGGGCGTCGTAGACCTGAAAACCGAAAACACGCAGGCGGCCGCCGCCCAGCAGCCTGCCCTGCGGCAGGGCATCGAGCAATTCCTGTGGCCTGGCGTTCGTGGCTTCGGTGCCGGTCTGCGCGGCAGCCGGCGCGGCGGCGCCGATGCCCAGCACCAGCGCCAGCAACAGCGCGCCCGTCAGATCTTGCGCAGCGTGTACTGCACCACGTCGGTGTTGGCCTGGGCGAAGGCCGCTTCGCAGTAGGCCAGATAGAACTCCCATATGCGGATGAACCTCTTGTCAAACCCGAGCTGGAGCACCCGTGACTCTTGCGCCATGAACTGTTCGCGCCACAGCCTGAGCGTGTGGGCGTAGTCCTGGCCAAACGAAAACTCGTCGATCACCTCCAGCCCGGCGGCGCGCGCCTGGGCGCGGAACTCCTTCGGGCAGGGCAGGCAACCGCCCGGAAAGATGTACTGCTGGATGAAGTCGGTCGAGGTGACATACCGCTCGAACAGTTCGTCGGCAATCACAATGCTCTGCACGCAGGCGTAGCCGCCGGGCTTGAGCAGACGCGCCACCGCCTGGAAGTAGGTGGGCCAGTATTCACGCCCGACGGCTTCGACCATTTCAATCGAGCAGATCGCATCAAACGGCGCATCCCCGCTGGTTTTGCCGATGTCGCGGTAGTCCTGCAGGCGCAGATCGGCCTTGTCGGCTGCACCCACGCGGGCCATGCGCTGCTGCGCCCAGGCGAGTTGCTCGGTGCTCAGCGTCACGCCGACGACAGAGGCGCGAAATTCGGTGGCAGCCATTTCGGCCAGCGCCCCCCAGCCGCAGCCGATTTCCAGCACGCGGTCGCCCGGTTTCACGCCCGCCATGCGCAGCGCGCGCCTGACTTTGGCATGCTGCGCGTCCTTCATCGAGGTCTGCGGCGTCGCGAAAATCGCCGCCGAATAATTCATCGTGCCGTCCAGCCACAACTCGTAAAAGGCATTGCCAAGGTCGTAGTGCGCGTGGATGTTTTTCTGGCTGTTGGCCCTGGTGTTGCGGTTGAGCAGGTGCTTGACGCGGTAGGCCAGGCGCCCCAGCCAGGTGCCATAGATCACGTCCTCGACTTCCTTGCGGTTGACGATCAGAACGCGCAGCAGCTCGGTCAGGTGCGGGGTGGTCCAGTCGCCGGCGATGAAACTTTCGGCGAAACCGATGTCGCCCGAACGCAGCGCGGCGCTGCAGACCTTCCAGTTCACCAGCCGCAGGCTGGCCGTCGGCGCCTCGCCCGAGCCGAAGCGCTGCATGCTGCCGTCGGGCAGCTGCAGGGTCAGCGTGCCATGCTTGAGTCGCGACAGCAGCTTGAAGGCCGTGCGTGCCGCGGCCGGAGCTCCGCTGGGCAGCGCGAACGAAGCGCCATTGACAGAAGAAGATGCGGTGGAGTTGCTGGCCATGTTCATCGGGTCACAAAAATTTCGGGGGGCTGGGGTTTGCTGACAAAAGGCACACGTTTGCGCCAGAGCTTGAGGGCCTGCCAGTGAATGCGGGCCACCACACCGAAGGTCATGGCTGGGTAGCCCCACAGCGCCTTGCGCAGCGTGGCCGCACTCAGGACCTGCAGCGTGCCGGCGACGCTGGTTTGCAGCAGCGGCCCCGACGCGTCGTCGTAGTCGATGCGCGCCAGCGTTTTCTCCACGCCTTCGTTCTCGACGCGCATGAAACGGAAGCGGTAGAAACCGTCCAGCGTGCAGAACGGCGACACATGAAACACCTTGACGGCCTGCAGCTCCTGGCCATAACGCGGGTGGTCGAGCAGATAGCAGTGGCGTTCGCCAAAGGTGTTGTTGACTTCGACGACGATGGCGCGTAACTCGCCGGCCGCATTGTGGCAATACCAGAAGCTGACCGGCTTGAAGGTGTGGCCGAACACGCGCGGGTAGGTGTGCAGCCAGACCTCGCCCGTGGCGTCGGTGATGCCTTCCCGCTCCAGCAGCGCATCGACCCAGGCGAGGCAGTCGTCGCCGCCCTCGCCATGGTCGCGGTCAAAAAAGCTCAGGGCCGCGCGGCGGTTGCGCGCCAGCGCGCCATTGCCGTGCTGGTGCAGGCTGCGCAGCGGCAGCATCAGGAAATAGGTGGGGTAGTTGAAGGCGTTGACAGCAGGTTTGAGGCGGGCGTGCCGCACCTCGCCAAAACCGATCAGGGCTTGTGCAGTACTTGCGCTCATCGCGTGGCTCCAGCGCAGTCCTGCAGCAGCAGCCTTGCGGTTTGCAGGCCGGACTTCAGGCCGTCTTCATGAAAACCATAACCGGTCCAGGCGCCGCAGAAATAGCTGTGTTGCAGGCCCTGCAGCCCGGGCAGCTCTTTTTGCGCGCGGATGGCCGCTGCGTCAAAGACCGGATGGGCATAGTCGAATTCACCCATGATGTGCTGATCTGCGATCGGGGCCGCGGGATTGAGCGACACCACCACCGGCTGGGCAAAAGGCAGGGGCTGCAGCATGTTCAGCAGGTAATGCAGGCATACCTGGGAGGACTCACGCCGCGGGTCCTGCGCACGTTCGTAGTTCCAGGCCGCCCAGGCCAGCTTGTTGGCGGGCAGCACCGAGGTGTCGGTGTGCAGCACGGCGCGGTTGGGCTGGTAGCCGATGGCGCCCAGCACCATGCGTTCGGCACTGCTGGGGCTTTGCAGCAGGGCCAGCGACTGGTCGGAGTGGGTGGCCAGCACGACCTTGTCGAACCGTTCGTCGGCGCCGTCGGTGAGCACGCGCACGCCGCCATGAGGCGAGAGCGCATCGCGGACGATGCCGCGCACCGGCGTGTTCAGGCGTTTGTCGGCGATGCCGGCAATAATTTTTTCAACGTAATGCCGGGCGCCGCCGGTCACCGTCCACCACTGCGGCCGGTCGGCCACCTGGATCAGGCCGTGGTTGTGGCAGAAGCGGATCATGGTGGCCACCGGGAACTGCAGCATCTGGTCGGTCGGGCAGGACCAGATACAGCCCAGCATGGGCAGGAAATACCAGTCGCGGAACTCGGGCGAGAATCGGCCCTCACGCAGGAACTCGCCGAGCGGCTGCATCATGGCGGCGTCGGCGCCGCTTTCGGCCAGCGCGGTGGCCGTGCGGTTGAAACGCATGATGTCGCGGAGCATGCGCCAGAACTTCCAGTTCAGGAGGTTGCCGCGCTGGGCAAACACCGTGTTCAGGCTGGAGCCGCTCCACTCGAGGGCGCCGCGCTTGCCGGTGCCGGGGATCTTGACCGAAAACGACATGTCCGACTTGGCGGTGGCCACGCCCAGATCCGCAAACAGCTGGATCAGGTGAGGGTAGGTGCGTTCGTTGAAGACCAGAAAGCCGGTGTCCACGCCGTGGGTGACTGCACCCTGCGGCGTTGGCAGGGTGATGTCGACCGTGTGGGTGTGGCCGCCAAAATAGCTGCCGGCCTCGAACAAGGTGAGTTCGGCCTGTCCCCGCAAGGCGTGCGCGACCGCCAGTCCGGAAATGCCGGAGCCGACGATGGCGACCTTGGGGCGGGCTGGAGAACTCATCTCACAGCCCGGAAGACAAAAATGTTGCGAAGCGCCCCGATGCGAACAAGGGAGGGAGGGAGGAGGAGGAGAACCGCCCCGGGATTGCAACCGGACCGCGAGCGGCCGGAAGTCTTCGCAACAAAAAAACAGTGACTGTCGGCGCTGCGCTTGCGTGCCAGTGCCGACCGAAGTGTGAGTCCGCGACCCCGCCCACAGTTCCCCGGTTGGGCCAACTGGCAAGTGTAAAAATTCGTTAACGTCGCGGAAGTCATCAAAAAAATCGAGGTGTGTGGAGAAGAGGTTCTGTCTGACAAGTTCTAAATTAGACTTAATGGTTAAATTATTACCGATTGGTAATTATTTGCCTAAAAGCTTCTCTTCGATGTCCTTCAGGAAGGCAGGGTCTTTGGGGTCGGTGGCGGTGTTGAAGCTGGTGACGCGCTGGCCATCGCGGGCCACGACATACTTGTGAAAGTTCCAGCGCGGATGCTGGCCGGTCTTGTCGGCCAATTGCCGGAACAGCGGGTTGGCCGCTTTGCCGGTCACGCCGGATTTGACGAACATCGGAAACTTCACGCCAAAGGTGTTTTCGCAGAAATCGGCGATCTCCTTGTTGCTGCCGCTTTCCTGGGAAAAGTCGTTGGACGGAAAGCCCAGCACCACCAGACCTTTGTCCCGGTAGCGCGCATACAGCGCTTCAAGGCCCTCGTACTGACGGGTGAAACCGCAGAAGCTGGCGGTGTTGACCACCACCAGCACCTTGCCGCTGTACTGGCACAGGGACTGGGGCTTTTCGTCCTGCAGGCGCAAGAAGCTGTGTTGCAGCAAGGGCGCGCAGGCCGGCGCCTCTTGCGCTGCGGCAGTGCCGGGTGGGGCCGCACGGGCGGGCGTGAGGGCCGCCATGCCTGCCAGCAGGGCCAACATCAGCCAGGGTTTGAGGGAGACGTGCTTCATGATCTTGCTCGCTGTTGAATAATGGAAGGCCTTGTTGTGCAGTCTGTGCGCCACAGGATCAAACTACCGGAAACCTGCCCTTGACTGATAAAAATACGCAGTGCGGGCCCGATCAGATTCAAGCATGCTGCCCCCCGATTTCTCCCCGCCCGGTCCGGTAGTTCCCCGCCAGGCCGACGCCTGCGCCCCCGGCTTCACGATTGCCGCGGTCGAGCGTGACACCGGCCTGTCCAAGGACACCTTGCGAGTCTGGGAGCGCCGATACCTGTTTCCCGTGCCCGGCCGCGACGCCCACGGCGAGCGCCTGTATTCACGCGAGCAGCTCGAGCAGCTGCGGCTGATCAAACGCCTGCTGGACACCGGGCACCGGCCCGGGCAGGTGGTGGGTTTGCCGCATGCCGAGCTGCAGGCCTTGGGCCGGCAGGCCGGCGGCAACAGGCAGCGTCCGCAGGGGCAGCGCGGCAAAACCGCCAGGACCGCCGTGACGGCGGCGGCCGACGTTCCCGCGCCGCAGATCCAGGCCTGTTTTGAGCTGGTCAAGCGCCACGACGCGCCGGGCCTGCGCCACACCCTGACCGCCGCCGTGCAGGAGCTGGGCCTGGCGTCTTTCGTCAGCACGCTGGTGGCGCCGCTCAACACCTTGATCGGCGACGCCTGGATGGATGGCCGGCTGGAGGTTTTCGAGGAACATTTCTACACCGAGTCGGTGACGACCGTGCTGCGCCACGGCATCAGCAGCCTGGGCGTGACCGGCGTCGCGTCGCCCCGGGTGCTGCTGACCACGTTTCCGCAGGAGTCGCACGGGCTGGGCCTACTGATGGCCGAGACCTTTCTGGCCCTGCAGGGTTGCAACTGCCTGTCGCTGGGCGTGCAGACGCCGGTGCCCGACATTGCCCGCGCGGTGTCGGCGCACGGCGCGCAGATCGTGGTGCTCAGTTTCAGCGCCAGCCTCAACCCCAAGGATGTCACGCAGGGGCTGGGCGACCTGCGCGGCCTGTTGCCGCCGGCGGTCGAGATCTGGACCGGGGGCGCCTGCCCCGTCCTGCAGCGCCGCAATGTGCCGGGCGTGCGGGTGCTGGACAGCTTTGCCGCCATCGAGCCAGAACTCCAGCGCTGGCGCCAGGCGCAGCCCTGATCCGGCGCGGCTCATTTCTGGCGGCGTTGGCCGCTACCCAAGGCCGGCGCAAGGGTGTAGAAGGGTTGAAGAGGTGTGCAAAGCGCCATCCCCTGAGCCCCGCATGAAAGAGGGCTGAAAAGCCTGCTTGAAAAAGCTTGTCACATTCAGCCCCTAAAATCAGAGTGAATCTAGTGCGGTGTGTGCCGCGTAAGGAGTTCGTATGCTTTATCCAGAACTATTCAAACAGCTCGAATCCGTCCGCTGGGACATGGACAAGGACATTCCCTGGGCGAGTTTCGACGCGTCCAAGCTGACCGACGAGCAGGCGCAGACCATCAAGATGAATGCCATCACCGAGTGGGCGGCGCTGCCGGCCACCGAGATGTTCCTGCGCGACAACAAGGACGACAGCGACTTTTCCGCCTTCATGTCGATCTGGTTTTTTGAAGAGCAGAAACACTCGCTGGTGCTGATGGAATACCTGCGGCGCTTTCGCCCCGAGCTGGCCCCGACCGAAAAAGAGCTGCACGACGTGCGCTTCGAGTTCGAGCCGGCCCCGCCGCTGGAGACGCTGATGCTGCATTTCTGCGGCGAGATCCGGCTCAACCACTGGTACCGGCGTGCCAGCGAGTGGCACACCGAACCCGTGATCAAACAGATCTACACCCAGCTCAGCCAGGACGAGGCGCGCCACGGCGGGGCCTACCTGCGCTACATGAAACGCGCGATCAACAATTTCGGCAACGACGCCAGGGCCGCCTTCACCAAGGTCGGCGTGTTGATGGCCAGTGCCAGGCGCACGGCGCAGGCCCTGCACCCGACCAACCTGCACGTGAACAAGGCCCTGTTTCCGCGCGACACCATCCAGTCGCGCCTGCCCAACCCCGAGTGGCTGGAGCACTGGCTGGACAAGCAGATCGATTTCGACGCCGCCTGGGAAGGCAAGGTGGTCGAACGCATCCTGCACAACATGAGCCTGCTGATGAACCAGAGTTTCAAGACCGTGCAGGAGCTCAACCGCTACCGCAAGGAACTGAGCAGGGAAATCGCGGCATCGGTCGCCCCAGCACCGGTGGCCACTGGCGCCTGATGTCCGACGTCCGGTGGCCCAGCGCGTCGGGCGGCCGCAGCCGCGTCGTCGCCCGGGGCGCCCAGGTGTTTGCGGTGGCCAATGCCAGTGATGCCGGGCTGGATTTTTCCGGACAACTGGCGCAGACGCTGGCCATGCTCGATGCCCACCTGAGTCACGTCGGCGCGTCCCGCGCCAGCCTGCTCAGCGTGCAGGTTTTCCTGAGCGACCTGCAGCACAAAAGGCAACTCGATGCCGCCTGGCGCGAATGGATCGGCGAGGACAGCGCCACCTGGCCGCAGCGTGCCGTGGTGGGTGCGCAGCTCGATGGCGGCCTGCTGGTCGAGATGGTCGCGACGGCCTTCCGTTAAAGTGGCGTGATGCAAGGCGCATCCCCTCCCCCTTCTTCTCCCCTGTTCACGCAAAAAATCGTTTCCCGCGCGCAGGCTGCGCAGCGTGTGGCTGCACTGCCGCGGCCTGTGGTGTTCACCAACGGCGTGTTTGACGTGCTGCATCGCGGCCATGCGACCTACCTGGCCCGGGCGCGTGCGCTGGGCGCCAGCCTGGTGGTGGCGCTCAACACCGATGCGTCGGCGCGGCGCCTCGGCAAGGGTCCGGACCGCCCGCTCAACAATGAGGAAGACCGCGCCGTGCTGATGGCGGCGCTGGAGTCCGTCAGTCTCGTCACCTGGTTTGACGAAGACACGCCGCTGGAACTGATCACCGAACTCAGACCCGACATCCTGGTCAAGGGCGGCGACTACGACATGGACACCCTCGCCGAGACCGCGGTGGTCCGGCGTTACGGCGGCCAGGCGCTGGCGATTCCGTTTGTCGACGGCTACTCGACCAGCGCGCTGGTGCGCAAGATCCGCCAGGCTCCCTGAGCCTGCACCAGCGTCCGGATCGCTATAAATTCAATAGCTGGTAGCGCCCGTACGGTAAGGGCTGCAGGCCACTTTTATTCACCTCCGGACGCGGGCGGCTTCCGGCTCAGGGTACCGGCAGCTGCGCCGGCTTCGCATCGGCCGCCAGCGTCGCCTGCCCAGCCTCGGGCACTTCCTTGCGGCCGCGCAGCCGGTTGACCAGGCGCCGGATGCCATGTTCGATGTCGTCGATGTAGGTGAACACCGCCGGCACCACCAGCAGGCTCAGCACCGTGGAGGTGATCAGTCCGCCGATCACGGCAATCGACATCGGCGAGCGAAAGCTCGGGTCGGCCGCACCGAAGCCGAAGGCGATCGGCATCATGCCCGCGCCCATGGCCAGCGTGGTCATGATGATGGGCCGGGCCCGCTTGTGGCAGGCGTCCAGCAGCGCATCTCGCCGTGACATCGGCGCCACCACCGGGTGGCCGTTGCTGCCGTCGTTGCCGCGGCGCGCGACGATGGCGTATTCGACCAGCAGGATGGAGTTCTTGGTCGCGATACCCATCAGCATGATCAGGCCGATCAGCGAGGGCATGGAAAAACTCTTCTGCGCAATCAGCAGGCCGACAAAGGCGCCGCCCAGCGACAGCGGTAGCGCCGCCAGAATCGTCACCGGGTGCAGGAAGTCCTTGAACAGCAGCACCAGCACGATGTAGATGCAGAGCACGCCGGTCAGCATGGCCAGGCCGAAGCTGGCAAACAGCTCGCCCATGACTTCCGCGTCGCCGATTTCCACCACCTTGACGCCGGCCGGCAGGTTCTTCACCGCAGGCAACTCCTGAACCAGCTTGGTCACGTCGCCCAGCGGCAGGCCCGACAGCTCGATCTCGAAGTTGACATTGCGCGAGCGGTCGTAGCGGTCGATGATGGCCGGCCCGCCGGCAATCTCCAGCGTCGCCACCTGGCCCAGCATCACCGGGCCTTTGGCCCCCGGCACCGAGAGGCGCTCGAGAACGCTGAGGTCCTGGCGCGCCGCATCGTCGAGCTTGACCACAATCGGTACCTGGCGTTCGGGCAGGTTGAGCTTGGGCAAGGACACGTCGTAGTCCCCCAGGGTCGCAATGCGCAGCGTCTCGCCAATGGCCGCGCTCGTCACGCCGAGGTCGGCCGCGCGGGCAAAGTCGGGCCGCACGGCGATCTCGGGCCGGATCAGGCTGGCGGTGGACGCCACGCTGCCCAGGCCAGGCACGGTGCGCAGGTCTTTTTCCACGGCCAGCGCCGCAGCCTGCAAGGCCACCGGGTCTTCACCGGTCAGCACCAGCACGTATTTCTCGCCGGAACCACCCAGGCCAACCTTGGTGCGCACACCGGGCAGGGCTTCCAGGGCTGCACGCATCTTGTTTTCAATGCCCTGCTTGCGCGG
>ERZ1292640.365-Hain-H43-02um-R1-365-length-36639-cov-6_pt1 | contig 36639 bp, 30 predicted proteins | sample MGYA00564404_ERZ1292640 | MGnify/ENA primary metagenome ERZ1292640 (study PRJEB36523, sample SAMEA6512636) | groundwater metagenome | collected 2019-01-08 | study: AquaDiva: Metagenomics assemblies of 32 groundwater samples | reverse complement strand
CTCTTCTATTCCTTATGGCGAGACAAGAACATATGGATGGGTAGCAAGCAGGATAAAAAATCCGTCGGCTAATAGGGCTGTCGGCCAAGCGCTTAGAAGCAACCCTCTTCCGATTATTATCCCATGCCATCGCATTGTATCGGCAAACTCACTCGGCGGTTTTATGGGTCATACAAACCCGGATGATCCCGAACTGAAGCTTAAGCAAGGGTTGCTTGCTCTTGAAGGCATATACAGGCAGCCTCTCTTGCCTATTTTCAGTAGGCCACTTTTTAACATGCCGGTTTTTGGTATAGCCGCACGAAGTTGAATGGATGAAACCAAAGTCACTCTTCATAATAGGGCTCATCTTGTCTGGCATCGTGGTCATGGTTGGAACCGCATGGGCGTTCCAACGTGGCGGCCAGGACTTCCTGGTTTTTTATTCAGCCTGGCGGCTTGTACTTGATGGGAAAGGATCTGAAATCTACATTCATTCCCCTGATAGATTCCTTTATGCTCCTGGGTTCGCCTGGCTTCTTTGTCCGCTCGCCCTTTTACCCTTTAAAGCAGCTTTAGCTGTTTGGTGTTTTGCAAAGGCCGCCGCACTTGGTGTGGGAATCCGCAGTTTTCTTAAATTGCCGGACAGGCACTCTTATGCTGATTATGCTTTAGGGTGGTTTGCGTTGCCGCTGCTCATGCGTCCGGTACTCATCGATTTTCAATACGGGCAAGTGAATATTTTTATCCTTGTGATCTGTATTCTGGCCATGACCAGACATTTTAAAGGTAAAATAAAATCGCTGCTTATTGATTTTTTGTTGTGGTTTTTGCTGGCACTGGCGGCGGTCACAAAACTTTTTGTAACACCATTGTTGTTGGTTCCATGGATAGCACGTGCAGGGGTGAATTCAAAAAAACTTAAGACTGAAAAAACTGCGGTTTTTTTGGGGCTCTTTTCTGGTCTTTGCTCGCCTGTCTTTACTGAAGGTTTTTTGGGAATGGTTGATTTGATGGCTGGATGGCGTGACGCGATCATAGCCAAGGGCTTGCCACTTGAATCACATAATCAAAGTTTTATCGCATTTTTGTATCATTTTTTTAGCGGTAAACCCACTCAGGTCCTCTCAGAGGGGGGGGCACGACTGGATCTGGGTTATGCACTTTTATCGCTGGAAAATATAACAGTTTTATCGATCATTTGGAGCGCCATATTTCTGGTGTTGATTTGTTATTGGCTGTTTTTTGCTTCAAAAAAGCCATTATCACGCTGGATCGCTGTATGTGTGGGGTTGTTAATCATTCCATCGCATTTAGTGTGGAAACCGTATTTCGTTATGGGGATCCCTCTTGCCGCCGTTGCGATAAAGAACCTTTATCCGAGGTGGTATCTTATAGTTGCATTGTTTATAGCCATCAACCTTACCGGATTTGATTTTGTGGGCCACGGCTGGGCTCCAAAATTAGAGGCCGCATCATGGTCGCTATGGATGCATTTCATTCTTATCTTTATTGCCCTTATAGGTAAAAAAAAGGGAGAGACTGCATAAGCTCTCCCTTTTTTTATTACTTAATTTCCAGCGCGTTGCACGCCATCGCGTAAACGCGGTTTCCTTCAGGCACAAGATCTCCCTTTAGGAATAAGAGCAAATCACGCGACTCTTGATAGGCTTGATCATGGTTACCCATACTTGCTTGTACACACATTTTATGTGCGCGATCATACGCGAGGTCCAAGTGGTGGGCGAAGTCCATTGTTTCCTGATAACCAGGATTATGGACGGTGTTATATTCCCACTTCGCGCAATAAGTATAACGTTCTAAATAACAACCTATGGGCGATCCATATTGGCTGCCGTGGCAGACATACCGCATGGAAGTTTCCCATTGAAGACAACGGCTGAAGGTGTCGCTGAATTTACTATCAGCTATTTTGCGTATGGTAGCGGCCCCGTTCGGGAATCCCTTGAGTTGATCAGTGATAAACGCACAGCCTGATCCGGCTAGCGCAGAGCCATCAGGATTCGTGTCCAAATACGTCACCGTGTTTTGCATGGGCAGAAGAATTTTTTCCTGCGCCTCTTTGCAGCGGGCTCCGCAGCCGAAAGCTACTATCGAAAGCACCACAACTGACAAGACTAAAATTTTTTTCATATGACCCCCTTATGTTATATAAACTCGTATAAAAACCAGTCGGCTATGTCAACGGCCCAAATTTATGGACCGCTTGCGGAGGTCACGCCAGCTTTTGTTTTTGCGTTCGGTTGCGTTAAGCTGGAATTTACGCACGGCTTTTATATGCGCATCAAGGGATGTGGTGAATTCATGAGTCCCGTCATTGTGTGAGACGAAAAAAAGAAAATCCGAAGCCGCCGGAAACAGTGCCGCCTGGATTGCTTCTTTCCCTGGATTTGAGATGGGTCCCATCGGTAGGCCGGCGATCTGATAAGTGTTATAAGCATTGCGCGCTTGCAAATCTGATCGGCGTAAATTCCCATCAAATTGTTCCCACATCCCATAAATGGCGGTTGGATCACTTTGCAATCGCATTCTTTTTTTTAGACGGTTATGAAAAACTGAGCTTATCATGGGACGCTCGTTTGCCGATCCGGTTTCTTTCTCAATTATTGAAGCTAGTATTATAATCTGATGCCGAGAAAACCCCAATTGTCCGGCTTTTTTATCCTGTACCGCACCCCATTCCTGAAAAAATCTCCTGACCATTTGTCGCGCGATATCTTCAGGTGTCATGGTTCTGTTAAAAAAATACGTATCGGGGAAAAGATAGCCTTCCAATGAGGTTATGTCCTTTACCTCTCGGTTCTTAAGCCCTAGTGAGTTAATGAAATCCAAGCTTTGGCAAATCTGTAAAAAGCGTTCCCTTGAAATCAAATTATTTGCTTCAAGATCCGCAGCTATTTCAAATAGGTTTTCTCCTTCTCGCACGGTTATTGGATGAATTATGCTGACCCCGGAAGTGATGACATTAAAAATCCGGATAGGACTCATTGTACGTGAAACATAATATTCGCCAGCTTTTACCTTGGACCACTGTCGGTTAACTTTACCAAGCCACAAAAACTGCTTGGATTCATCGTCATGCAATATGCCGATCGCCGCCAAGGTCTTAGTTATTTCTGGCGGTAGTTGATTCTTGCGTATCTCTAATATTTTTTTTTCCTGATTAGCCGGATCCAGCGGTGAAAGAGAAAAAATCATGAACTTTACGGCATATATGCCACTTGCTAATGCTATTCCAAGCAGGCACACGCCGAAAAACCAACGATATTTTTGTTCTACACGCATTTTGTAAGATTATAAGTCAAAAGCATTGCCATCAAAATAGGTAGTACTTACCTACAGCGGGGGAATGTCTTTTCCCTTTACTGATGTGAAAACCTCTGTTACCAAATACTAGTGGCGAAAATCATCGCCACAGATAGCCAACCATAAAAAGTTCAGCCGTGGAGTTAAAAGGCGTCTATTAGGAATCAATCCTGGTTAAGAGGTTAAGAGTTTAAAACAAAGTAGAGGGAGAAGATGCATCTTCGAGAATTAAAAGAGAAAAAAATAGGTGAGTTAGTCGAGATGGGCAAAGATCTCGGCATAGAAAACGCGGCTGGTCTGCGCAAGCAAGATCTTATATTCGCCGTGCTCCAGAAAAAGGCAGAAAAAGACGAGCATATTTACGCGGACGGAGTTTTGGAATGTCTGCCAGACGGCTTTGGGTTTTTGCGTGCGCCGGATTACAATTACCTGCCCGGTCCTGATGATGTCTATGTTTCGCCATCGCAGATCCGCCGTTTTGGCTTACGAACTGGTGATACGGTCAATGGCTCTGTAAGGGCTCCAAAAGAAGGCGAGCGTTATTTTGCTCTTCTTAAAGTGGAGCAAGTTAATTTTCAGACGCCTGAAATGAATGCTGAAAAAGTTTTGTTCGACAACTTGACGCCACTTTATCCAAACAAACGCATTAATCTTGAATACAATCCAACTAACTACAATACCAGAATCATCGATATGATGGTCCCCTTAGGGAAGGGGCAGCGTTGCCTTATAGTAGCACCGCCAAGAGCTGGAAAAACGGTGCTGTTGCAAGATATTGCAAACGCCATCACCACCAACCATCCCGAGATAAAGCTCATAGTTTTATTGATAGATGAGCGCCCTGAGGAAGTTACCGATATGCAAAGATCGGTTAAGGGCGAGGTGGTAAGTTCGACTTTCGACGAGCAAGCTTCACGTCACGTGCAGGTGGCTGAGATGGTCATCGAAAAAGCAAAACGTCTCGTGGAAAACAAGTATGATGTTGTCATACTTTTGGATTCCATCACACGTTTGGCGCGGGCGTATAACTCAGTGGTTCCCCCTTCCGGCAAGATCCTCTCTGGTGGCGTGGATTCAAACGCCCTTCATAAACCGAAAAGATTTTTCGGCGCGGCGAGGAATATTGAAGAAGGAGGTTCCCTGACCATCGTTGCTACGGCCCTGATCGAAACAGGATCAAGGATGGACGAGGTGATCTTTGAAGAATTTAAAGGCACTGGCAATTCCGAGATCCATCTTGATCGTAAATTGATGGAAAAACGTGTTTTCCCCTGTCTGGATATCAACAGATCGGCAACACGCAAGGAAGAGATGCTGCTGCCAAAGGATATCTTGAACCGGCTGTGGATTTTAAGGAAAGTATTGCATCCAATGAACACCGTGGATGCCATGGAGTTCCTACTGGATAAGGTTTCTCATACTAAGACGAACGAGGAATTCGTTAAAAACATGAGTGGGCCATCTTGACCTTGATATTATCGGTGTGATACGGAGCGACATATGAAACAAGGGATTCATCCAAGGTATACTGAAACTACAGTCACTTGCGCCTGTGGAAATATAATGGAAACGCGTGCGACCAAGGAAAACGTAAAAATTGAAATCTGTTCAAGCTGTCACCCTTTTTTTACAGGGAAGCATAAGCTTGTGGATACCGAGGGCCGTGTCGAGCGCTTTCTTAATAAGTATAAGAAGAAATAGGCTGGATTTCAGGATTTGAGTGGCCTTTATACCATTATCCAATGAGCCTGCACGATTTAGCAAAATAGGCGGGCAAGCTGTTATCGAGGGCGTGATGATGCGCTCGCCCGGGTTTGTTACTGTGGCTGTGCGCAAAGCTGATGGCCGGATACTGTTGCGCAACCGATCCCATAACAGCCTTGTCCGGCGCTTTAAGTTGCTTGGCAAACCGTGCATGCGAGGAATCATCATTCTTATTGAATCAATGGTGCAAGGAATCCAGGCTTTGAGTTTTTCTGCGGAAGCTTCGCAGAATTCTGAAAAAACTATGAGCGCGCAAGGAGGCACTGATAGTTTTTCCTCCCGCTTATTGATAGCTGGGTCCATGTCGGTGGCCTTCGTTTTTGGTATTGGTTTATTTGTTGTTTTGCCTCATGTAGTCACGGCTTTTATGGCTGCCGATAAATTTACCGTCAGAAACCCGATTTTTCACCTGATTGATGGGGCAATCAAGATCATTGTTCTGATTGGTTATGTTTATGCGATATCCTTTATGAAGGACATTAACCGTGTTTTTCAATATCACGGCGCTGAACATAAATCGATTCATGCATTCGAAGCAGGCGACGAATTAATAATTGAAAATGCCAGGAAGTATCCGCCACTTCATCCACGATGCGGTACCAGTTTTTTATTCTTTTTGGTTTTGATCAGCATAGTGATTTTCAGCGCTGTTTTTCCGATGTTCGGCCTTACAAACCATTTTCTGATGGTGTTTATAAAAATATTACTGATGTTTCCGGTTGCGGGTCTTTCCTATGAGTTCATCAAGGTGTGCTCATATCGCCGGCAGAGTCTATTTTTCCGGATGTTGGCCTGGCCTGGGATGGCTCTTCAGCAGCTAACAACTCGCGAACCATCTGATGACCAGCTAGAAGTCGCTTTGGCTTCACTTAAGCAGGTTCTTAGTCTTGAAAAAGCTGCCAAGGAACTTAATGCGATTGAGCTACGCGAGATCACTGGTTTGCCGGAGCTGGAGCTCGTATATGCTGATGCGGCGGAGTTTCCAGAGGATTAAAAATGTTTGCGAAGCTTGACGCTATTGAACAGCGCTTTGTTGAGATTGAAAGAAAACTTTCTGAACCTGAAATGGCGGGTCGTATTGCTGAGTTCAGAAAACTTTCGCAGGAACGAGCTTCTCTTGAAGACCTGGTAAACGAATACAGGAGATACAAAAGGGTGCTCGGCGAGCTTGAATCAAACCGCACATTATTGGCTGACGGCGATCATGAGTTGGCTGCGCTTGCGAGGGAGGAAATAAAACAACTAGAGACTGAGCTTGAACAATCGAAACAGGCGCTTCAGATTCTTTTATTACCAAAAGACCCTAACGATGCGAAAAATGTGCTTTTGGAGATCAGGGCAGGCGCTGGCGGTGATGAGGCGGCTTTGTTCGTGGCCGAGTTATTCCGCATGTATCAAAAATATTGTGAAACTCAAGGCTGGCGTTTTGAATTGCTTTCGGCCAATTCGACCGGGTTGGGTGGTTTCAAAGAAATTATCGCCGAGATAGTCGGTCAAAATGTTTACAGCCGGCTCAAGTGGGAAGGCGGGGTTCATAGAGTCCAGCGTGTACCGGAAACGGAGGCGCAAGGCAGGATACATACTTCAACAGTTACGGTGGCGATTCTTCCCGAGGCGGAGGAAGTCGATGTCAACATTAACCCGGTGGACCTCAGAATAGATGTTTTCCGTTCCGGCGGGGCCGGTGGACAAGGCGTGAATACGACGGATTCCGCGGTCAGGATCACACATATCCCGTCTGGTCTTGTTGTCGTTTGTCAGGATGAGCGCTCGCAACATAAGAACAGGGATAAGGCCATGAAAATTTTGCGCGCAAGACTGCTTGAGATTGAAACGGAGAAAGCAGCCAAAACACACGCCGATGCCAGACGAAGCATGGTAGGAACCGGTGATCGCAGCGAACGAATCCGGACTTATAATTTTCCTCAAGGAAGATTAACGGATCACAGGATTGGTCTCACGATTTATCAGCTGCCTGAGTTAATGGAAGGCAAGATTGATGAAATCATAAATGCTCTGCAGACGCATTATCAAACAGAAGCTCTGAGAACGCAGGGCGGAGCGCTTTGATGCCCCAGAAGTACGAGACATTAGGTGAAGCACTTCGCCGCACTCGGTATGAACTGGCCACAATAAATTCTAACGATATTGAGTGTGAAGAACTTGTGATGGCTGCACATAGAAAAAGCAGCGGCGGAAAACTAAACCGGATGGAACTTTTTGCTGATTTTTCACATAAAATTTCACCATCGGCATCTGTAATTCTTGATCTTATGTTGCAACAAAGACGTGAAGGTAGGCCGCTTCAATATATAACAGGGGTGCAAAAATTTCTTGATCATGAATACGAAGTTAATCCCGGTGTCCTGATCCCAAGGCCTGAAACCGAAGGGCTTGTTTTGACGGCGATAGGTAAACTTAGACAAGAAGGTATTGGTGCCGGTACCGGGATTGAATTGGGAATAGGGAGCGGAGTGATCTCTATTGAGCTTTTGTCGGCATTTCCATGCCTTAAAATGATTTCATCTGAATTAACCGAGGATGCCGAGAAAACAGCACGAAACAACGCTGTAAGAATTCTTGGTGTTGATGATAGCAAAGAGCGGCTTAAAATATCTCGTGCTTTTGACGAAAGAAATATTTTTGAGCCCTTCGAACATATATTATCGGGATGTAAGGCGGATTTTTTCATTAGCAATCCGCCATATTTATCTAAAGACGACACCATAGAGCAGGCGGTTTTAAATCATGAGCCACAGGAGGCGTTGTTTCCTCCGGCCTGTGATCCATTCTTCTTTTACAAGTCAATCACCCGTGATTTACGCCATTTTATTAAAAGGGGTGGTTTTGCGTTTTTAGAGATGCCGCACGAACGTGCTGGCGCCATTGCGGACATTTTTCGCGCAGACGGTTTTGACGTGCGCGTGGAGCGTGATCTGGCAGGATACGAAAGGGTTTTGGAAATTAGTTATGGATAAGATTAAAATTCGTGGCGGTAAACCTTTGAGCGGTTCAATCAGCATCAGCGGATCAAAGAACGCAGCTCTTCCAATCATAATATCTTCAATTCTTGCGGACGGCCCGTGCAGTTTTTCAAGAGTCCCCAATCTGCAGGATATAAAGACTGTTTTGAATTTGCTTTCTGAAATGGGGGTTGAAATCTCGGAGGATCTTGGCAGCAATAAAGTGACTTTACAATGTAAGTCACTCAAGTCAACCGAGGCTCCTTACGATCTTGTGAGGAAGATGCGTGCTTCCGTTGTAGTACTTGGGCCCCTAGTTGCACGCTTTGGTAAAGCAAAAGTCAGTCTTCCTGGTGGCTGTGCGATAGGGGCAAGGCCGGTTAATTACCATCTGGCTGGGCTCGAAGCCTTGGGTGCAAAGATAGAACTTGAAAACGGCTATATAAACGCGACGGCTAGAAGGCTGAAAGGGGCGCGTGTTCCACTTGAATTCCCAAGCGTTGGTGCCACTGAAAATTTGCTGATGGCTGCCGTTCTCGCGGAAGGAGAAACCATCCTTGAAAACTGCGCCAAAGAACCGGAAGTGACCGATCTGGCGCAAGCCCTCCGCGCGATGGGAGCGGTTATAGAAGGCGAAGGCACCGAGACTATCCATGTACAAGGTAAAAAATCACTTCATGGATGCAATCATGAGATTATAGGCGACAGGATTGAAGCTGGGACATATCTTGCCGCTGCTTTCGCGACCGGCGGGGATATAGAAATCAATGGCATCTCTCCAGGCTTGATGGAAGCGGTGCTAGCGAAGCTTGAAAAAGCAGGAGCTTGTTTGGATAGAAGGACTAGTTCATTGCGGATGTCAAGTAGCGGGCGGCCAAGGGCGACTGACGTGACCACGGCGCCTTATCCTGGTTTCCCAACTGATATGCAGGCGCAGTTTATGGCGGCAATGGCCGTGGCTGACGGCGCGTCGGTTATAACTGAAACGATTTTTGAAAACCGCTTCATGCATGTGCCTGAACTTGTGCGGCTTGGCGCTGATATCACGATTCGCGGCAACAGCGCCCTTATCAGGGGGAAGAGCAAGCTAATCGGTGCACCGTTAATGGCAACGGACTTGAGAGCCAGTGCCGGCTTGATCATTGGCGGCTTATGCGCCGATGGGGAGACGGTTATTAATCGCATTTATCATCTTGACCGCGGTTATGAACAGATTGAACAAAAACTCGCCGCTTTAGGCGCGGATATTGAGCGGATCAAAGGTTAAAAAACTACTCGGCTTTTTCATCCAAGATAGAGCCTTTTTTAAATAAACGTGTCAGCCTTTTTTTCTTGGACATTTGTTCATAGTTTTTTGAGCCTGCTTTTTTGAACCAACTGGATTCCCTTGTTTTTATAAGTGAAGCGAGAAGTTGAATGAACAAAAATGAAACACTAGGTGTTCCAGCAGGTTTAGGTTCGCTTTGCGGTGGTTTGGGGGCAATAGCTACGGCTTTGGCGTTTGTATCAGGATTGTTTTTCTCTTTTTGACGGAAGGGTAGGACTTTTCCTTCACGATTAGTCGCCAACCCTTTGTTGGTGGCCGAGACAGGCGCTATAAATTCACTTATCACATCAGCAATTCGCTGAAGCACTTGATTCCACTCTTTTCTTTAACCAGTATGCGCCCTGTATATACCTGGCTACTCTTCTTTTCGGCTGTTTAGTGGAAAACTTTAGTTTTTTCTTTGTTTTTTCTTACAGGTTGTTTTTTCCCAGCGATAATGTCCCCTTAGTTCGATACCATGCCCTCTAGCTCCTTAAGCGCGAGATCCTTTTCTTCAACGCATCGGAGCCATTCTGATTCAAGGCTTAAAACCTCATTTTGAAGTCTTCCCATTTCCGAAATCATAGCCGAACTCGCTTGAGGGGCTAGATGCGCCGCTGGATTTGAAAGTTCTCGATTTAACCTTGCAATCTCATCATGATGGGCTGAAAGCTTTCTGTCCAATCTGGCAATCGTCGAATCGAGCTGTCTGATCTTGCGATCCAAATTCTTTTTTTGATCTTTATAATTAAATTTTCCGATCTGCTTGAAGGAGTCACCGACGCGCGCCTGTACTCGTAAGTCTGCTTTGAGTTTTTTTCGATCATTTTCTGTATTCAGCGTGGCGTATGCTCCTTTTTGGATGCTCCAGACATACTCGTCATATGTGCCAGGATAGACACCGATCTGGCCGTTATTGATTTCCAGGATTTTCGTTCCCACTCTTCGAATAAAGCCCCGATCATGGCTTACCACGACGACTGAGCCTGGATAGGCGCCGAGGGCTTGGGTAAGGGCTTCGACTGTATCAAAATCTAAGTGATTGGTCGGTTCGTCGAGCAGTAGGCACGAGGCTTTTTGCAGTAGGACCTGTCCCAGCGCCACTCTCGAACGCTCACCTCCAGAGAGGACGCTGATGGGTTTCTTGAGATCATCTCCAGAAAATAATAGCGCTCCTGCGAGATCAAAAATCTCCTGAGGAAGGACCGTTCGATGGGCTTTTTTTTCGAGAGCTTTCTGAACGGTATAGGTCGTATTGAGTGCATCGAGCTCCTCAGTCACGTCCTGGGCGAAATAAGCGAAGCTCGCTTCATATCCGTGACTAATCAGTCCCGACAAGGGTTCAAGCCTCCCGGCCAGAGCCTTAAGGAGCGTGGTCTTGCCAGCGCCATTATATCCAACCACTGCTAAATGGTCACCCCTGGCTAACTGTAACTGGATATTTTTTAAAATTTCCTTTTCTCCGTATCCCAGGCTCAAGTTGTGAGTGGTCAGTACGAGCCTTCCTTCACGTGCCGGTGCAGGAATTTTTATTTTTGCCCTGACTGGCAGGGCTTTGATCTCAATGCTCTCCATCTTATCAAGCAGCTTAAGCCGTGACTGTGCCTGTCGGGCCTTGGTGGCCTTGGCTCCGAAACGAGAAACAAAGTCTAAAATCTGTTTCTGTTTTTCGGCTAAAGAGAACGCTCTAGCTTGAAGTTGAATTTGAAGCAGTTGTTTCTGCTCGAAGTAGTCCTCGATATTTCCGTTATACTTGGTCATCTCACCGGATTCTATCTCAAGCGTGTGATCGGTGGTCCGATGTAAGAATTCGCGATCATGTGAGATCAGCAGAAATGCCCCTTCGAAACCTTGTAAGAACTTCTCCACGGCGATCACGCTCTCGAGATCGAGGTAGTTGGTCGGCTCGTCCAAGAGCATGAGGTTGGGTTGCTGGGCCATGAGTCTTAGGAGTTTAACGCGCATTCTGAGCCCGCCGCTCAGGGCGGTTAGCTTTTGAGAAAAATGCCACTGCTCCAGTCCTAGGTTCTTAGCCAGTCGCTTGGTTTCCCAAATAGGCAGAATGGCGGAGGCTGGTGAAACATAGGATTCCACGATCTCGCCGGTGTTCCAGTCTTCCTGCTGTGAGAGATAGCCCAACTTTAGATTGCAAGCGCAGATTACTTGGCCTGAGTCTAAATCCTCCTCACCGGTTAGAATTTTAAAAAGAGTTGTCTTACCAGCGCCATTGGGGCCAATAACTCCAACATGTTCTCCTTCGTTAACGGCGAAGCTGGCTCGCTCAAAGAGCCTGCGCGAACCAAAGGCTTTGAAGCCATTTTGAAGTTGAAGGAGGTTATCCATTTCAGCTTTATTTCTAGCACAAAACAATGAGCAGGGAACTCCCAAACCCTACCAAAAGGTGGGGACAACTTTTAAAGGCAAAGCCAGGATCCCTTGCCACCCTGCTCAGGTGTAGCTAAAAACAGCCCTGGGAGGGGTTGGGCTGCACCACGAGACTAAAAAATTTATAGTAAACGCAATCATTCAATTTACCATGGCTATCGATTTTAAAATCTTGAAAAAGGGTTGCTTTGTGTTCATATCCAAGTTTTTCAAAAAATCTTCTAGAACAGACATTGTTTTCCAAAATGAGAGCTTTGATAAACTCTATTTCGAGATTTTGTATGTATTTTTCTAAAGCATGCGCTAGTTCAAGAGCGATTCCATTTTTTCTATAGCTCGGATGAACTGCCAAACTGATTGAAGCCCAGTGGTTCTGAAAATGGCCACCCTTATTCAGTGATCCGAGCCCCACTATGGTTTTTTTCTCTAAAGCCACTAACGTGATCTGTTCTCTATTACTGATTGCTTTGGCTAATGTTTCTTTTGAATATCCCCAAAAAGAGCAAGGATGTTGATCGTGATTTTTAAGTGTTTGGCACAACTCCAGTGCTGAATCAAAATGCTCAGTACTCAATTCACAAATCATCATTTAATCTGGCTCGTTTACGAAATAAATATAATCAGCAAGGAGCCCGTATTTAGGGTGTTTGGCGATGTAGCGCAAATCATCCTCGGAAAAATCTGATGCATCCAAAAACTTAACGACGGCTGTCTTGTTATAAGGGTCGCGGGTTTTTAGCCGTGCAACGACACCATCGGAGTAATCTGAGTGAAAACTCCCCGCAACTAAAAACCTGTGTTCAATACCACTTTCAGCAATATGAAAAGCCATCACATCATCCGTCAGGCATTGTGCTTCAAAATAATTCTGGATTTTTTCAGGAGGGGTATGGCCCTGCATCGCCTCGGCAAATCGTTCAAAATATCCAGAGCCACCCATTTCAAAACCTTGTGGAATGAGCGTTGGATCGGCTGCCTTAAGGCCTTCACGAACCACTGGCGCCTTTTCCTCACGCGATAAATTCACACCAAGCAGCATCCCGCCAAAATCACGCGTGGCTTCAAGAATTTTTGTGTAACTTGAGTTATAGTTTGATCCATGCAGGTTTATCAGCAATTGAATTGGATCGATCTCACCAGAGACAAATCTCCAGAATTCACTGGCTGTCTTTGACTGTGACGAATAATTAAGAAATTCCCACGCCGTTACAAAATGCCCTTCAAGCTGTCCGTGCCTCACAACAGCCTCAATGATCTTGGCTTGAGCCTCTTGTACGGCTTTTGTGTTGTGCTTTTCGCCAAGGACTATATTTTGTGAAGCAGTAAGCTGCGTAGCCAACTGCTCTATCGTGATGGGCACACCGCTTAGTGCCTCAATCACGCGCCCATCCCATTCTCCACTAAGAGCATTAGAGTACGAACCAATCAAAAACATCATAGATAAGACAACTTTCCTCACGTGCTACCCCTTTCTCGTCCGATAAATAGTGGACCTGCCGCCGCCGACACGTTCAATAAATCATATTATTCTTTCACTATTCTTTCAGTTTTCTTTCGCCTATCTGGATTGCTCGCGTTGTTAATACGTAACAAAAGTATAGAATTTCACCAAAACTATACACACTTATACAACAAAATCACCCAGGCTTTTTTTGTTACGGAGTATTAATCGCACTTCCTATAAGATGGACTTATGAAAAAACTGGCAATATTAGCCAACCCTGCATCGGGAAAGGGGAAAGCGATCGAAGCTGTCCAAACAGCAAAGCGAGCCTTATGGGGTTGGGATATTGAATTTCATTTTCCAAGCTCTTCCAATGAACTCAGGAAAATCTGCCAAAAGCTTAACAAAACCACATATGAGGCTGCCGTCGTGATCGGCGGTGATGGGACGATGAATGACGCAATTAGAGGCCTCATCGAAAGCAAAGTCCCGCTGTGCCCGTTTCCGGCTGGAACCGCCAATGACCTTGCACAAGAACTCGGTATCTCAGACGACTGGAATGATATCCAACAGCTTATCGACGGCGGACAAACCAAAATGATGGACCTCATCGAAGTGAACCACATGCCTTTCGCCACCGTTGCTGGCATAGGTATCGGGGCTCTCTTGACCGCCGAGTACAACGCAATTCGCAGGAAATCCCCCGTACTCCGAGAAATACTTAAGCCTCTTCATAACCAGGTGTATACCGCACTCACGTTGAAAACAATTTTACTTAAAAGGGACTACTTCCATCACGTCAGGGTGAAATCAGATACCTTCGATGAAAAACTTAAAACAGCAGCACTTTTCGTCTGCAACCAGAGCCGTCTCGGGGGGGATCTTAAGCTTGCGCCAGCCACGCAAAACGATGACAAAAAATTTAATGTCCTGATAATACCGCGATCCAGGAATTACCAGCTTATCCGCGCCCTGCTGGAATTAAAGCGTGGCCGGATGCCAAAGGACTTCATTTTATTCTCCACGGACAGGCTTTGGGTGCATGAACTGCTCAACAAGCCAATACGGGTTTTTGGTGACGGGGAAATACTAGCAGAACACAATGAGCTTGAATTTAAGATCCTACCGAAAGCATTGCAGGTATACAGGAAGGCGTGCACATGAAAATTCTGTTGACCGGAGCCACTGGCTTTCTCGGGAAACACCTTCTTCGCCTCCTCCTAGATTCAACTGAAGTCAGCCATGTGTATGCAGTGTCGCGATCAAAAAAATCCCATCCACATGAAAAAGTGACGATAATCCCAGCGGATCTGTCAGACCCGGCAAGCATCAATATTCTCCCTCCGGACGCTGACATAGTAGTACACCTTTCCGGGCTTTATGACTTCACGTCTTCGTTTTACGAAAATTACCAGCAAAACGTGCTCCCAGCGCTGAATCTGGTCTCATACTTGCTCTGCTTGAATAAATCACGCCAGGTCCCGATTTTCCACGCGTCAACATATACCGTCAGATTCGGAACCGAAACTATACCAGCAGAGGAACCTCTCTCAAAACTTCCACCAAAAAGCATGGCATACGCGCACACGAAAGCCATAGCCGAGAAAGCATTCACTGACTCAAAACTGCCGTACGCGATATTCCGGCTTGGCGTGCTTGTTGGCACCAGCCATAACGGAAAAATCGAGAAACTCGACGGGCCATATGCTTTTCTAAAGATCCTTGATTCTATGGCTTCATTGCCGAAAGCGCTGCAGTACCTGCCTATTCCAGCGGACAAAACAGGGATCCTGCCGCTCGTCCCGATTGACTGCGCGGCCAGTGTGCTTTCTTCCGCGATATCAAGACTGAAACCCGCCAGCGGCAAACCGCTTATTTTCGGCGTTTACAACGCAAAAAGCGTGAGACTTGGTGATTTCTGCGATGAGATGATCTCGCATTTCTCTCCTCATACAAAAGCGGCTTATTTTAAAAAAACCCCGATATTGCTTTTGAGATTTCAAGAACGGATTACCCACATACCGGCTGAAACGTTTCTTTTCGCCAGTGATACGCTTCCGTTAGAAAACCCAAATTTTCGTAGTATGTTCAAGAACAACGCAATCCCTGCGTTTAAAACTTATAAAAAGGCGTTTTTAGATGGTTTCCATGAATTCATCAATGGAGGGGGCTCCCAGTGCTGACCAGGGAACGCAAAATAATCCTGCTCCACATGATGGCCGAAGGGCCGGTGTCGCAGGAATATGTCGATTTTGGCGGCATATGCTTTAACATCACCGAACATAAGATCGGTTGGGATTTTGTAACCGCGGAAGCTCTTATAAAAAAATATGACGGTTATGCTGACGGCATAGCGGTGAGCGGCGTTCAAAAAAGGCTTGCCGCAGGCAATACCAGCTTCATGCACCCTGGATATCTTTTTCTGTTACGGGCCGCGGTGCGGACCCCTTTTTATATGGCTGATGATGTCCGTGATTTCTTTTCAGATTGGACGCTTCATAGAATCCTAAAAGAGCAACCGAAGATGTTCCAGGGGAGGAACGTCCTTTTCCACTCAGCCGCAGTCAGCCCGTGCCTTGAAAAGATTACTAATGCCGGCGCCAGAGTGGCAAGCGCGGATATGCTTCTGCTTTCGGGGCTGCCTGTGCTGCTGAAAGGCACAAAACAAATCGAGACTTATGTAAAATTGCTTCGGCTTACGGCTTATGCGCTTAAGCTTGGCGCGATCGGGCCTGATACATATATTTTTAAGACGAGGGTCAAGGAGCGGTTCGCAAAATGGGTACGCGCAAGCGACGTTTTCGTGACATTCGGAAACCTTCTGGACCTGATGGATGACCTCTCCATCCTGAAAGAAAAGATAGTCATTGCGGATTATCTCAGCGCGGAGACCCGCAGGCGGATAGCCGCAGTAAAAACAACACAAATAATAGAGTTCATACCGGACAACACGGCCATAGGTTCACTGCAATCAAGGCATTTTTCACTTCTTACGACGATGTTGGATCAGAAAAGAATATCAGAAGACAGCCCTTTATCCTTTGATGAATATGTACTGAAGTGGGTGCAGGAACAAAATGTTTATCCGAACCGTCTCAGGTCCTCAGCGGGCATCGCTAGGAGATGTGCCTTTGTTATACACCCGCTCGTTCAATCACAATTGTGGAAAAGCAGGGGAATGTCGGCATTTGAAAAAGCCCCTGCTGCAGTGAAAGACTGGGTGGAATCTAAAGCCGGCCTACTTCCCGTATTCCGCTATGGGACGCTTAAGGGGGCTATAAGCCAAAAAACAGGCCAAGAGGTCATCTGCGATATTTACGCATATTGCGCTACACCGAAGCAGCTTCTCAGTCTGGATGAAGACCTGATCTATAACAGGATAGTCCAAGCTGCGGAACAAGCCATGCGCCGCGGGGCTGGCATTTTGGGGCTTGGCGCATACACCAAAGTTGTTGGAGACGCGGGCGTCACCATAGCTAAAAGATCCCCGATCCCCGTCACGAACGGAAATTCGTATTCCGCGTCAACAACTCTTTGGGCCGCGCGCGTGATGGTTGAAAAATTAGGCCTGGTAAAGCCGGTCGTAAATTCACAAAACCGGATGCGCGCCAAGGCTATGGTGATCGGGGCCACTGGGAGCATAGGGAGGGTGTCCTCTCTTCTTGTCTCGTTAGTAGTCGATGAACTAGTGCTTGTGGCCACACGGCCCGATAAACTTCTGGAACTAAGGCAGGAGGTACTGGAACTTTCGCCTAATATTACTGTCCGGGTCACTACCAATCCTAATCCAGAACTCCGCGACACCGATCTTGTCGTAACAGCCACATCAAACCAGGGCGGGGAGATCCTGGATATTGAACAGGTCAAACCAGGAGCGGTGATATGTGATTGTTCACGGCCGCTTGATATAGGCCGCGACGCTGCCGCAAAAAGACCGGACGTTCTTGTAATCGAAAGCGGAGAGGTGCTTTTACCTGGGAACGTGGAGCTTGATTGCGATATAGGGCTCCCGAAACCCGCAGTTTACGCGTGTCTTGCTGAAACAGTCCTGCTGGCGATGGAAGGACGATTAGAGTCATTTTCGCTGTCAAAACAACTTTCAATGGAAAAGGTCAAGGAGATATACAAAATCGGCATAAAACACGGAGCCACGCTGTCCGCCATTCAGGGGCCGAACGGAGTTATTGCAGACGAAGACATAGTGGCATGCAGGAAGCTTGCGCTAAAGCGGCTTAAGAACTGGAAATCATCCAAGGGGGCCTCCTGATGACCGACATTTATTTTCAAAACCTTAATTACACCTTAGCCAATGAAGATACGTCACTTGAACTGGCTATACTGCCGGAAAACGTTGATCATGTGCTTTCGGTTGCTGGGAGCGGTGGACGCGTACTTCCTCTGCTGGCAAAACGCCCCAAGCTGTTAACCTGCGTTGATATTTCAAAACAACAACTTCAGCTCACGGAACTCAGGATAGAATCAGCACGCAAGCTGAACCACAAAGAGTTCCTGGGCTTCTGGGGCTATCCGCCGCACCCAGCGGCACCGGAAGAACGACAGGATCTATTTCACGATCTGAAGCTTTCGAAACCCGCGCGCAGTTTTTTTTACGCGTTATTTAAACATAAAAAATGGGAGAGCATATTATACGACGGCAAGTGGGAGCGCACTTTTGCAAAACTGGCATGGCTTAATCGCAAGATAACCGGCGCGAGTGGTGCGGGGCTTTTTACGGCACTCTCAAAGTCGGAGCATAATGCATATCTGAAAAACCAGTTCCCGCACACAGCATGGGCGTTGGTTTTGTTCCTGCTTGGTAATGCAAATGTGTTTAACGCCTTACTTTACAAGGGACAATTTCCAAGGAAAAACATCCCGCATAGTTTTTTTAGGCATTACCACGCGGCATTTTCGAGGCTTTTTAACCAAGGCCCCGCGCGCAGGAATTTTTTTTTGCAGATGGTTTTTTTCGGCAAGGTTATTTTCGGCGAAGGCTGCCCAATAGAATGCGACGCCGAAATTTTTGCAAAGACTAAAAAGGCACTCACTAAAACTGAAGTACGTTACCTCCAGGGTGATATAGTCCATGAAGCCGCGACCTCACGGGATAAAATAGACTTTCTGTCCTTGTCAGATGCACCATCATATTTTCAGGGAGAAAAGGAGAGATCATTTCTCCAACAGGTATCAAAAAATCTGAGCCCTAGAGCCATCACTGTTATTCGCAACTACCTGCACTTGCCGGAGGGGTTAAATACCAATGGGTTTGAGCGGATCACAGAAAACTACTCGGATGCAATATCTTCGGAAAAGGTCCAAGTTTATACGCCTGAAATTTATAGGTGGTCGCCATGAGAGCCCTGCTGGTCACATCACAAGTCACCTATGTCCCCTTAAACTACCGCGGCCTTTTCGATGAGCTAATGAGCCATGCCGGTGAGCACGTCGCTGGTCTAGTGATACTGAGGAATTTTTCATTTAAACTGCTGGCAAAATCATGTGCCATCCAAGCGATTGGATGTCCTGCTATCGGCCGCACCATGCTGTCTAATATTTTTAAACTTCCGCTGCGCTGGCGTGAAAAAATTTTTGAGAAAAAAAACTTGCCTGTTATTTATGCTGAAAGCATGAACGAGCAACGGGTAATCGAATGGGTCAGGCAAAATCAGATCGACATTGTTGTGAATCTCAGGACAAGATGTATTTATAAAAAAGAGATCCTCTCCGCGCCACGTATTGGGTGTATCAACATCCACCACGGCATTTTACCTGAATATCGAGGGACCTTTTGTGATTTATACGCGCTAAGTGAAAACAGGCCCGCCGGGTTTACGATCCACGCAATGAACGAAAAGATCGATGCAGGCAATATTCTGGTTAAGAAAACCGTCTCAATCACTGGCGAAAAAAATTATATAAAATACCTTGCCCGTTCCGCCGTGGTCGAGGCCACCACGCTGTCTAATCTGCTTAACGAGACAGCAGCGGCAGGCAGGTTGCCTGAGGGCATGCCTAACATCTGTGTGAAACCTTTTTACAGCAAAAATCCTAACCTAAAACAAATAAGACAGCTTAAATCGATGGGGATGATTTTATGATTGGTTATTTTCACGGTAAAGATTCTCGCAATAATGTCACGACATTTTTAGACGAGCACATCCGGGTTAGACCGGATAGCATCGCACTGAAATGGGCCACGCAAGCAGCGCAACCAGTGTACGAATCAGTCACGATCGCGGAGCTTCATGATAAAATCAGCCGTACGGCCGCCGGGTTTAAACACATAGGGATCGGATTTGGTGACAGGGTAATACTCTTCGTGCCAATGTCGCTTAATCTTTATATCGCGATGTTTGCCTTGCAAAAAATAGGCGCCATCCCAGTGTTCCTTGACTCATGGGCTAGGCGCGATCAACTCGGGACAAGTGCCGCTATAGCCGGGCCGAAAGCGATGGTCAGTTTCGAAAAGGCTTTTGACCTTTGTTCCGCGATACCAGAACTTTTCTCAATACCGATAAAAATTTGCATCGGTCCTTCATCGCGCAAATATTCCGGTATTTTTCAGGAGTTGCTAGCCACATCTGAAAAAGCTGACACCGTCGGTGTTGAACAGGAAGACACCGCGCTTATCACCTTTACGACCGGAAGCTCCGGTAAACCAAAAGGAGCAAACAGAACCCACCGCTTTCTGGCGGCACAGCACTATGCGCTTGATAAATGCATCCCTTACACAGATGCAGACGTGGATTTACCTGCGTTCCCGATTTTTTCATTAAATAATTTAGCAGCTGGCGTGACCACGGTAATACCGGCTTTCGATTTAGGACTTCCATCAAACAATGATCCTGAAATCCTGCTCGGCCAGCTAGAATCGTGCAAAGTTTCATGTACCACGCTTTCACCGTCGCTATTCAACAGCCTTTCTGCATATTGCAAAGAAAAAGGAATCATGCTGGCAGGATTGCGCCGCGTGGTCACGGGCGGAGCGCCTGTCAGCCGGGACAATGTCATAAACTTCATGAGGGTCGCACCCAATGCCAAGATACTCGTTCTCTTCGGATCCACGGAAGTCGAGCCGATGGCGGATATTGAAGTCAAAGAAATGGTAGAAATGAAAAGCCGTTCAGATGGAGATATAGAATTGGTTGACGAAGGCGTGAACGTGGGACGCATAGTGGACGGCCTTAGATGCATGTTTCTAAAAATCAACAAAGACCCTATAACTGTAAGTTCAGCTGGCGATTGGGCTAAGCTTGAGGTCACGAGCGGAGAAGTAGGAGAACTTATTGTTGCCGGTGAGCATGTGTGCAGAAATTATTACAATGACGAAGAAGCCTTCACACGCGCCAAGATCCTAGATGTGGACGGGACCGTATGGCACAGGACCGGAGATCTCGGACGCATTGATAAAAACGGGTACCTTTGGATCGTAGGCCGGGTCCATAATGCCATTCAACGGAAGGGGCGATACTGCTTCCCTGTACGCGCAGAAATAGTCCTGAAGAAACTCCAGTTTGTAAAAGTAGCCGCATATCTCGGTATGGAGGATCGCGCTCTCGGTGAAAAAACTATTTGCGCGGTTGTGCCTCATGACCTTTCAAAAATAGGAGACACAGATGCCGAGAGTCGGTGGGCTGAGGAAATCAGGCGTATCATGTGCAAAAATGACATCCCGGTAGACCAGATTTTTTTCCGAAAGGGAATCCCGCTTGACCCACGCCATCATAGCAAGGTCGAGTACGATATACTTCGTAAAGAACTCATGGCGGCGTACTAACTATGTCAATCGCTGATTATCAAGACATATCTTATTGCGGAAGATGGTGGCAATTTATACTGGAAAGGTTCGAGCCGGTCTCGCACCTACTAATGATATCGCTTTATTTTTTGGCGCATCTTGCGGTTTATCATTCCGTCACCGAAAACGTCCCGGCGCTTACGGTGTGTATGCTGCTATTCTTGTCTAATTTGGCATTTTTCTTCAAGCTCAGGCTCTATGATGAAATCAAGGATTACGAGACGGACCTTAAGCTTAATCCTTCAAGGCCACTGGCGCGCGGGCTTCTTAACCACCGCGACTTGCACATAGGGATTTGGTTATGCATCACTGCTGAACTCCTGTGTTTTGGTTTTATAAATGTTGCAGGATTTTTTTCTGCGGTCGCTGCCATAGGGTATTCATTGCTGATGTACCGCGAGTTTTTTATAAAGGAATACATACGCCCGCTCCTCACTACTTATGCCGTAACGCACACGGTGGTTTGTTCGATGCTTTCAGTAGCAGTGCTCTCATCGCTGTCGGGAGAATATCCATGGCTGATGAAAAAAGAGTTTCTTTTCTTCGCGTTAAATAGTTGGTTTCTTTTTAATATTTTTGAATTTGGCAGAAAGACATTTACATCTTCAGAAGAGCGCAACGGAGTCGCATCCTATTCGAATATCTTTGGCCGCTCCGGCGCGGTCATCCTCGTTATCTTAATGGCTTTTTTTTCTATTTTTTGTCTTAGTCAGCTGAGTCCCGGTCACAAGCCGGTATTGCTTAATTCAAACATTACTCTTGCCGCAATGCTTGCGTTAACAGGCTTTATCTATGCAATATGGAATAAAGGAAATATCGGGAAGATATACCGGATGTTTTCATCTGTTTATATTATCATGTCTTACATCATTTTTATTTGGGCGGCCGTATTATGATAATCACTAGGGGTAGCACTGAATCTTTCGCGCGAAAAAATGCCGGCGGAAAGGGCTACAACCTGTATCTCCTCACCAAGGCTGGCTTTGAAGTACCTCCGTGGGTAGTTATAAATGCTAACGTGTTTCTGGGTTATTGCCGTATGACCGGGATCGGCAGCAAGATTTCATCTGCGCTAGCGGGTCTTGGTCCACAGACGGAACGTGACAGATTAATCGCCACATCCGAGACCATATATGACCTCATAACCTCAACTCCACTCCCTTCCGAAATAGATAACCTCGCCAGAAAAGCATATATAAATTTCTCCGGCTCTCCGATCGCGGTCCGTTCTTCAGCAGCCGACGAGGATTCAGCAAAGCATTCTTTTGCAGGACAACTGAGCAGTTTCTTGTTTGTTAATTCAGTTGATAATGCCATCGCAAGCCTTAAGAAATGCTGGGCCTCGGCATATTCAGAAAGAGGTTTGGCATACAGAATTCAAAATAAAATCGCTCTTGATGGCCCCGTAGCCGTCGCCGTTATTTTTCAGAAAATGATCAGCAGCGAGAAAAGCGGTGTCATGTTCACATGCGATCCGATCCGTGAGGATGGCACCAGAGTAATGATAAATTCCGTTTATGGGATAGGCGAAGGCCTGGTCTCGGGGCTTTTGGATGCCGACACGTTCGTTATCGACAAGAAAACAGGCGCTACATTAAGCAAAGAAATCGCATCAAAGAAAACACAGCTAGTGCATAAATCTTTGGATGACGGCCTTGTTGAAGCTGAAGTAAACAGTGGACTCATCGATGCCCCGTCGCTAAATGAAGATGAAATCCAAGAACTGCTTAAGCTGGGCAGGAACATCGAAACGTTTTATGGCTTTCCACAAGATGTGGAATGGGGATGGTGCGGAGGTAAGTTCTATTTATTGCAATCAAGACCGGTTACCACCCCGGTTAAGAACTGCGATGGACTCTTGCACATCTGGGACAATTCAAACATCATAGAAAGCTATGGCGGTATAACCATGCCGCTCACTTTCACATTTGCAAGGCATGTATATCATTGGGTGTACATCCAGTTTTGCGAAATACTTCTTGTCCCGCAGCGTGAAATCCGCAAGATGGATTATTTTCTCAGGAACATGCTCGGCCTTTTTTACGGCAAGGTATATTACAACCTTTTAAACTGGTACAAGTTGACGAGCATTTTACCTGGCTTCAAATATAACCGCCAGTTCATGGAAACCATGATGGGTACGTCAGAAGGCCTAGCAGATGAAATCGCCGACCGCATCAAGCCGCCTGGGTTCCATGAAAAGCTCTCATCAAAAATCAGACGTTTTATAACAGGGGCTAAGTTTTTTTATTTCCACCTAACCATTCAGTCAATGGTGAATCGCTTTCTCAGCTATTTCCACAAAGTCTACGGGCGGTATAGGCGGATCGATTACAACCGGATACCAGCTGACAGGATTTTTACGTTTTACCAGCAGCTCGAGCAGGAGCTCCTTCTGGAGTGGAAAGCCCCGATCATCAACGATTATCTCTGCATGGTCCACTTCGGCCTATTAAAAAAACTTACACAACTCTGGTTGCCCGCCATTGGAGACTCCCTGCAAAATGACCTCTTATGCGGGGAAGGGAATTTAGAATCAGCGGAACCAACCCGCGAACTGATCAGGATGGCTGACGAAGTCAAGCGTGACCCAGGCCTCCGCGAGCTGATAGAGAACACGCAGCCACAGGATTGCCTGGAGGCCCTGCTGCAATCACCATTTACAGCATTCGCCGAGAGGGTTAACCGATACATAGATCTTTATGGCTTCCGTTGTATGAATGAAATGAAGCTTGAAGAAATAGATTTGTATCAAGACCCGTCGTTTTTATTTGTATGCTTAAATAATTATTTAAAAAGCGGCCAGACAGACCTTGAAGTTTACGAAAAACGCGAACGCGAAATCCGCGCATCCGCAGAAGCCAGAGTTCGCGCGAACCTGCATGGCCCGAGGCGGTTGATTTATCTATGGTCGTTAAAGCATGCCAGAAAAGCCGTCAAGAACAGGGAAAATACAAGATTCTGCAGGACCAGGATTTATGGCGTGGCACGCGCGATGTTTTATGGGATTGGCAAGGACTTCACTGCCCGCGGGATCTTAGACAGAGCTGAGGACATCTTTTATCTTGAACTTGATGAGCTCGCAGGAGCGATTCAAGGAACCCTTACGACAAACAATCTTAAAGCCCTGGCCAGACTTCGCGAGAAAGAATACCTGGCTTATGAGGCTGTGGATACCGCTCCACGCTTCCTTACCCGTGGCCCGGTCTATTGGATGAACGAACACACGCCCCAGGAAGCGGACAAAGAAATACAGGCGGAAGACCTCCCTGAAAACTGCCTAAAAGGCATAGGCTGCTGTCCAGGGATAATAGAAGGCAGTGTGAAATTGATCCTGTCATCAAAAGACGACATGAGACTTAATGGCGAAGTCCTGGTCACTCTCAGGACTGATCCTGGCTGGATACCGCTGTACCCGTCAGCGTCAGCCCTGCTAGTCGAAAGAGGAGGTCTACTGTCTCATTCCGCCATAGTGGCACGTGAAATGGGCCTCCCTACGATCGTTGGCATCAAGGGATTGACCAGAAGATTAAAGCCCGGTGATAAAATACGCATGAACGGTGAAACAGGGATTGTTGAAATATTAGAAAGTTAAAACATGCTATACAATGTCAATAATTTATACTTCTCATACAAACTCGGAAACCAGATGGTGCCTGCATTGAAAAATGTCTCTCTGACTATCGACCGTGGAAGTTTCATATGTCTGAAGGGACCATCAGGGAGCGGAAAGACTACGCTTTTAAACATATTAGGATTAATCGAACCTATCCAAAAAGGAGACGTGCTGCTTAATGGCCAAAGCTTTGCCAATCTTACTGAGAGCGAAAAAAATGGCATCAGGCGCGAGCGGATAGGGTTTATTTTTCAATCGTTCCACCTATTCCCTGTGCTTAGCGCCCGCGAGAACGTGGAATATTTTCTTATTAAACAAGGCATTCAGACCGGGGAACGCAAACGCCGGGTTGAAGCCGCTTTACGCGACGTTGGTTTGCTTGATCACGGTAAAAAAAGACCTCTTGAAATGAGCGGCGGGCAACGCCAGCGCGTGGCAATCGCCAGGGCCATAGCCAAGCAACCGGAGGTCATCCTGGCAGATGAACCGACTGCAAGCCTGGACCAGAACACCGGCCGCGATATTATGGAAATATTCCTGAAGCTGAACCAGGAGCGCGGCACAACCATCATAGTATCAAGCCATGACCCGATGGTGCAGTCGTTTACACCGAAACATATATCACTACGTGATGGAGAGGCCTAATTCCATGTTGATACGACTGGCTTTTCGTAATCTCATGCGCAACCCAAGAAGAACAACTGCCGTGCTTATGACAGTAATGATAGGAAGCGGATCAATCTTCATATTCCACGGCTTCAATGCTGGAATCATGAACCAGTACCGTGAAAACACTGTCCACTCACGTTATGGTCACGGGCAGATAAACACGAAGGGATACCGCGAAAAAGTTTTCGAAAAACCGTGGGAGCATTGGGTTTCTGATTGGACTAAACTGAAAACGAGGCTTTTATCTTTACAGGGAGTAACCCATGTCTTCCCGCGACTTGAGTTTTTCTCACTCCTTACCAATGGGAAGGTCAATGTAAGCGGCCGCGGCCAAGGGGTTGACGGTGAGAGCGAGGCACTGTTTTTTACCACGCTTAATGTAGAAGAGGGAGTGATTCTTTCAAACCAACCAGATGGGATTTTGCTCGGACGCGGGCTAGCAAAATCATTGGATGTCAAGCAAGGTGATCGCGTCACGGTGCTCTCTAACACAATCAACGGCAGCATGAATGGCGCGGACTTCACCGTAACTGGGATTTTCCATACGGGGAGCAAGGATTTTGACGACGTTGTATTCCGCATACAATTGCCTGAAGCACAAAAATTGTTGGATACTGCTCTCATAGAATCAATAGCAGTGGGTTTAAAATCAGTGGAAGACTGGGGAAGGGTTGAAACAACCATCAACTCGGAATTCACCAAACTGGAAGCAACACCATTCGCTGTACTCGATAAAGTATACTACCAGCACTCAGTTGACTGGTTGGACTCGCAATTTGGCGTTATACAGATAATAATAATCGCGATCGTGATACTGGGGATCTTCAATACAGTCTCGACAGGCATCCTAGAAAGAAAACAGGAGATCGGGAACCTCCGCGCGAACGGCGACTCTGCCATGGAAATAATACGCATGTTTATCTGCGAGGGGGTGGCGATTGGCTTGATAGGAGCCGCTCTAGGCCTAATTATTGCGCTTCTTATAAATTCAACCATCTTGCGAAGCGGGATCTTGATGCCGCCGGCACCTGGTATCACACGCCAATTCCACGTGCTGATAGAACTACAACCCGTCATGGCGATAAAGGCCTTCATGATGGGCGCTTTAACAGCAGCCATAGCCACGCTTCTTGCGGCCATACGAGTTGCAAGGCTGCCGATCGGTGACGCCTTGAGGTCCGTATGAAAAACATTATCATCTTTATTCTTGCCATTATCACATATGCACAGGCAGCGAAGGCTACCGGTCTAAGCGCGGACCAGATAGTTAAAAAAGTGGATGACATAAGAAACCCAAGCGAGTCATACATAATGAAAGTTGAAGTAGTTTCCACTGATCAACAGAAATCCGTCTTTGATGTGGCAATACGTGGAAATGATAAGACGCTTATTAAAACAATTGAACCATCGCGAGACCGCGGACGCAACCTCCTCATGCTTGATGAGGACATGTGGGCATACATACCGAACCTAGGACGAGCGGTGCGGATAAGTCTGAACCAGAAGCTATCCGGTCAAGCCGCAAACGGAGACATAAGCCGGATGAGATGGAGCGGGGACTATGATGCGAAGATAGCGCAGGAAGACGCCTCCGTACTAAACCAGTGGGTAATCATGCTGTCAGCAAATAAGAAAGGGCTTACTTACGAAAAAATAAAAGCATGGGTTGATAAAAAAAATTTTCACCCTATAAGGGTGGAATTCATGACTCCCGCCGGAAAAATCCTTAAAAAAGCAACATATGGGAACTATCGCGAACTTGCAGGAAAGATCAGGCCAAATGAAATAGCGATCGAGGACGCTGTAAGACCGTCTGACCGCTCCGTAATACGAATCTTATCCATGGAGGTAAAAGAGCTGCCAGCTTCGCTTTTTAACCAAAACAACTTAAAATAAATTACCGGATGAATCATAAGAAATTAATCTGTATTTTACTTATCACATTACCAATCCAGATTTACTATCAAGCGCTGGCGAGCGCATCACTTAAGTTCGAGCTAGGAAATCAGTTTAGATCCAAAAATGATTCCATGTTGTTATACGGTCTGACGGAGGCTGAGTACGCACCAATAAAAGCCGCTGTTAGGATTTTTGCTGAAAATCCCAGGTATAAACTCAGCTTACGTGAGCTCACGTTTTCAAATAATTCAGAATTTCTTAATGTGGATATCGGTTTTATGCATGTTGCGTGGGGCGAGACATTCGGTTTCAATATTGTAGATTTAATCAATCCAAGGGATTACAGCGATCCGCTTTTTTTAGAATCAATTTGGGTGAAGCTCCCGGTTTTTGCGTTAAACATGAAGTATATATCAGGAAGTCTCACTATACAGGGCATAGTCATACCGGTACCAAGACACAACATTCTGCCTGAAACCGACTTGCCGGTAGATTTACGTGATTTTAATATCGAAGATATTGGACATGACTCCGAAGTTGGTGCGAAAATAAATTATTTATTCGACTCAGGACTGGATCTTGGTTTTATTTATTTTTACCATTGGAACCGCAACATCGTTTTAGAACTTAAACAAGACAGAAGACTAAACCTTATTGAAGATCGTATTCACTCTTTAGGCGTAACAGCAAGTCACCTTGCGGGCAATTATGTGTTCAGGGCGGACTCCATCATGCACATTGATCAACCGGCGCAGGTGGGTTTTGGTTTCCAGCACGGCACGAATTGGCAAACTATTTTAGGTGCAGACACAACCAGCGAAACTCAGTGGACACTGGGCGCGCAATACCACATGGACCGTTCAGTGACGGACACTTTTCACTGGACGAGTGTTAGATTACGTAAACCTTTTTTTAGTGAAGCGATTGTCGTAGAAACTTTTTTATTTCGCGGTTTGAATAACAAGGATACATGGCTTCAACCGCAGCTGACATGGAATATATCTGCCAGCACGTCTCTCATCGCTCGCCTAGACTTGCTTGTCGCAGGTGACGCAGGAATCCTTCCTTCGTTCAAAGACAGCGATCGAGCATTTGCTTGGTTTAGTTATAAATTTTAAGATCTGCCTAAGTTTGCTGCCTAGGCCTGCAGGCAACAAGCCAGCATTAAGCGGCTTTATCCAGTGGAAGGTTTTGTGATGATTTGTTTGTTTCTGCTTCGACTTTATTAAATTTCTGTTCCATTCCAGATTTAAACGGATTTCTGTCCCAGATGCCGAATTTCAATATATGATAAAGCGCAGCTACACCGTCCCTTGCGCGGATTTTCTTGCCCTCGCTATAAGTCCTGCCGGAGTAACTTATCGGGACTTCAAAAATACGCGCACCTGATCGCGCCAATCGGCTGACCATTTCAGGCTCTATACCAAATCTTTTTGACGTCAAGCGAAGAGATCTAGCTAGAGCACCTCGCATAACCTTGTAGCATGTCTCCATATCTGTTGCATTCAGGTTACAAAACATGTTGGACAAGAATGTCAGAAAGTGGTTCGCTAACGCGTGCCAAAAATATAATACCCTCCTGGTTGAGCCTATAAACCTGCTGCCAAAAACCGCATCAGCTTTTCCGTCTCCAAGTGGTTGCAATAATATCGGGTAATCCTGTGGTGAATATTCAAGATCAGCGTCCTGTACAAGGACAAGATCGCCGGTGGTATTATTTATTCCTACTATGAGGGCGGCTCCCTTGCCTCTGTTTACTGATTGTGGCAGGAATTTGACGTTAGTAGCAGTGTCACAGTCAAATACAAACGGCTTATCACAAAGCTCCTTAACTAGTTGTGATGTCCCATCAGTTGAGCCATCGTCTACAATGATGATCTCTACTTCCCTAATAAAAGCACATTTATTAATAGGGGCTTTTTTGAGGCCTTCCCAAAAGTCATTAAAACATCTCCGTTCATTGTATACTGGTATTACTATAGACAACTTCATCACTTAGAAAGTCGGCGATACCGCGAATAAACTTTACTTATTTTCGCTTCTTTGTAAGCTTCCGGCGCGGATATTTCAGCGTAGCCTGTGCTGCTGCTAGCCTGGCAACGGGCACGCGGTACGGAGAGCAACTTACGTAATCAAGCCCTGCTGTATGGCAAAACTCCACGGATGCAGGATCACCACCGTGTTCGCCACAAATGCCAACTTTGAGATCAGTCCTAGTGGCCTTTCCTTCATCAATGGAGAATTTAATAAGGCGACCCACGCCTATTGTATCTAATGTAGCGAATGGATCTTTCTCAAAAATTTTTGCTTCCAGGTAGTCCTTGAGGAACATTCCTGAATCATCGCGTGACAAACCATAAGTAGTTTGTGTCAAGTCATTGGTGCCAAAACTGAAGAACTCGGCATATTTTGCGATTTCACCAGACGTAAGAGCCGCCCTTGGCAGTTCGATCATGGTACCGATCTGATATCGCATACCCTTTAGACCTTTTGTCTTAAAAGATTCAATTATGCGATCAGCCTCGGCCCTGCAGTAATCACCGACAATCTTCAACTCACGCCAGTCGCCTACAAGAGGAATCATGATCTCCGGCACGATCTTAAACTTCTCGTTACATGCAAGCTCGCACGCTGCTTCCATGATTGCTCTGACTTGTGTGCGATAAATTTCAGGGAAACTTACACCCAAACGGCATCCCCTGTGACCGAGCATGGGATTAAATTCATGAAGGCTTTCTGCTTTACGCTTTAATCGGTCGTAGGGCACATTAATTTTTACTGCCAAAGAATGCAGTTCTTCGTCTTTATGCGGGATGAATTCGTGCAGCGGGGGATCGAGCAGCCTGATTGTCACTGGCAGGCCCTTCATCTCACGAAAGATCCCCATGAAGTCGCCTTTTTGCATTGGAAGGATTTTTTCAAGAGCATGCTCACGTGCCTGCTGGTTATCTGCGAGAATCATTTCCCTGACTGCATCAATCCTTTCGGCTTCAAAGAACATATGTTCAGTTCTGCAAAGACCAATACCCTCAGCACCAAAACTCCTAGCCACTCTCGCGTCATTAGGTGTATCCGCGTTTGTCCTTACACGCATCTGGCGGATCTGATCAACCCAACGCATCAGCTCTTGAAAATTCTTATTAAGCGAGGGCGCGATTGTTGGAACCTTATCTTTGATTACTTCACCAGTGCTCCCGTCCAACGTGATAAAATCACCTTCTTTTATCGTATGCTTGCCGACGCAAAAATCCTTGTTGTCGTAACTTACTTTGATAGCGCTACAGCCTGACACGCAGCACTTGCCCATTCCCCTGGCCACCACAGCGGCATGTGAAGTCATTCCACCGCGGGCCGTAAGAATGCCTTCAGCAACCGACATGCCGTGGATGTCTTCGGGTGATGTCTCAAGCCTGACAAGGATAACTTTACGGCCAAGTTCCTTAACCCATTTTTCAGCGGTATCAGGATCAAACACAGTTTGTCCTGTCGCTGCTCCTGGCGAAGCAGGTAGGCCTTTCGCGAGCACCACCTTGTTGGCTGTGGGATCAATCCTTGGATGAAGGAGCTGGTCTAATTGATCAGGATTTATCCTGAGAACCGCTTCTTCTTTTGAAATTAACCGCTCACGGACCATGTCTGTGGCGATTTTCATTGCAGCTGCTGCAGTCCTCTTTCCGCTACGGGTTTGCAGCATATACAACTTACCGTTCTCTATTGTGAACTCTATATCCTGCATATCGCGGTAATGTGATTCTAGCTTTTTATAAACCTTTACAAGCTCGGCATAAGCCTTTGGCATCACCCGCTCCAATGTAGGCAGGTTCTCGGTCGATGCATGTTTTGAAGCGTTGTTAATCGGTTGCGGCGTGCGAATACCAGCAACAACATCCTCGCCTTGAGCATTTACGAGGAATTCACCAAAAAATTTCTTATCGCCGGTCGAGGGATCACGCGTAAATGCCACACCAGTGGCGCAATCATCGCCCATATTGCCAAACACCATGGACTGGACGTTAACGGCGGTTCCCCATTCTTCGGGGATATCATGTAGTTTTCTGTAAGTGATCGCCCGTGGATTCATCCATGAGCCAAACACAGCACCAACCGCGCCCCAAAGCTGTTCCCACGGATCTTCAGGGAATTCATGACCAGCAATACGCACGATCTGTTTGAATTTGTGCACAAGTTCTTTTAGATCCTCGGCCTTAAGTTCAGTATCAAGCTCCACGCCGCGCTCATGCTTCATGTCTTCTAAAGCCGCCTCGAATTGATTTGAATGAATACCCAGCACGACATCCGAATACATCATTATAAAACGCCTGTAGCTATCAAACCCGAAGCGCTGGTCCTTCGATTGCTCTATGAGGCCGGTCACTGTATCGTCATTCAAACCAAGATTCAGGATCGTATCCATCATGCCCGGCATTGAAGCGCGTGCGCCGGAACGAACGGAAACTAGTAGTGGATTATTTTTAGACCCAAACTGTCTGGTCATTATTTTTTCAACTCTGGCAAGAGCGACTCTTACCTGTGCCTCAAGTCCTTTTGGATAATTTTTGCTGTTGCGATAATAATAAGTGCACACGTCTGTGGAGACGGTGAACCCAGGGGGCACGGGAAGACCAAGTTTGGTCATTCCATGAAGATTGGCGCCCTTCCCGCCAAGCAGCGCTTTTTGTGTTTCATTGCCTTCGGCCTTCGCCCCGCCGAAAGAAAATACATATTTCTCGCGCCCTGCTGCTGAGGCTTTTACTTGCTTATCTATTCCAGTTTTCGAATTTTTCTTCGATGTATACTTTGACGTTTTCAACACTGATCCTTTCTTGGACCATCGTGTCCCTGTGGCGGACCGTGACTGTGTGGTTTGTGAGAGTGTCATAATCTATTGTTACTCCAAATGGTGTTCCAATTTCATCCTGCCTACGATAACGCTTGCCAATCGATCCAGCGTCATCCGTGATGACGCGAAATCTTTTTTTCAATTCGTTATAGACCTTATCTGAATATTGCAGCAACTCAGGCTTTTTCATCAATGGGAAAATTCCAACTTTATATGGTGCCAGAGCTGGATGCAGCTCAAGCCATGTCCTTTCCCCATCGAATCTATATGCATCGACCAAGGCGACAAGAAGAGAACGGTCGCAACCTGCCGAAGTTTCGATAATATACGGAAGGAATTTTTCCTTCGCCTCCTCATCAAAATATTCGAGTTTCTTGCTACTATACTGTTGATGCCGCCCTAAATCGAAGTCAGTCCTGTTATGAATGCCTTCTAATTCCTGCCAGCCAAAAGGGAACTCATACTCGATATCGAACGCTGCTTTTGCATAATGTGCAAGTTCACCCTTCATATGTTCATGAAAGCGAAGCTTTGATGTCCTGATCCCATTTTCAACATGCCATTTGAAGCGAATATCCTTCCAAAACTCAAACCACTCCATGTCGCTCCCGGGTTTTACAAAAAATTGCATCTCCATTTGTTCAAATTCACGCGTGCGGAAAATAAAATTACCGGGAGTTATCTCATTTCTAAAGGCCTTGCCGATCTGGGCAATTCCAAATGGTATCTTCTTTCTCGATGACTGATATACATTCTGAAAATTGACATAAATTCCCTGAGCTGTCTCCGGCCGCAAGTATACCACCGAAGCCGAGTCCTCAACTGGCCCCATATTTGTCTTAAACATAAGGTTAAAAAGCCTGGGCTCAGTGAGTTCGCCCCCACATTGCGGACATTTTTTTTGCTCAATCAATGCCGTATCTACTTTATCAGCCCTGAAACGGCTCTTGCATTTCTTGCAATCCACAAGTGGGTCGACAAAATTTTCGACATGGCCCGAAGCCTCCCAAACACGTGGGTGCATGAGAATCGCAGCATCTATTCCTTCAATGTCCTCGCGGTCAGTCATTGCCCGCCACCAGCGTTCTTTAACGTTGCGTTTAAGTTCAATGCCAAGCGGCCCGTAATCCCAGCATGCGTTGATGCCGCCATAGATCTCGCTTGACGGGAAAACAAAACCTCGCCTTTTACAAAGGGATGCTAAATCAGACATGTCTTTTAAATCACAGGACTGCTGGTCACCTTGCGGCTTAGTATTCATATATCCCGGATTAGCAGAGCTTTATCCTTCATACAACTGGGGATTTGAACTGGCCCTTTACTCTTTTGTGCCCATTTTCTAGAATTCAGTTATGGGCTCATTCAAATTACATATCGTATTGTCGGCGCTTGCCTGGTGTCTTTTTTTAGCTGCTACCACATCGGCTGGCGCACTTACGTTTCGGCTCCCTGCGGATCCGTCCACACTCGACTGGAACCTGGCTCACACTTCCCACGATACGCACATAATAATAAATATCATGGAAGGATTGGTTGAAGCTGACCAGGGCCTCACACCAAGAGGGGCACTAGCTGAAAGATGGGAAATTTCTGGAGACGGCAAGACATATACATTCCATTTGAGAAAGGGCGTCAAGTGGTCAGACGGCAAACCACTCAAGACTTCCGACTTCAGCGATTCATGGCTGAGGTTGCTTGACCCAAAAACACGTGCGCCTTCCGCAAAATATCTTTTTGATATCGAAAATGCGGAAAACTACCATTCTGGCAAACTTAAGGATGTTTCAAAAATCGGCGTAAGAGCTGTTAATGATGCCACGCTAGAAATCAAGCTCAGGAAACCTTCACCATACTTCTTACAAATCCTGACCTATTGGGCGACTTTCCCGATACGCCTTGATTTAATAAAAAAACATGGCAGTGATTGGTGCTCGCCGCGCAACGTCGTCACTCTGGGACCATATATTTTGAGTGAATGGAAGAAAACTTCGTTCATAAAACTGAAAAAAAATCCTTTTTACCATGGTATCACTGCTAATAACCCGCTTAACGTTGAAATGGTCATAGAGCCTGACGATAAAAAGGCCAGGGATTTATTTGAAACCGGCAAGCTTGATTTCCTATTAGACGCGACTACGGATGACATCACCAGAGCTAAAGGGAAAATAGAATCAGGTGCCGTCAAGATTTCCCACTTTCCCTATCTGGCGACTTATTATCTAGGCTTCAATGTCAGGAGCAACAAGCTAAGCGATCCTAATATCCGCAAAGCACTTGCAGCCGTAATTGACCGCGACAGCATTGCGGCCACACTCCAGGGAGGCCAGAGCGCGGCACATGTATTCGTTCCACCTGCTTTGTCGGTTAACGCCTCCGGACTAGCACCCCAGCGTTGGTCACTCTATGAAGCACGTGCTGCTTTTGCAAAGGCTGGGTTTATTGAAGGAAGGGGATTCCCCAAAGTTACGATGTGGATGGCGCGATATGACGGTGCTAAAAATCTTTCCTCATTTCTTGTGAGCTCACTGCGCGAAAAATTAGGAATCAATGCCGAACCCCACATTGGAACACCGGCAGAGTATGAAGACGCATTCAACAAAAACAAAGTGGATATGTTCGTGGGGCTTTGGGGGGCGGATTTTCCGGATCCTGCGAATTTTTATGAAATATTCGCGTCTGACAGCAGAGCCAACAGAACCGGCTGGGCAAGCAAGGAATACGATGCGCTTCTTGCAAAAGCCGCTGACACGTCCGACATTCCAGCACGCTGGCAAGCGTATGCTTCCGCAGAACGGATTTTGATTGAGAAAGATGCCGTCATAGTGCCGCTTTTTTACAAGCGCATAACAGTGCTTCTCGGGCCACGGATTGATGAACTGAGCATATCCCCGTTAAATTATCTTTTTATAAAACTTATTAGATTAAAGCGTTAATGGATGCACTCAAGAAGCCAGCAAGAAATTTATAATGCAAAAACATTAACAGAAGAGTTACAGCACTAAAGATGAACAACTCAATTGCTGTTACGGACAAAAGCAAAATACTGACTGAGGCAATCGCTGGGGTTACTACATTCCTAACGATGTCTTATATTGTTGTCGTCAACCCTGCGATATTGGCAGCTCCGGGCACTGGAATGTCATTTAACGGGGTTCTTACCGCTACAGTGCTTTTGTCATTTCTAATGACACTGCTTATGGGACTTTATGCCAGGCTGCCTTTTGCGGTTGCACCAGGCATGGGAGTTAATGCGTTCTTCGCTTTTACTCTGGTCATCGGTCAAAATTTGCCGTGGACAATTGCACTTGGGATAGTTTTTTGGGCTGGAGTTTTCTTTGTGCTGGTTTCAGCGACTCCACTCCGCGTGATGATCGCGAATGCGATACCATCTCAACTCAGAGTTGCTGCAGCAGTTGGGATTGGGATTTTTCTGACATTCATCGGGCTTAAGAACTCTGGCTTTATTGTAGCGGACCCAGCTACTTTCGTAAAAATGGGAGCGCTAGATCTTAAGACAATTCTAGCGATACTTGGTTTACTGATATCGACTGGTTTACTAAGGCGTAAGAACCCGCTTGCTTATTTGATTGGAATTGCGGCGGTTACACTTCTAGCTTGGGTGCTTGGTCTTGTTAAAACTCCTGAGCAACTAATAGGGACGCCGGATTTTGACTCTGTATTTTTAAAATTGGATATTTGGGGAGCACTAAAGCTTTCATTGTTACCAGCGATCCTTTCTCTTATGATGACGGATTTGTTTGATTCTATCTCTACTTTTGTCGGGGTGGCACATGCTGCAGGAATGGTAGATGCCCATGGGCAACCAAAACAGCTTAAAGAAGGCCTGTTAGTGGATGCTTTTGCAACACTGGGAGCAGGACTGGTTGGAACGTCATCAGGAACAGCATATATCGAAAGCTCAAGTGGAATCGAAATGGGCGGGCGAAGCGGCCTGACTTCTGTTTTTACAGCGCTTTGCTTTTTACCATGTTTTTTTCTTGGATCTCTTGCTGGGATGGTTCCACCTTATGCTACGGCAGGAGTTTTAATTTTAGTTGGGGCTTCGATGTTCAGAAGTATCTCAACACTAAAATGGGATAAGATGGAAGAGGTTATCCCAGCTTTTTTGACGATTATCCTGATCCCACTTACTTTTTCAATCACCCAGGGCATCTTGTGGGGATTCATCTCATATGTTGGTTTTTTCATCATGGCAGGCAGGTGGCGCGAACTAAAGCCGACACTTGTGATCATCGCCATGGTTGCGTTGCTTTTACTCGCGATCGAACATGGCAAATAACATCTATTTTGTTTATTTAAAATCCTTAGCTTTAAGTCCAGTTGCCCGGTTGCGATGTACCTAGGTCAGTACTTGATTGATGTGAAAGTTGTGTGTTCAAATTCTAAGCGTATAACGTCTTAAATTAGGTATGGTAAACAGCGCGTAATTTGATGTAGAATTTGAGTCAGAATTGGAGATGTTTATGAAGCACATGAAAGCGATTCGACCCTCGGATGTGGTGCCGATCGGCGAATTTAAAAATCAGGCCGCTAGCTGGCTTAAGCGAGTTCGCACATCTGGGCATCCGGTTGTCATCGGCGTTGTTGCGCAATTAGGCCTGACGAAACGTGGGTTTGGGTGGAAGCTG
>ERZ1292640.364-Hain-H43-02um-R1-364-length-36661-cov-9_pt1 | contig 36661 bp, 29 predicted proteins | sample MGYA00564404_ERZ1292640 | MGnify/ENA primary metagenome ERZ1292640 (study PRJEB36523, sample SAMEA6512636) | groundwater metagenome | collected 2019-01-08 | study: AquaDiva: Metagenomics assemblies of 32 groundwater samples | reverse complement strand
CCGGCGCCGCCCGCATACATGTTGCCGCCCCAGATGCCGTCGAGATTGAACGACGTGCCGTAGCGCTGGCTCTTGAGCATCGTGAACGGGTCGTCCGAGGTGAAGCGGGCGACGCCGACATTCTCGGCCGCCACCTTCAGGTCGGTGCGTGCGGCGGCAGTGCGCAGTTCCGCTTCCTGGAACTTCTCGATCGGCAGCATGCCTTCGTAGAAGCCCTCGATCAGCGGCGTGTTGCCGTCCTCCGACACGAGCGACGCGAGCATCTTGATGTGGCGCCAGGCCGGGCTGTCGACGCTGCGCTTGTTCGAGCCGTGAATGTCGGAGCCGGTCGGCCCGCGGCCCCAGGCCTTGCCGCTGGTGGTCAGCTCGACATAGACACACCCTTCCGAGCCGCCGCCGTAGCCGGCGCTGCCACTGGGCGACTGGCCGCCAAACAGCAACATGGCGTCGGCCGAGGCCAGCAGTTCGGGATGATCCTTCACGAACTTGCGGAGGCCGATGTCCATGCGCTCCTCGTCACCCTCGGCGACGAAGATCACGTTGACCGGCAGCTTGCCGTGCACGGCCTTGATGGCGCGCAGCGCGTTCAATTGCGACATCTGCGGCCCCTTGGAATTGGTGGCGCCGCGGCCGATCAGCACCTTCTTGAACGGCGCCTGCTCGACCAGCCGCGCCTCGAACGGCGGCGAGGTCCACGCGTCGGGCTGCGTGATGGGCATGGTGTCGTACATCCAGTAGATGAGCACGGTCTTCTCCGCGCCCTCGTCGCACTTGGCGTAGACGACAGGATTACCGGGCGAGCCGTACTCGGTGACGCCGACGTCGAAGATCTGCGATTGCTGGCAGCCCAGTTCGTCGAAGAAGCCCTTCACCATTTCGGCCGATTCCGGAATGCCCTCGCCCGAGTTCGAAATGCTCGGCTGGCGAATCCATTTCTGGAGGTTCTCGACGTGCGCGTCGATGTTCTCGTCGATGTGCGCGTAGACCTTCTGCACGTCGGGCGGCAACTGGCCCAGATCGGGCTGAATCTCGGTATCGCCGGCCGGCCGGATGCCGAGCTTGTTGGCGGCTGGCGCTGGTGCGGCTGCCGGTGGCGCGGCGGGCTGGTTGCACGCGGCAACGGTCAACACGGCGCAAAACGAAAGGAAAGCCCGACGCATAAATCCTCCTGCCGGCGCCGGAAGGCGCCGCTTTGTGATGAGATGAAGCATTCAGCCTCACCGGTGGCCGGATGTCAACTGCCATGGACAACAAATGACAAGACGTGTCATACCACGCATCCGGTGGATGCATGTGTGCGGCGCGCTGCTGGCATCAGCGTGCGCCCCCTCACCGGCGTCGATCGATGCGCTGTCGGAGGCGTACGCGCGGGTGACGCTGCAGCTCGCACTGCATGACCCGTCGTTGGTGGACGGCTGGCGAGGCCCGGCCGAGTGGCGGCAAGGCCCGCGAATGCCGGTCGCCGGCCTGCACGGCGTCGTCAACGGCATCAGACGCGAGCTGGATCGGGTCGCGCCACCGCCGAACGACCGCGCGCGGCGCGATTACCTTGCCGCCCAGTTGCGTGCGCTGGACTTCGCGGCACGCCGGCTGATGGGCGAGCCGCTCAGCATCGACGACCAGGCGAAGGCTGAGTTCGGTATCGAATTGGGCACGGCGGAGCCGGAGCGGATGGCCGAGGTCCGCGCCGCCATCGACCGCGCACTGCCGGGACCCGGATCCACCGTGGAGCGGTTCAGCGCCCTCAAGGCCAGAACGCTGGTCGCGGAAGGGCGCCGGCTGGCCGTGATGGAGGCGGCGCTCGCGGCGTGCCGTCGCGCCACCGCCGAGGCATTCACGCTGCCCGGTGGCGAGCGAACCAGCGTCTCATTCGAGCGCGATCTCGGCTGGGATGGCTATGCGCATCCCCTGGCGGGCCGTCACACCGTGATCGCGGTGAACGCCGACGGTCCACTGGATGTGTCGCGGGCGCTGAGACTGGCGTGCCACGAGGGATATCCGGGCCACCACGTCCAGCAACTCCTGATGCACGAGAGTCCCCGGCGGACCGAACTCGAGCTGTCACCGGGCTTCGGCCCACACCTGTTGTTCGCCGAAGGGGCGGCAGAAGCCGGGGCCGACCTCGCATTCGCACCCGAGGAACGCGAACGCCTCTATCGAGAGGAACTCCTGCCGGCCGCCGGGCTGCCCCTCGCCGACGCCCATGCGCTGGCGGTGGTCGATGACCTGATCGCCGGCCTGCAGCCGATCGTGACCGAAGTGGCGCGCGACTACCTCGATGGCACGCTCGCGAGGGCTCGAGCGGAATCGCGGCTGCGAGATGAAGCCCTGATCCTCAGCCCCGAAGCCACGCTCGCAATGATCGAACGGCGCCGCGCACGGGCGCTGGTCTACGGCGAAGGCCGCCGCGCCGTCTACGGGCGCCTGGGCAGCCGCAGCCTCAAGGAACTTGCGGCCCTGTTTTCCGCCACGTTTGCACTACCATGAACGCGATGAAATCGCCCTTGCTGCCCTTTCTGCTTGCCGCGATCGTCTCGGTGCTGGTTGGCGTCGGCGTGGCGATGGAGCCCTACTTTGCCGGCGACGTTCGCGCGGCGCGTGCCGTGCAGGCCGCGGCGCCCAATCCCGGCTGGTGGGCGACGCCGATCAGCCGCCTGGCCCCGGCTCCCGCCAAGTATTACGTCATGGGTCTCACCGCGATCCTGGCGTTTGCCCTGGCGGGCTTTCGAGGCCTGCTGCTGGCGGTCGCTTTCATCGCCCTCGAACAGTGGGGTGCGGAGTCGACCAAGGCCTGGTTCGGCCGGCCCCGCCCGTCTCCCGATCTGATCGCAGTCGTGGGCGCGCCGCGAGGATTCTCATTCCCGTCCACCACCATAACGTTCTTCGCGGTCACGTTCGGCTTGCTGGCGGTGATCGCGGCGCGCGTGCGCAAGACGCCACTCGCGCTTGGGGTGCTGAGTGGCGGGTCGGTCATGCTGATCCTGGGCTGCGCCGCCCGGGTCGCCCTCGGCGTGCACTGGCCGAGCGACGTGATCCTGACGTCGGTAGTCTGCCTGGCCTGGATCTGGGCAGCCGCCCGCTTCGTCGTCAAGCGGGGATGAGAACAACCATTCGAGCGGTGGTGGCCGCGCTGTGCCTGCTGGCCGGGCGTGAGGCGATGGCACACCCGGCGCCGTTCAGCTACCTCGACCTGCACCTGGACGCGGCCGGGGTCAGCGGCACGCTGGTGGTGCACGATCTGGATGCGGCGCATGACCTCGGGGTCGCGAATGCCGACTCGCTGCTCGATCCGGCCGTCGCCTCGCGCCACCGCGACGCGCTGGCGGCGCTGCTGGCCCCACGACTCGGCCTGACCTTCGATGGCCAGCCCGTCAGCGTGACGTGGGGCGCCATGGACGTCGTGCCCGATCGCCAGAGCCTGCGGCTCGCGTTCACGGTGAGCGGCGGCCGGCCGGCGCGCGTCAGTGTTCGCGCGTACGTCTTCCCGTACGATCCCATCCACCAGACCTTCGTCAACATTTACGAGGACGCCGCGCTCACGCACCAGGCGATCCTGGATGCGACCCGGCAGACGGCCGACTACTACTCGGGCACGGTGCAGGGGCGGCTGTCGGTGATCCGGACGTTCGTGATGTCGGGAATCGAGCACATCCTGATCGGCCCCGATCACGTCCTGTTCCTGATCGGTCTACTGCTGCTGGGCGGCTCGCTGAAGCGGCTGGCTCTGATCGTGACGGCGTTCACCATCGGCCACAGCGTCACGCTGTCGCTCGCGGCGCTCGACATCCTGTCGCCTTCGTCCCGGTTCATCGAACCGCTAATCGCCCTGACGATCGTGGTCGTGGGGGCCGATAACCTCCTGGTGCTGCGGAGTTCGGCCGCCCACGCACGCGCGGCCACCGACATCCGGGCCTGGCTCGCCGCCGGCTTCGGGTTGATCCACGGCTTCGGGTTTGCCTACGTGCTGAAGGAGTTTGGCCTGCCGCAAGCAGCGCTCGGCTGGTCGCTGTTTGCGTTCAACCTCGGCGTCGAGTTTGGGCAGTTGCTGATCGTGGGGGCCGTGGCGACAATACTGCTGCTGGTCCGCCGGCAAAGCGCCACCGCGGCGCGTTGGGTGGCCCTGGCGGGTTCGATCGCGGTGATCGTGGCCGGGCTGTACTGGTTTGTAGAGCGGGTATTCCTGACAGGAGGGGTGTGATGAGACGAATGCAAGTGCTGGCGGTCGTTGCCGGCCTGGGATTGGCGGCGATGACCGTCGCGGCGGCGCAGCAGCCGGCGCCGGCGGGGCCGAACGTGGCGCAAATCGAAAAGGTGAAAGACAACCTGTTCATGATCACGGGCGGCGGGGGCAACACCCTCGCCTACCTCACCGCGAACGGCGTCGTGCTGGTCGACACCAAGCTGGCCAACTGGGGTCAGGCCATTCTCGACAAGGTGCGCACGGTCAGCGACAAGCCGATCACGCACATCATCAACACCCACACCCACGGCGACCACGTCGGCAGCAACGAGTTCTTTGCCGCGAGCGTCGAAATCGTCGCCCAGGCGAACACCAGCGCCAACATGGCGAAGATGAAGAACTTCGCCACGCCGGAAACCAAGCACGGCATGCCCGATCGCACGTTCACCGATCGCCTGACGGTGCTCGGTGGCAAGGACGCGATCGATCTCTACTATTTCGGCGCCGGCCACACCAACGGCGATGCGTTGGTCGTGTTCCGCGAGTTGCGGACCATGCATGCGGGTGACATTTTTCCCAGGAAGGGCACGCCCCTGCTCGACATGAACAACGGCGGCAGCGGCGTGCGGATTGGCGACAGCCTGGCGAAGGCCGCGGCCGGCATCAAGAACGTCGACACGGTCATCCCCGGACACAGCACCGTGATGACGTGGGCCGACTTCGTCGAGTACGGCGAATTCAACCGCGCGTTCCTGGCCGCGACGCAGGCCGCCATCAAGGCCGGCAAGACGGCCGATCAGGCGCTGGCCGACTTGAAGCTGCCGGAAAAATTCGCGCAGTACCAGATGGCCGGGGCGAAGGACAACGTGCCTAAGATCTACGCCGAGCTCGGCAAATAACCGTCGCGAGCCACGCTCCAATCAGCATCGACATCAGCACCGCGCCCACGTGCGCCGACAGCACGTGGGCCGGTTCGCTGAAGTGGCAGAACAGGCGCCAGCCGGCGTCGGCCACCAAACCGGCGCCAAGGCCCAGCAGCGCGCCGGCGACCGCGGGACGGGTCGGATATGCGCGCGCCGCCAGCACGCTCGCCAGGGCCACCACGGGCAACCCACTGGCGAGCGAACTGCCGAAGCACAACACGCCAACGAACCACCAGCCCCTGCGGACCAGCGTTGGACTCGTCTCCCAGCTCCCCAGGGTCACCAGCACGATCCACAGCAGTGGCAACACCAACCACCATGCGATCGCGGTGCGGTTCCACTCGCGTCCCGGCACGGCCTCGCGCAGGGCGGCGCCCGCCAGCGCCAGGCCGATGACCGCCTGAAGTGACGACGCCCCCCAGGTCCCAACCAGGCCCAGCCGCGCGGCATCGCCGCGAAGATCGAACGCCAGTGTCGCCGCGACGAGCGTGAGCCCGGCCAGGGGCAGCAACCACAGCAGTCTCGCCAGGGGCGGCGCAATCGGGGTGACCGGCTGGTAATCGACCACCAGCCGCGCGCGCAGGTCGTGAGGCATGCCGGTCATGCGCGTCCCTTCCCTCTCAGGAGCGTTCGCAACTGCGCGACCCCGCGGCTCGAGCGCAGCTTGGCCGCCGTCTCGGCAATGCCCGCACGCTCGGCGATCTCCTTGAAGCTGAAGCCCAGCAGGTGGTGCTGAATCACGGCGTCGCGCCGCGGCGCCGCCACCTTGCGCAGCGCCCGCCTCACGTCGGCGCGGTCCGCGAACGAGGCCGCTTCGGCGCGCACCGCCATCTCCATCCCGGTCACGTCATCGCTCTCCCACGGCCGCCGCGACGCGGTCCGCCGGTGCATCAGCCACACATGTCTCGCGATCGCCATCGCCCATGGCGTCAGCGGAAATTCCGGGTTGAACGTGTGCCGGGCGCGATGGATCTGCAGAAATGTCTCCTGGACCAGGTCGTCCGCCCGCGCCGCGTCCCGGCACTGGGCCAGCAAGTAGCGCCGCAGCATCGGCGCCAGCACCGCGTAGATCTCGTCGAAGGCGTCGAACCGGCCCTCCTGGTACTCCCGCATCAGTTGCCGAAGTCGCTCGTCCATGAGGTTTGCCGGCAGCTCTGGAAGGTGTCTAGGGCTGGCCGTTCACAAACGGCGTCAACACCGCCGTGATGAACCGGTGCGTCGGTGTCGGCACGCCCGCTTCCTTGCCGAGGCGAACGACGGCGCCACTGAGCCACGGCAATTCGAGCCTGCGGCCACGCTCGAGATCTTCGAGCATCGACGACTTCGAGCTCGCCGGGAAGTTGCGGATCAGGGCGAGGGTGTCGTCCATCAGCGTGGGCGGAAAGACAATGCCGCGGGCCTTGCCGACGGCGATGGTCTCGTCGATCGCCGCCATCATCATCGCGAACAGCTCGTCGTTGTCGCGCACGACGCCCATCGGCGACCGCGTGACCGTGGTCATGCCGCTCCAGGTCGACAGCCGCACGAACTTGGTCCAGAGGTCGGCCTCGACCGTGGTGCTGGCCTTGGCCTGGAACCCGGCGCGAATGCCGGCTTCCTCGAACGCCACCAGCCGAGGCGATCGTGTCCCGTCGCGCTCGCCGAACACCAGTTGCTGGGCGGTGGTGTGGCGCAGGTGGCCGGGCCGGTCGATCACGATGACGATGTAGGCCACGCCACCGGCGACGTGGTCCGCGCCGACGTGCTTCGCAACCATGTCCACCGCATCGACACCGTTCTGCAGCGTGATCACGACAGTGTTCGGGCCAATCATCGGCTTCAGCGAGGCCGCCGCCGCGTCCACGTCGTACAGCTTCACGGTGAACAGCACGACGTCGACCGGTCCCACCTGCGCGGGATCGTCGGTTGCCTGCACCGTCGGCAGGTGCAACGCGCCGTGGGGACTTTCAATGTGGAGGCCGCCCTGTTGCAGCGCGGCCAGGTGCGCGCCACGGGCAATGAACGTAACGTCTTCGCCGGCTGCGGCCAGACGGCCGCCGAAGTAGCCGCCGACGCCGCCCGATCCGAATATCGCGATTTTCACAGCTTCACTGCATCCAGACTGACGACCGGTTCGTCGCCCATGACCGCCGCGTTGTGGACCGTGCCGCGAGGGATTTCGATCCAGTCGCCGGCCGTCAGCACCTTCATGTGGCCGCGGACGACCAGGCGAAAGCGGCCGGAAACGACGGCGTCGATCTTGTCGACGCCGTGCTTGTGATCGGGGAATACCGTGCCGGGTTCGTAGACGTACCTGGCCACGGTGTAACCAAGTGATTCGAGTTTGGCGCGCAGGGCAGCCTCGGTGACCGGGCCGTCCGAGGCGTTCCAGCGCTGCGGGGTCACGCTTACGCGCCGGGGGCAGGTTCGGCCGGCATGCCGGGCACGGTGCCGCTCGCCAGTTCCTGGTCGATCATCAGCAGGCCAACGCCGGTATTGCCGGCAAGGCGGATGCGGCCCAGCACGGCGCGTGCCGCCGCCTCTTCTTCCATCTGCTCGGTCACGAACCACTGCAGCATCACGACGCCGGGGCGGTCTTTCGCCTTCTCGGCCATCGCGTAGAGGTCGTTGATCGACGCGGTCACCTCCTGCTCGTTCTTCAGCACGTGCGTGCACAAGGCTTCGGCCGACTGCCAGGTCATCGGCGGCGCGGCGATCGCGGGCAGCACGACCTTCTGATCGCGCTCGACGAGGTGATCGATGATCTTCTGCGCGTGCATCAGCTCGTCGGACGACTGCTTCCGCATCCACGTCGCGAAGCCCGGCAGGTCGTGTTCCGACAGCCAGATCGACATCGCCAGGTATTCGTGCGACGCGCGGAACTCGAGCTTGAGATGCTCATTGAGGCCCTTCAGGAGATCTTTCGTCATGGTTCTCTCTCGCCGTTTACGGCGTGATGGTGAATCGCTGGCTCGCCGAGGTCACCAGCGTCTGGCCGGCCTTGCGGGCCGTCACCTGCCACGTGTGCGGCTCCGGTTCGAGCGCGACGGTGTTCGGCAGCTTGGTTTCGGCGCTGGTCAGCACGGGGCTTTCCCACACCACGCGATCACCGGTCACTGCGGTGATCTTGATCACGTAGCCATCGGCGCCGTCAACGGCCGACCAGCGGAACATGTCGATGTGGCCGCCCATGGCGCCCTCAACCGGTTCCAGCAGCGTCAGCGTGGCGGCCGGCTTCGGCGCCTCGGCCGGGGTTGCCGCCGCGGCCGGCGCCGGCGTTGCGGCCGGGGCGCTGGCGGGAGCGCCGCCGCCGCAGGCTACGGTCAGGGCAATCAGGGCGATGGGAGCAATTACAGTCAGCACACGGTTCATGATCGACGACGCGCGAGTTCGAAACCCACGCCTCCAAGGATGACGAAAAGTCCGGTTCCGGTCATGGCAAGCGGGAGTTGACCGTTCCCGCCGAAATACACCGCCGCCATCATCGACAGGGCGGCGGTCGAAAACACAGCGCCGACTAGGGCGGCGGACGGCTTGGTACCCATAGCTCTTGATTCTATCTAATAGCACTCCTTGCCGGGGAGGCACTTCTCGTCGGGATGACACCGCTTGACGGGAGGGCAAATCCTGTCGGGATTACGGGGTGCCGATCCGGTCGGAAAGCAGGCCGACGGCCAGCGCGTAGGCATGGGCGCAGTTGTAGCCCAGCAGGGTGTCGTAATTCGAGTAGACGAGGTAGTGCTTCTTGCCGGCGCGCAGCAACGAGGCCGGCCGATCCACGCGCGGCAGCGCCGTCCCGGCCATGGTGCGCACACCCAGTCGCTGCCACTGCTTCAACGGCACCGGCACCGTCAGTTCGCGCGATGCCCGGCACCCGCTCTGGCGCAGGCCGACCTTCTCAATCAGCGGCTGCGCCCCGCCGGCGGGCAGCTTCACTTCGCGCCCCCACGCCTGGCGCGGGGTCCAGCCATAGGCCTTCATGTAGTTGGCAATCGACGCAAATACGTCGGGCAGGCCCTGCCAGATGTCGCGGCGGCCGTCGCCATCGAAGTCTTGCGCATGCGCCAGGTAGCTCGAGGGCATGAACTGGGTCTGCCCCATCGCACCGGCCCAGGAGCCCTTCATCTCGTCGAGGCGGATGTAGCCCTGGTCGACGATCTGCAGGGCGTCCATCAACTCGGCGGTGAAGAACGTGCCGCGGCGACCGTCCCACGCCAGTGTCGCCAGCGCCTGCACGGTGGGCCGGGTGCCCGTGAAGCGGCCGAAGTTCGACTCCATGCCCCACACCGCGACCAGCAGGGACGAGGGCGGGCCGTACTTCTTGCTGACCTGGGCCAGCAGCCGGCGATGGGCGGCGGCTTGCTGGCGCGCAGTGCGCACGAACCGGCGCGTGAGCCGGCGATCGATGTACTGATCGATGGTGAGGACCGTTTCGGCCTGGGTGCGGTCGCGCTCGACCACCACTTCGAGCGGTTCGAGGCCGGTGAGAGCGGCCTCGACGGTGGCGGCGCTCACGCCTTTCGCGAGCGCCTGCTCTTTCAGTTGTGCGACAAACGCCGCGAACTCCGGGCGCGCGCCGTCTTGTGCGACCAGTAGCGTCGCGCCACAGACCACCCCAACCGCGACCGCAACACAGAACGGAAACTTCAAACTGTAACTGTAACTTTAAACTTCAACTCTCAAGTTTCAACTTTTCAACTTTCAACTTCAGAGCGCGTTTCCAGCGGCGCCATCAACGGTAATAGCCTGGCCGGTGATGTAGCTGCCGGCCTGCGACGCCAGGAACACGACGAGGTTGGCCAGCTCTTCGGGCCGGCCCAGCCGCCCCATCGGGATGCTGGCAACCGAGGCTTTTCGCACCTCGTCCAGCGCCTTGCCGCTCTTCTGGGCGTTGGCCTGGTCCAGCTCGGCGATGCGCTCGGTGTCGATCCGGCCTGGCGCGATGACATTGACGAGAATGCCCTGCGACGCCAGCTCGCGCGACAGGGTCTTGGCAATGCCCCAGATGCCGGCCCTGAGGGCATTCGACAGCGCGAGATTGGGGATCGGCTGCTTGATGGACGAGGACGCGATGGTCAGCACGCGGCCATAGCCGGCCTTCTTCATCTCGGGCGCCGCCGCCTTGACGATGCGCGTGAAGCTCAGCAGGTTCTGCTCGAACGCCTTCTGCCACTGCTCGTCGGTCATCGCCAGCGTCTCGCCGGCGGGCGGACCGCCGGCATTGTGGACGACGATTTCCAGCCCGCCGTACTCGGCGACGGCGGTGTCGACCAGCCGCTGGGCTTCGGCGCCACTGCTGACGTCGGCCACCAGCGCCTTCACCTTGACGCCGGTCTCGTGGCGAATGGCGTCGGCCGCCGCTTCAATACGCGCCTGGTCGCGGCTGCAGACCACCAGGTTGCAGCCCTCGCGCGCGAGACCGAGTGCCGATGCGTAACCCAATCCGCGGCTGGCGGCCATTACAATCGCGCGCTTTCCCTTGAGTCCAAAGTCCATTGCTTCCTGTCCTGTCTGTGAATTTTGGAAAAGTAACTCTGAGTCCTCAGAGTCCTCTGTGGCTAGTTCTTGTGGACCGCCGGGAGGTCGAGACGCGCAAGAATGTCGTCGAGATCCTTCAGCGTATCGGCGTCGACCGGCGTAAAGGGCGAGCGCACGCGCGAGTGCTTGATCACCCCGCGCAGCTGGTAGATGTGCTTGCGCAGCGCGAGGTTGATGCGGGGCTGGTTCTCGAACCGGATAATCGGCAGAAACTGGTAGAACACCTCGGTGGCGCCGTCGAGATCGCCGGTGGTGAAGCGCTGGTAGATGTCGACCAGGATCTCGGGGAACGCGAAGCCGGTCATGGTGCCGATGGCGCCGTGACGCAATTCCTCCAGGAACATCATGCCGCCGAGGCCGCCGAAGATCTTCACGTCCTTCGTCGCGGCGCGAATCTGGGTCACCTTCATCGGCGCCGGCTCGTCCTCGAGCTTGAGGAACGACAACCGCGGCGTGGCGGCGCCGAGCTTCGCGATCAATTCGACGCTCATGGTGATGCCGCCGACCGCCGGTGGAAAATCCTGCACCACCACCGGGATGTCGACCGCTTCGGCGACCGCCAGGTAATGACGCTCGAGCGCGGCGTCGTTGGTGCGCGCCAGCTTCGGCGGCGCGACCATCACCGCCCGGGCGCCCAGTTCCTGGGCACGGCGGCTGTAGGCGATGCAGCCGTCGGTGCCGGCATGGGTCGTGCCGACGCAGATCGGCAAGCCGGCGCCGGCGGTCTCGATCACCAGCGCGGTGACGCGGTCGCGCTCGGCTTCCGTCAACTTGTCGGCCTCGCCGAGCACGCCGAGGATGGTCATGCCGTTGACGCCGGTGCCGCGCGTGAACTCAGTCAGCCGCCGCAGGCTGGGTTCGTCCAGCGCGCCGTCGGGCTGGAACGGCGTCGGCGTGATGTTGTAAATGCCAGTCAGGTAGTCAAACATCGCGCGCTCTTACTGTGCGTCGGGAAACCTGGTGACGCGGTTGACGACCGGCTGCAGCGTCCGCAGGTGGGCATAGATCGCCGACAGGTCTTCGCGGGTCATCCCGGCATAGGCCGTCATCGGCATCACCGTGTTCTGCCGGCGCTCGGTGTCGCTGAGCACCGCGTCCGACGGCGTCTCGAACGCCTTGAACTTGTCGATGAACTGCTGCTCGGTCCATGAGCCGATGCCGGTATCGGCGTCGGGCGTGATGTTGGCGGAGCGCACGCGGTAGCCGGTCTCCAGGAACTCCATGCCGCCGGAGAACTCCCGGCCAGGCAGCGGCTGGCCGCGATCGTCGATCGGCGTGTGGCAATCGCCGCACAAGGCGATCTTCGTCATGTACTTGCCGTACGCCAGCTTGTCCTGCGGCGACGGCCGCTGTTGCGGCGTCCCCGCCGCCGGGATCGTCCGGACGATCAGGTTCATCGGGAAGTTCAGGGTACGGGGCGTGACCTGGTTGTCGATCGCACGCCACGAACGCACGTAGGTCAGGATGGCGTGCATGTCGTCGGCGGCCATGGCGCCAAAGTGCGGGTACGGCATGAGCGGAAACAGCGGCGTGCCATCCTTCGAGACACCGGCCGTGACGGCGCGCTGCAACTCGCCGTCCGTCCAACTGCCGATGGCGGCCGGCGTGATGTTCTTGCCGTACACAACGCCGGCGCCGCCCAGGGCAAACTCCTGCCCGCCGACACCGATGCGGTCCGGCTTGACCGGGCCCGAGAACTTCGTCCAGTCGCGCTCGCTATGGCAGTCCGTGCACATGCTCACGTGATCGCTCAGGTACTTGCCGCGCGCCAGCCGCTCGGGCGTCGGCTCCAGGGTCACCGCCGCGGGCGGCGGCACCTTGGGGAACGCGAACATCAAGTAGCCAAAGCCGGCGCCGGCAGCCACCACCACCAGCGCGACCAACCCACCCACAATCTTCAACAATGTCTTCATCGTCTTGTAAGCCCCTGCTCCCCGATCCCTGATCCCTGATCTACTGTCGCGCCGTCGTGGCCGGCTTGCTCCTGGCCTTCTGCACGATCGCGGCGACATCGGCTGCGAGCTTCCTGGCGTCGTAGACGATGCCGTCCTTGATGGTGTACTTCACGCCGCCGACCCGCTCGACGCGGCCGGTCTGGTCGTTCAACTTCACCGCGCGGGTCGCGTACAGGACCTTGAAATTCTCGAGCGGGTTCTGGTCCACCAGCACCATGTCGGCCAGCAGGCCCGGACGGATGATGCCGAAGTCGGCCGGCTTGCCCTTCGGCTCGGACAGCGTCGCCGCGCCGTTCATGGTCGCCGAGCGGATGACTTCGATCGGGTGGAAACCCGCTTCCTGCAGCATCTCGAACTCGAGGATGTAGCCGAAGCCGTAGGTCTGGTAGATGAAGCCGGAGTCAGAGCCGGTGGTGACCCGGCCGCCGGCGTTCTTGAAGTCGTTGATGAACGACATCCACACCTGATAGAAGCGCTTCCACTGGATCTCGTCCTCGGTGGTCCAGTAGAACCAATAGGCGCCGTGCGCGTTGCGGTTGGGCTGGTAGAAATCCCACAGCGACGGCAGCGTGTACTTGTCGTGCCACTCGGCGTTGCGCATGCGCATGACGTCGCGGCCGGCCGAGTAGATGGTCATGGTCGGATCGAGCGTGAACTTCGCATCGACCCACTCCTTGATCAGCGCGTTCCACGGCGCGCTGCCGCGCGGGTGAATCTTGTCGTAGAGACGCGCGACCTGGCCGAAGCGGTGCTGCTCGTCGTTGTAGTTCTGGTTGACCGGGAACGGCTGCACCGTGTAGTCCTTGAGCAGCGACTCGAACAGGCCGTAGTAGTGGGTCAGCGTGCCGAGGCCCAGTTGCTGGGCGTCGCGGGCGTTCATGCGGCTCACGCCCATCTGATCGAGGTGGGCAGTGGAGCCCAGGTTGAACTTCTTCGCTTCATCCAGCAGGGCGGCCATGATCTCGGGATCGTGCGCGCCGAGCTTCAAGCCGTCGACGCCCTTCTTGGCGGCAAAGCGGACCCACTCGCGGGCGCTCTCGGGCGTCTGCGGCCGGGCGCGGTCCCAGCCCTCGCCGCTGAACGGCCGGTGATACGAATAGATGCGCGGCGCGACGATCTGGTTCTTGGCCGACAGCTCGCGCTGGTTGAGGTCCCAATCCATCGACCCGCACGGCACGCCGCGCACGGTGGTGACGCCGTGCATCATCCACGACTTGTAGACGTATTCGGCATCGCGGGCCTGGCCGCCGCCACAGTGGACGTGGGCATCGACGAAGCCGGGCATCAGGTACATCCCCGTGCCGTCAATCTCCCTGGTGCCCTTGGCCGGGCGGTTGCGCTCGTTGACCGCGACGCCCGGGAAGCCGATGCTGGCAACTTCGGTGATGCGGTTGTTCTGCACCACCACGTCCATGGGCCCGCGCGGCGGCGCCCCCGTCCCGTCGATCACCGTGACCCCGCGGATCACCATGCGATCGAACGGCCCCTCGCCGTCGCCCGCGCCGCGCGCCGGGGTCGGTGGCATTTGCTGGGCGGAGAGGGAAACGGCAGCCGCCACGAGGACGGCGCCAGTCAGCATGGTACGCAGGGTTCGAGACATTCGGGACTCCTCCGGAAAGGAGGAATTCTAACAGGAGACGAGGAGTTCAGGAGGATTCAATCTCGGCAAGCCCATGACACAATCGGCCGACATGAAAAGGGCGGCGAAGGCAAAGGGCAAGAAGACGGGCGGCGGCGACCTTGGCTATGAAGCCCAACTCTGGCAGATGGCCGACGCCCTCCGCGGCAGCATGGACGCCGCCGAGTACAAGCACGTCGTCCTTGGCCTGATCTTCCTGAAGTACATCTCTGACGCGTTCGAGGAACGCCACGAAACCCTCCAGGCTGAAAAGGTGCAGGGCGCCGATCCGGAGGATCCCGACGAATATCGGTCGCAGAATATCTTCTGGGTGCCGCCCGAAGCACGCTGGGCGCATCTGAAGGCGCAGGCCCGCCAGCCGACGATTGGCCAACTGGTGGACGATGCGATGTCTGGCGTCGAGCGTGACAATGCGGCCTTGAAGGGTGTGCTGCCCAAGGACTATGCCCGCCCGGTGGTCGACAAGACCCGGCTTGGGTCGCTGATTGACCTGATCAGCAACATCCGCATTGGCGACAAGGAGAGCCGCGCCAAGGACGTGATCGGGCGCGTTTACGAGTACTTCCTGTCGCAATTTGCCAGCGCCGAGGGCAAGAAGGGCGGGGAGTTCTACACGCCGCGTTCGGTGGTCAAGCTGCTGGTCGAGATGATCGAGCCGTATAGCGGCCGCGTATACGACCCGTGCTGCGGTTCCTCCGGCATGTTCGTGCAGTCGGTGGAGTTCATCCGGGCGCACGCCAACGGCAATGGGAACGGCGGCAAGGGGAACGGCAAGGCCAAGGCCGACATTTCGATCTACGGCCAGGAGTCGAACTACACGACCTGGCGGCTTGCGCGCATGAACCTGGCCATTCGCGGCATCGAAGGCCAGATCGCTCACGGTGATACTTTCCACAACGATCGTCATCCTGACCTGAAGGCCGACTACATCCTGGCCAACCCACCGTTCAACATTTCCGACTGGGGTGGTGAGCGGCTGCGTGACGACAAGCGCTGGCAATACGGTGCTCCACCGGCTGGCAACGCCAATTTCGCCTGGGTCCAGCACATCGTCCATCACCTGGCGCCAGCCGGCGTCGCTGGGTTCGTGCTGGCCAACGGGTCGATGTCGTCGAATCAGTCAGGCGAGGGAGAGATCCGCAAGAACCTGGTCGAAGCGGACGTGGTTGACTGCATGGTCGCGTTGCCGGGGCAACTCTTCTACTCGACGCAGATTCCCGTTTGCCTGTGGTTCCTCGCTCGCGATCGGCGCAACGGGAAGTTCCGCGATCGCCGCGGCCAGATCCTCTTCATCGACGCTCGCCAGATGGGGCGGATGGTGGATCGCACCCACCGCGAGCTGGCCGACGAAGACATCGCGCGGATTGCCGAAACCTATCACGCCTGGAGAGGCGAGAAGGATGCGGACGCGTACGCCGACATCGCCGGCTTCTGTAACAGCACGGCGCTTGAGGATGTTCGTAAGCACGGCCACGTCTTGACGCCGGGTCGATACGTCGGGGCACGAGCCCAAGACGATGACGGAGAGCCCTTCGAAGAGAGAATTAGCCGACTAGCGGCAGCGCTCCGCGGCCAACACGCCGAATGCGCAAAACTGGACATGGCCATCGTCGCCAACCTGAAGGAGCTTGGCTTTGGCGAATGATGCCTGGACCGACATCAAGCTGTCGGATGTCATTGACGTAAAGCACGGGTTTGCCTTTTCGGGTGATCACATTGCCGACGAACCCCCAGGCGACATTCTGCTGACGCCAGGCAACTTCGCAGTGGGTGGAGGGTTCAAGCGTGGCAAGTACAAGTATTACCGCGGCCCAGTCCCGGAAGAGTACGTCCTGCACGAAGGTGACCTGATCGTCACGATGACAGATTTGAGCAAGCAGTCTGACACGCTGGGCTACGCCGCGATTGTTCCAACACCCGTGAACGTTCGGTTCTTACACAATCAACGTCTCGGCAGAGTCCTGATTCGGGATTCGGCAAAACTCGACGGACGTTTCACATCGTACCTGCTTCGCACTGACAAGTACCGTAGGGAGGTGCTGGCAGGTGCAACTGGCACCACCGTAAAGCACACGTCGCCAGATCGAATTCTCAATTACAGAACTTCGATTCCGCCGCTCTCAGAGCAGAGGGCCATCGCTCAGATCCTGGGGTCCCTCGACGACAAGATCGAGCTGAACCGGCGGATGAACGACACGCTGGAGGCGATGGCTCGCGCTCTCTTCCAGTCGTGGTTCGTGGACTTCGACCCGGTGCGGGCCAAGGGCGAAGGGCGGGCCTGGCACTTGTCAGCCCAACTCGCTGACCTATTTCCAGGATCGTTCGAGAGCTCCGAGCTGGGAGAGATACCCAACGGGTGGAACAGCGGCACTCTCGGTGACGTGGCCGACCACCCACGCCGAAGCGTTCGGCCCGATGAGATTGATCCCGCAACGCCGTACATCGCTCTCGAACACATGCCACGGCGCTCCATCGCGTTATCGGAGTGGGGTCTCGCCGACGGGCTTGAAAGCAACAAGTTCGAGTTCGAGCGAGGCGAAATGTTATTCGGGAAGTTGCGTCCATACTTTCACAAGGTCGGTATCGCGCCAGTCAACGGAGTGTGCTCAACCGATATCGTCGTCGTCGCTCCACGAAAGGATGCCTGGTTTGGGTTCGTGCTCGGGCACCTGTGCAGCGATGCATTCGTCAACTACACCAATTCGGGATCAACAGGCACAAAGATGCCGCGGACGAGCTGGAGCGAAATGGCCCGCTACCAGACCGTCCTGCCGCCGAAGAACATCGCAGCCGCATTTACGGACCTGATCCGGCCACTCACGGACCGCATCATTGTGTCGATCCACGAGTGCCGAACGCTCGCCGCGCTGCGCGACACGCTGCTGCCCAAGCTCATCTCCGGCGAGTTGCGAGTGAAGGATGCGGAGCAGTTTGCCGCCGGGGGGCTGTGAGACGAGCGGTCTAGGAAGAAATGGTCACGTCGCCGGTCTTGCCGTCGTAGACCATCGTGAAGGCGCGGAGGAATGTCCGGCCCAACAGGGCCTGATGCTGGCCGACCGCGGCCAATTGCACGCCGGCAAACGCACCGTAGATCGTGAAGTTGAGGCTGGGGACACGCACCTGTGCAAGGTACATGTTCACCTCGTGCGCGCCACCGACGCCGCCGATCTTGCGGCGGTCGACGATCGGCAGATTGAGCGTCGCGGCCAACAGGTTATCGATGCAGCTCTCAGTCGCACCGGTATCGACAAGGGCCGCGACACCCTGGATGCCTGGCACGGGTGTTGGCCCGCCGAGCTTGGAGTTGGGATCGAATCCAATGTCGACAGCGAGAGTCGGGCCGAAGGCGATGAGGAGTTCATCGCCGTTGTTCGCGCCTGGGGCCGAGGTAAACCCGCACTTGGTCGATGCCATCTCTTACGCCATTCGATACATCACCGACGCCGGCAGCACAACCGGAGACGCGCCCACCTGGCGAATAACATAGGGACCACGACCGAACTTCACCACCGCCTGTTCGGCTGCCTCTTCGAAGGACTCAAAGACAGCGACCAGCTTCTCCTCGTGAATGAGGACCCACTTACCCATGTGGTTCGCCTCGAGCTCGGGCTGAAGCTTTTCGTACGCCGCGATTTCTTTGTTTACGTTCATGGTTCTGGCCTCCAAACCTGCCGCAGAGGCTTTCTCTGCAAAGTATAGGCCTTCCTGGCAACTAGCCGGTCACCCCGTGTTTCTCGGCAGTTCTCGATATGCACTGGAGAGCCCGCCTGCCTATTGGATGTCGGTTCGCCGCCACTCGTAACGCACAGTCGACCTTGCAGCTTCCGTAAGTGCTTGAGCGAACGGCGCTTGCTCGCATAGGCTCTACCCCAATGTCTCCCCCGTTCACCGAGTCCGTCGTCGAAGACGCCGCCCTGGCCTGGCTCGAATCGCTCGGCTGGACGGTCAAGAACGGGGCCGACATCGCACCAGGCGAGCCGGCCGCCGAACGAGACGCGTACAGCGAGGTCGTGCTGGCCGGGCGGCTGCGGGCCGCGCTGGCCCGCCTTAATCCCGGACTCCCGGCCGACGCGCTGGACGATGCGTTCAAGAGACTGACGCGGCCCGAGAGCGCCGAGTTGGTTCCGGGCAACCGGGCCATGCACCGGCTGCTGGTCGACGGTGTGACGGTTGAGTACCGCGCCAATGACGGCGACGTTCGCGGCGGTCAAGTGCGGGTGCTGGACTTCGACAACGTCGATGCCAACGACTGGCTGGCGGTCAACCAGTTCACGGTTGTTGAAAACAAGCAGACGCGCCGGCCCGACATCGTGCTGTTCGTCAACGGGATGCCACTGGCCGTAGTCGAACTCAAGAACGCCGCCGACGAGAACGCTTCGGTGTGGTCGGCGTTCAATCAGCTGCAAACCTATCAATCGCAGATCCCCGCCCTCTTCCAGACCAACGCCGCGTTGGTTGTGTCAGACGGCACGCAGGCACGCATCGGCTCGGTCGGCGCCGGCAAGGAGTGGTTCAAGCCCTGGCGAAGCGAAACGGCGGTATCCGCGCGGATGCCCGAGTTGCAGGTGCTGCTGTTCGGGGCGTTCGAGCTGCAGCGCTTCCTGAGTTTGATTCGGCACTTCATCGTCTTCGAAGACCTCGGCAGCGGTGGGTTGGCAAAAAAGATGGCCGGCTATCACCAGTTCTTCGCGGTCAACGTCGCCGTGGAGGAGACACTGCGCGCCTCCTATGTCCTTCGCTCAGACATGGTGGCCGAGACTCCCGGCCGGTTCGGCGTGTCCCGGCCCGGCGGCGAGCAAGGCGACCGCCGCGTCGGTGTGATCTGGCATACGCAAGGTTCCGGCAAGAGCCTGACGATGGCGTTCTACGCGGGGCGGATGGTCGTGCATCCGCAAATGGAAAACCCGACCATCGTGGTCCTGACCGACCGCAACGACCTGGACGACCAGTTGTTCGGCACTTTCTCGCGATGCCACGAGCTGCTGCGCCAGCCGCCGGTTCAAGCGGCCGACCGCGCCGACCTGCGGTCGAAACTCGCGGTCGCAGCCGGCGGCGTGATCTTCACGACCATTCAGAAGTTCTTTCCCGAAGAAAAAGGCGACCGGCACCCGGTGTTGTCCGACCGGCGGAACATTGTCGTGATCGCCGACGAGGCCCACCGCAGCCAGTACGACTTCATCGACGGCTTCGCGCGGCACATGCGCGACGCGCTGCCCAACGCCTCGTTTGTCGGCTTCACCGGAACGCCCATTGAACTGAAAGACGCCAACACTCGCGCGGTGTTCGGCGACTACATCAGCATCTACGACATCCAGCGGGCTGTCGCCGACGGCGCCACGGTACCCATCTACTACGAGAGTCGCCTGGCAAAGCTGGAGCTGAAAGATTCGCAGAAGCCCAGAATCGACCCCGACTTCGAAGAGGCCACCGAGGGCGAAGAAGTCGAACGCAAGGAGAAGCTCAAGAGCCGGTGGGCGCAACTCGAAGCCGTCGTCGGCTCGGAGAGTCGCGTCAAGCTGGTCGCCACGGACCTGGTGCAGCACTTCGAGACCCGGCTGGCCAGCATGGACGGCAAGGCGATGATCGTCGTGATGAGCCGTCGCATCGCGGTCGACTTGTATCGGGAGTTGATCGCGCTGCGCCCGTCATGGCATGCCGACAGCGATGAACAAGGTACGCTGAAGGTGGTGATGACGGGCTCGGCTTCAGACCGCGCCGAGTGGCAGCCGCACATCCGGAACAAGTCCCGCCGCGAGGATCTGGCCGAGCGGTTCCGCGACGCGGCCGACCCATTCAAGATCGTCATTGTCCGCGACATGTGGCTGACAGGCTTCGACGCGCCCAGCCTGCACACGATGTATGTCGACAAGCCGATGCGCGGGCATGGGCTGATGCAGGCCATTGCCCGAGTGAATCGCGTCTTCAAAGACAAACCCGGCGGCCTGGTGGTGGACTACCTCGGCCTGGCCGATGAACTGCGGCAGGCTCTCGTCACATATACCGAAAGCGGCGGAACCGGTAAGACCGCCCTCGACCAGGCTGAAGCCGTGGCCCTGATGCTGCAGAAGTACGAGGTCTGCGCGGGCCTCTTTCATGGCCTGGATTGGTCAATCTGGATCACGGGCAGCGCACCCGACCGCGTTTCGCTGTTGCCGATGGCACAAGAGCACATCCTGGCCCAGCAAGACGGCAAGGCTCGACTGCTGAGGGCCGTCACGGAGCTGAGCCAGGCCTTCGCACTCGCCGTGCCACACGAAGAGTCAATGCGGATTCGCGATGACGTGGGCTTCTTTCAGGCGGTTCGCGCGGTTCTGGCCAAGGGCGATGCCAGCGAGAAGAAGACCAACGAGGAGCTCGACAACGCAATCCGCCAAATCATCTCGAAAGCCGTCGCGTCGGACGAAGTCATGGACGTCTTCGCGGCCGCGGGCCTGAAGAAGCCGGACATCTCAATCCTCTCGGATCAGTTCCTGGCCGAAGTGCGGGGCATGCCGCAACGCAACCTGGCCGTCGAACTGCTGCAGAAACTGCTGAAGGGGGAACTCCGGCTGCGCTCCCGCCGCAACGTGGTCCAGGCCCGGTCGTTCGCGGACCTGCTGGAACAGGCTGTTCGCAAGTATCAGAACCGGGCGATTGAAACCGCGCAAGTCATCGAAGAGCTCATCCAACTCGCGAAGGACATGCGCGATGCCGCCGCCCGTGGCGAGCAGCTCGGACTGACAGACGACGAATTGGCCTTTTATGATGCGCTGGAGACCAACGACAGCGCCGTGAAAGTGCTGGGCGACGACACGCTCAAGGCGATCGCACGCGAGCTGGTGGAGACGGTCCGCAAGAACGTCACCATCGACTGGACGATGCGCGAGAATGTGCGGGCGCAGCTCAGGGTCTACGTGAAGCGCATTCTGCGGAAGTACGGCTATCCGCCGGACAAACAGGAAAAGGCCACGCAGCTCGTCCTCGAGCAAGCCGAGGTCTTGGCCCCTGACTGCGCGGCGTAGAGGTCAGAGCCCTCCTATCCTCCTGATCTCCTGTGAGTCAGTCGGTGCGCAGGGCGGTCATCGGATCGATCCGCATGGCGCGGCGGGCGGGCACGAAGTTCGCCAGTCCGGCCGCCAGCGCCATGGCGCCGAAGGCCAGGCTCCAGGCAACCGGGTCCATGGGCCGCACGCCGTAGAGCACACCTTGCAGGGCAAAGGCCACGGCCGCCGCCAGCACGCCGCCGGCCAGCAGGCCAATGGCGACAATCGCGAAGCCCTGCTGCATCACCATGCCCAACACCCGCTCGGGCCGGGCGCCCAGCGCCATGCGCACGCCAATCTCCCGGGTGCGGCGCGCCACCGAAAACGCGATGACACCGTAGAGACCAATCGCCGCCAGCAGCGTGCCAAGGCCGCCGAACGCCGTCGCCAGCATGGCGCCGACCCGCGCCGGCATCAGGCTGAGCCCGAGGTTCTGCTCCATGGTATTGGCCGACACGAACACCAGTCCCGGTTCCATAGCCAGCAACTCGCGCCGCATGTCGCTGACCAGCGCCGTTGCGTCGCCATTGGTCCGCGCTAACAGGAAGTTGTAGCGGCTCGCCCGCTGCGCCTCGGCAAAGTAGACGAACGGCGAGGCTTGCTCGAGCACGCCGTGGCGCTTGTGGTCGCGGCTGACGCCGACAATGCGGTAGGTGCGCTGGTTGGTCGGGTTCTGAAAGGTGTGGCCCACGGCCGGCTCGTTCGGCCAGTACTTCCGCGCCATGGTTTGGTTGATCACGGCCACGTCCTGGCCGCCGGCGATGTCGGTGGCGTCGATGTCGCGGCCCTCGAGCACGGGCACGCCGAGCGTGGGCAGGTAGCCCGGCGAAATCGCGACGTTCTCGATGATCTCGCCGCGCTGGCCTTCGCTGTAGGTGCGGTTGTCGACCCGCAGCTCCTGCTGGTTGAAGTTGAAGGTAAACGGCAGCGTCGGCGACACGAGGCCGGCCGAGGTGACGCCGGGCATGGCGCGAACCCGCGCCAGCGCCTGCCGCCAGAACTCGAGGCCACGGGCCGGCTCGTAGCGCACCATGTCGGTGTCGAGCGCAATTGCCGCCAGCCCGCGCGTCTCGAACCCCACGTCCGCGCGCTGCGACGCGCCCAGGCTGCGCAGCAGCAGGCCCGCGACGACCAGCAGGACGGCGGTCAGCGCCACCTGCGACACGACCAGCGCATCGCGCAACGACCAGCGGCGGCCGGCGACGTTCGACGCGGGCGCATCGCCGCGCAGGTCGCTGACCAGGCTCGGCGACGAGGCCTTGAGCGCCGGCAGCAGGCCGGCCAGCAGGCCCGTGCCGACCGCAATCAGCAGCGCAAACGAGAGCACGCGGACATCGATGCGGAGGTCGAACGCGATGTCGACCGGCAGCGGCAACTGCATGGTCTGCATGCCCTGCACGAGCGCCCAGGCGAGGCCGGTCGCGGCGACCGCGCCCAGCAGGCCCAGCAGCAAGCCCTCGACCAGCAGTTGCTGGATCAGCCGGGCGCGGCTGGCGCCAATCGCCAGGCGCACGCTGATCTCGCGGCGGCGCGCCGACGCCCGCGCCAGCAACATGCCGGCGACGTTGGCGCAGGCGATCAACAGGACGAGTCCGACAATGGCCATCAAGCCGGCGGCACCGAGCGACAGCATCCCACCGGCTTGCGGCACCAGCAACCGCACCTCCTCGGTCGGCACCGCCGCCATCTTGCGGTCCTTGTTGGTCGCCGGGTTGGCGGTTTCGAGTTGCGAACCGATCAACGCCACGTTGGCGTGCGCCTGCGCCGCCGAGGTGCCGGGCTTCAGGCGGCCCTTGATGAACATCCAGCGCGTGCCGCGGCGTTCGAGCGTGGTCTTGCCAACGGGCGAGGGCACCGAGTCGGTAATGCCGGCCGGCTCCACTTCTTCGACCTGTGCGATCGGCAGCCACAACTCGGGCGTCAGCAGCGGCACCAGGCCGGTGAACGACGCCGGTGCGACGCCGGCAATGGTGTACGGCTGGCCGCGCAGGGTCAGCGACCGGCCGGCAATGGCGGGGTCGCTGCCAAACTCGCGCTGCCACATGCGATGTGAAATCACCACCACCCGGCCCGCCGACGGCTCGTCGTCCGCCGGTACCAGCAATCGTCCCAGGAACGGCTGCACCCCGAGCATGGTGAAGTGGTTCGACGTCACCACCTGGCCCAGCGCGATGCGCGAGCGATCGCCCAGGCTGAGCGGCGCCATCATCGGGCTGTAGCCGACCATGTCGGTGAACACCGTGTTCTGGGCCTTCAGGTCCTGGAAGTCGGCGTACGACGAGGTCGCATACTCGTCGCCGTCGCCGCCCTTCGTGAACACGTCGACCAGCGAGGCCGGGTCGGTGACCGGCAGGGGGCGAAACAGCAGCGAGTCGACCAGCGAGAACATCGCCGTATTGACGCCGACCCCCAGGCCGAGCGACAGGATGGCGACAGCGGAAAACCCGGGGCTCCGGGCCATCCAACGCAGGGCGTAGCGAATATCCTTAAGCAGGGTGTCCACGTCCCCTTAGACGAGAGCGAGGAGCCGAAGTTCGGTTGGCGCCAGGAGCGCAGGACTTCAGTCCGGCCGTCAGGTCTTGCGATAGCGGCTTCCGGCGGCCCGCGAGACGGCCTTGACCAGGCCCCTGGGCACCACGCCCATCAGCCAGATCAGGAACCGGTAGACGCGTCCGTTCACCACCACCGGGTCGCCGCGCATCACCGCCTCGTAGCCTTCCCGCGCGACCTCATTCGCATCCAGCCACAGCACCGCCGGCACGCGGTTCATCTGCTGCCGGGTGCCGGTCACGTCGTGAAACTCGCTGTAGGTGAAGCCCGGACACACGGCCGTCACGTGGACCCCTTTCGGGGTGTTCTCGGCCGACAGCGCCTCGGAGAAGCGGATCACGAACGCCTTGGAGGCGCCGTAGAGCGTATGCCCGGCCGGAGCGGGCACCATGCCGGCAACCGAAGCGATGTTGATCACGCGGCCCCACCCGCGCTCGAGCATTCCGGGCAGCAGGCGATACGTGAGATCGCACACCGCGGTCATCATGATCTGGATGAAGCGCTGGTGATCGCCCCAGGCGACGTTGACGTAGCTGCCGGGCACGCCGTAGCCGGCGTTGTTGACCAGCAAGTCGATGTGCAGGCCCTGCGTGCGCAGGACATGGGCAATGCGGGCCGAGGCCTCGGGGTCGGCCAGGTCGTCGGCGATGACGTGCGTGGCAACGCCGTGAGCGGCCGAGAGTCGCGCGGCGAGCGCATCCAGCCGATCGCGGCGACGGGCCGTCAGTACCAGGCCATAGCCCCTGGCGGCCAGCAACTCGGCGAACGCCTTGCCGATGCCGGACGAAGCACCTGTCACCAAGGCTGTCTTGCCATCCCCTTCTCGCACCATACGCCAGTATAGGTATGATGGGGCTTCCCTGCCGGAGGAACCCAAGATGCGTTCATTACGAGTCCTGCTCGCCGTCGTTACCGCCGTCACGCTGACGGGTTGCATCAACAGCACCACGCTCATCAAGGTGAACGCCGACGGCAGCGGCACGGTCGAACAGACCACGCTGATGAACTTGGCGGCAATCAAGGGCATGATGCCGGGCGCCGAGAAGCAGATGGGCGGCGCGGTGGTGAACAAGGCCGACCTCGAACGCACCGCGGCGCGCATGGGCAAGGGCGTGCGGCTGGTCTCGGCCGAACCGGCCAAGGGCGCGAACGGCTTCGAAGGCTCGAAGGCCATCTTCGCCTTCGACGACATCAACCAGGTCCAGGTCAGCCAGGGGCCGAGCATGAGCGGCAGCAGCAACGGCCGCATGGCGTCGGAGCCCACCGCCAACGACCCGGTCAGGTTCTCGCTCACCCGCTCGGGCGGCACCTCGACGCTGACCATCGCCTTCGTCGACAAGCCGGCAACCGGGGTCTCGGTTCAGACCGGCGACAAGCCCGGCGACATGCCCGACCTGACCAACCCGATGATGATGGGCATGCTCAAGAGCATGTTCGCCGGCTTCAAGCTGCAGATCGGCCTCGAAGTGGCCGGCTCCATCGTCAAGACCAATGCCGAGTACGTCGACGGCTCGCGGCTGACGCTGCTCGAAATGGACATGGACTCGCTGCTCGCCGACGAGGCCAAGCTCAAGGCCCTGCAGGGCCAGATCGGCGCCGAGCCGTCGCTGTCGGCGATCAAGCCCTACTTGAAGGACATCAAGGGCATCAAGATCGACGGCCCGACGATCAACGTCACGTTCCGGTAGGTCAACAGGAGGGCAGGAGATCAAGAGGACAAATTTTTCTTCTGATCTCCTGTTCTCTTGTTATTGTCCGGGCCAGCGGCCGGGGGTGTAGGCCACGCCGGCCGCTTCCATCTGCTGTTCGAACTTCCTGACCTCGGCTTCGAGCGCGCGCAGGCGCGCAATCTCGGCCGTCAGTTCATCGAACGCGATGCTGTAGTTCAATTGCTGTGTGCCAGTCGGCGCGCCGGTCAACCCGCGGCTGCCGGCGACCGCGGAGTTCACGCGCTGCTGGGTCGCCGACGGCGAACCTGACTCCAGGCCCCGCAGCGTTTCGTCGCCGCGGAGCTTGCGCAGCACGGCCAGCACGCGCTGGTCGTAACGCGCGGCCTCGTCCATCATCTTCAGGTCGGCGGGCGAATCGACCAGGGCGCGGCGAATCGCGGTGGTGCGCGTGCGCATGTTGTTCGCCTGCTCGAGCGCGCCAATGAACGACCGCTGCAACTTCGCGACCTTGTCCTGGTAGTCGGTCGCCGCGGTGCGCGCGGCCGCCGGCAGGGCGGCGGCGGGATCGGCGACGACCGTCAGCGTCTGCTCCGCACCCAACGCCGTCATCGATCCGCCGACGCGGCGCGACAGCGCCAGCTTGTAAGTGCCGGGCGGTACGAACGCGCCGCCGCCAGTGCCGCCCGGGAATACGGGCGGGTCGCTATCATCGTTGACGCCGCCGCCGAAACCACCGCCGCCACCCGTGGTGGTCGGGACGCCGCGCAGGTTCCACACGTAACGATGAATGCCACGCGTGCCAGGCACCGTGAGCCGGCGCACGACTTTGCCGGCCGCGTCGGTCACCGTCAGGAACGTCTGCGGCGGCTCCTCGTCGGCTTCAGCGGTGAGGTCCGGCTGCGACGGATAGGGCGGCGGCTCCTTCTTCTGCTCCGCGGCGCGCGCCGCATCCTGCCGCCGCTGGCGGAGCGTGCGCGGTGCCTCTCTCACCCAATACGTGAGCACCGCGCCGTCCGGCAGGTTCTCGCCCATCCACAACTGCTCGCCTTGCGAGCCGCGGGCGCGGCCGGTCTCAGGCACGGCCAGCGTCGCGGTCTTGGCCGGAAAGATGTGCCCGTCTCGCTGGAACACCTGGCTGCTCACCTGGCGCAACGCCGAGTAGTCGTCCAGGACATAGAAGCCGCGGCCGAAGGTGGCGAGCACCAGGTCGTTCTCGCGCTCCTGGATCGCAAGATCGCGCACCGCGATGGTCGGCAAGTTGTTGCGCAGCCGGATCCACTTCTGCCCGCCGTCGGTCGTGAAGAACAAGCCGAACTCGGTGCCGACGAACAGCAGGTTGGGATTGACGTGGTCCTCGGCGAACGACAACGCCGGTCCGTTGCCGGGCAGGTCCCCGGCAATGCTGGTCCAGGTCGCGCCCTTGTTCGCACTCCTGTAGACGTACGGCTTGAAGTCGCCGTTCTTGCTGTTCTCGTAGATCGCGTAGACCACGTTCTCGTCGGTCTTGCCGGCGAAAATGCGCTGCACGTAGACGCCGTGCGTCTTGTAGTCGGGCAGGCCGGGCGGATTCTCGCTCTTGCGCCAGGTGGCGCCGGCGTCGTAACTGAACTGGATCAGCCCATCGTCGGTGCCGGCATAGAGCAGGCCTTCGCGCTTGCGCGATTCGGCGAGCGTGGAAATGTTGCCCCAGGTCGCGGTCGACTGGTGCTGCGCAATCGCCTCGGGCGGCCACACCTTGCCCATGACCGGCAACATGTTGCGGTCGGTCTGGCGCGTCAGGTCGGGACTGATCGCCTTCCAGGTGTTGCCGCGATCGTCGCTGCGGAACAGCTTGTTGGCGCCGAAGTAGAGCCGCGCCGGACTGTGCGGGCTGATGATGAACGGCGACTCCCAGTTGAAGCGCAGCGGCGGCTCGCCCTTCCCTTCCACCGGCTTGATGCTGACGCGCTCGCTGGTGCGGCGATCCAGGCGGACGATGCCGCCGTACTGCGATTCGGCGTAGACGATATTGGTGTCGGTGGGGTCGACGCGGGCGACGAAGCCGTCGCCGCCGGTGACGATGAACCAGTCGTTGTTGGTCGGTCCCTGCGGCCCGCGCGATCGCGACGGTCCGCCCAGCGTGCTGTTGTCCTGCGTGCCGCCGAAGATGTTGTAGATGGGCGACGCGTTGTCGACATCGACGTTGTAGAACTGCGTCACCGACAGGTTGGTGAAGTGGCGCCACAACTTGCCGCGGTCCCAGGTCTCGTAGAGGCCGCCGTCGCAGCCCTCGAGCAGGTGATCGGTGTTGTCGGGATCGATCCAGATGTAGTGGTTGTCGACGTGCTTGGAGCGCTCGCCGAGATTACGGAAGGTTCGGCCGCCGTCGTCCGAGATCTGGCTCTGGACGCTGGGCACGTAGAGCCGATCGGGGTTCTTCGGATCGGCGTGGATGTTTTTGTAGTACATCGGCTGCGCCTGCACGCTGCCGCGCCGCTCCCAACTGTCGCCGGAATCGCGCGAGGCGAAGATGGCCACGCCGCCGGTCGCCGGTTCGACCTTGGCGTAGACCAGGCCCTTCTGCGCCGGCGAGAACGACAGCACGATGCGGCCCAGGTCGCCGCCGGGAATGCCTTCGCGCACGCGCCGCCACGTTTTGCCACCGTCGATGGACTTGTGCAGCCCGCTCTCGGGCCCGCCGTGGATCAGCGTCCAGGTGTGGCGGCGGCGCTGGTGTGCCACCGCGAGCAGCACGTCCGGATTCCCCGGATCCATCGCCACGTCGCTGACGCCGGTGTGCTCGCTGATCTCCAGCACCCGGGTCCAGTTCTTGCCGCCGTCGGTGGTCTTGTAGAGGCCGCGCTCGCCGCCGGCGGTCCACAGCGGGCCATAGGCCGCCGCAAACACCACGTTCGAATCACGCGGGTCGATGACAATGCGGCCGATGTGTTCGGAGGTCTTGAGTCCCAGGTTCCGCCAGGTGCGGCCGGCATCGTCGCTGCGATAGATGCCGTCGCCGTAGCCGACACTGCGCTGGTTGTTCGCTTCGCCGCTGCCGACCCAGACGGTGCTCGGATTCTTCCGATCGATCACCACCGCGCCGACCGAGTACGCGCCCTCGTTCTGGAAGACCGGCGTCCACGTGATGCCGGCATTGGTGGTCTTCCACACGCCGCCCGAGGCCACGCCGACATACCACGTCTGCTGGTCGTCGGGATCAACGGCGATGTGGCTGACACGGCCCGACATCAGCGCCGGCCCCACCGCGCGCAAGCGCATGGCGTTGAACGTCGCCGCGGTAAACGGATCCTGCGCGCGATCCGGCGCCGGCTCCTGCGCCGAGAGTGTCAGTGACGCGAGCACAACTACAGCCGCAACCAGTACTTTTCTCATGATGGGTTCCTTGTGGCGCCGCGGCCTCAGGTGGTGACGCGCACCAGTTCCTCGATCGTCGTTTCGCCGAGCAAGACCTTCTCCAGCCCGTCCTCGAACATCGTGCGCATGCCATGGCCGATGGCGGTGGTGCGGAACAGCGACGCGTCAGAGCGTGCGGAGATGAGCTGGCGAATCGCCGCGTCGACCTCGAACAGTTCGCAAATCACAATGCGGCCGCTGTAGCCGGTTCCGCCGCACCGACCGCATCCGCCGCCGCGGAAGAGCCTCAGATTCTCGGTATTCTTGCCGGCCGCCGTGACGAGGCCCCGCTGTTGGAGCGCCGGCAGACAGGCGGCGAACTCCGGCCGGCTCAACACCTCTGCGGACAGCGCCTCGTCGGGCGCGACGCTCTGGCGGCAGCTCGTGCAAATGCGGCGCACCAGGCGCTGCGCGACGACCAGCGTCAACGTGGAGGCGAGCAGGTAGGGCTCCACGCCGATGTCAATCAGGCGCGGAATCGCCGTCGTCGAGTCGTTGGTGTGGAGCGTCGAAATCAGCAGACGGCCGACCAGCGCGGCCCGCACCGCGATCTCGGCCGTCGCGCGGTCTCGAATCTCGCCGACCATGATGATGTCGGGGTCCTGGCGGAGGAGCGCCCGGAGGCCGCCGGCGAAGTCGATGCCGGCCGGCGGGTTGACCGAGACCTGGGTCACCCGCGACATCGAATGCTCGACGGGGTCTTCGATCGTCGAGATGTTGACCATGCTCATGCGCTCGGCCGCCAGGCGCGCCAGGACCGCGTACAGCGTGGTGCTCTTGCCGCATCCGGTCGGGCCGGTCACCAGCACCATGCCGAACGGACGCAGGATGTTGCGGGAAACGATGGCCAGGTCGCGCTCGCTGAAGCCGAGCCCTTCGAGGTCGAGCGTCGCGCTGCTCTTGGGAAGCACGCGCATCACGACCTTCTCGCCCCACTGCGTCGGCAGCGACGACACTCTCAGGTCGAACCGTAGCGCGCCAGCCGTCCCTTCGAAGCGGCCGTCCTGTGGCGATCGCCGGTCGTCGATTCGCATCCCGGACAGGGCCTTGATGCGGGCCGCCAGCGGTCCGATCGTGGCGGGCGGCGCGCTGATGACCTCCCGGAGCACGCCGTCGACACGGAAGCGGATCAGGGTTTCGTGCTCGTAGGGCTCGATGTGGACATCCGATGCCGCGGTGACCGCGGCGTATTCGAGGATGTGCGTCAAGAGCTCGATCGGCGTCGACTCGGCGCTCGCGGTCGCCGACGCATTGTCCGCCGTAGCGCGCTTGAGGAGGTCGAGCAGGTCGCCTCGATAGAGCAGCAGCGCCCGATCGATGCTGTCGGGCGACGCGAGATACGGCACCACGGCCCCGTGGCACAGCTGTTCCAGCTGGGCGATCAGCCGCTTGTTGCGCGGGTCGACCATCGCCACCGCCAGCTTGTCGCCGACGACGTCGAAGGGGATCAGGTGATGGGCTCGCGCGTACTCGCCGTTCACACGGTGCAGGGCGTCGGGTTTGACGTCGGACACCCGCAGCTCGGTAAACTCCACGCCCCAGGTGTCGGCCAGCTGCTCCAGGATGAACCGGAGCGGTACGCGGCCCCGCTCGGCGAGTGCCTCTTCCAGGGGCACCCGCATCCGGGTGGCAATGCCCTGAGCGGCTGCGAACGCTTCGGCGGTGATCACCCCGAGCTGGTCGATCAGCAGCGCCCGGAGTTCGTCCTCGGTGACGCGCAGGCCGGCCGCCATCACGCCCTCGCGGCCAGGGCGCGATCGACCTCGGCCACCAGCTCCACTAGAGAAATGTTGGCTTTGACGAGGTGGGCGATCGCGCCCGCCGCCAGCGTCGCCTCGCGATCGTGGTCCTGGCCGAGGTTGCTCAGGACAATCACCGGGATGGCCGCCGTCTCGGCGTCCGCCTTCAGCGTCCGCAGCACTTCGAAGCCCTGGATTTTGGGCATGATGAGATCGAGCAGGATGAGCTCCGGCTTTTCGGTGCGGACCAGCCGCAGCGCCTCCTCGCCGTCGGCGGCCGTCACGACGTGATAGCCGTGGCGCGTCAGCGAGGTCTGGGCCGCTTTGCGGAGAAAATGGTCGTCCTCCACGAGCAAGATGCGGCGTGCAGGCGTTGACGTCACGTTGTCACTCACGGGCAACCTCCGGGGCACTGGCGGGCGCCGGCGCGGCCGGCAGCACGAAGGTGAAGGTGGAGCCCCGGCCTTCCACCGACTCGCACCAGACGCGGCCGCCCGATCGTTCGAGGATGAGCCGCACGAGGTAGAGCCCGAGACCGGTTCCTTCCGTGTTCATGACCGAGGCGTTTTCGGCGCGATAGAACTTCTCGAACAGATGAGCCTGTGATGCGGGCGGGATGCCGATGCCGGTGTCGTGAACCGCCCAGTGCACCATGTCGCCGCCCGGTTGCACCGACACGGTGATCGTTCCATCGGGGGGCGTGTACTTGATGGCGTTCGACAACAGGTTCAAGATCACCTCGCGCACCAGCTTCGGGTCGCCGTGGACGAGGGGCGCCGCGGCGGCGCCGGGCACGGTGATCTGCTGGTTCTTCGCGCGGATGAGAGGCGTCACCTCGTCGACCACCTCCGTCGTCAGGCCGGCCAGATCCAGAGGTTCTGGGTGCACCACGAGCCGTCCTCCCTCGAGTCGTGAGACGGCCAGCAGGTCGTTGACCAGCGTGATCAGACGTTCCGCGGCCGCACGAGCGTCGGCGATGAACGAGGCCGTGTCAGCCGACAACGTCTGGTCCTGTCCCGTCAACTCGAGCAGCCACCGGATGCCGGACAGCGGCGTGCGGAGCTGGTGGGTCACGAAGGAGACAAAGTCGGCCTTCATCTGCTCCGCCCGCTTGCGCTCGGTGATGTCCTGTCCCTGGGCAATGGTGGCGATGACGGCGGTTCGGTCCCCGCTGCGGATGTCGGCCGAGTTCCAGAGGGCAATCCGGATCGTCCCGTCCTTTCGCAGAATCGGAATCTCCGGGGATTCAATGTCCTCGCTGCCCGCCGAGTGCACGATCTTGGCGATCGATTCTTCCCGGCTGCTGGCGGGAAAGAACATTCCCAGCTGCTGGCCGATGGCCTCCGCGGCGGTGTAGCCCGTCAGCCGCTGGCAGGCGCGGTTGAACCTGGTGATCCGGTGTTCCGAATTCCACACGATGATCGGCGCGTTGGCGGACTCGAACAGGTTATCGAGGTAGTCTCCCGCCTCCCGCAACTGGTCGACCAGCCGCTCCTTTTCCCGGAGGTGTTTCGCCTTCTCCGCGATGACGGCTTCCTGACGCGAGTTCCGGTAAATCGAGACAATCACAAGGCCGACCACCGTGCCGATCACACCAAGTAGCGCCAGGGTCCTGATCGTGGTGGTCCGCATGAACCCCGTGATGTCGTCCCTTGGGGCGTTCACCACGACAATCCACGAGGCATCCTGAAAGCTCATCGGCGCAAAGGCCGCGACCCGGCTGTCTTGCGCTTTGATCTGATATTCCGCGGTGCCCGACTTCGTCGCCAGCATGTTCTGCGCATAGTCGAACGAGACATGGCACTGGCGGCAATCCTCGCTCGTGTTGCGGATGTTTTGCGCCACCATCTCCGGATGCTCGGATTGCAGGAGCAGCGTCCCGCCGTCATCCATTACCCAGATGCGCGACGGCTGATGGCCAACCGCCGGTGAGCCCCCCAGGGCGCTCTCGACGAGTGTCTGCAAGTCGACCGTCAGCACCAGTAACCCGGCGAAGGTCGCGCCGGCTCCCGAGACACCGGCGGCGCCAGTTTCCCGATAGAGGGGAGCCGCGAGGAATAGCCCCATCGCTCCCTGCGCCGCGGCCGGCGCGTCGCGGTTGCCTGGCGGCTCGACAACTACCCGGACCGCTCCCTTGTTGACCGGCTCCCTGGCCCATGCCTGAAGGTCGGCGCCAATCCGCGGCAACCCCGTGGCGCCGCGGGTGGTGGAATAAGCGACCCTCCCCAGTTCATCGAGGACGGAGATGTCCTGGACGTGCGCCGCCTTCAAGAGGTCAATGGTGGCCTGGACGTCGGCGGGCATCGCCTTGACGTCGAGATTTCGTATTGACGAGAGCGACGACAGGCGGCGAATGTCGAAGGTGCGGGCATCGAGATACGACTCGACTTGCCGGGCGGCCTGACGGGCGATGAGGAGCTGAGACGCGTTGAACTGCGCGATGACCTGTGACTTGACGTCCTGTTGCAGGAAAAAGGCGAGGAGCGCGCCGGCCAGCAGCATGCCGGCGACCAAGACCAGCGCGGAGAGGTGTCTCTGCATAAAGTCAACCGTCTCAGGCCAACTGCGGTGCCCACCTGCATGTTAGTCCCAAAACGCCGGCGGTGGGCACGGGGCTCGGCATTCCGCGTGGTCCGGCACGGGCCGCGCTCTGCCCTACGCAAAACAGAGCAGGCGGCCTTCGGTAGACCCGATCACGATTCGGCCTGACGCAAGCGCCGGCGAGGCGCTGAGGGCGGCGCCTTCATCGTGTTCCCACGCGACCTTGCCGCTGGCGAGATCCAGCGCATACAGGCGGCCGTCGTTCGACCCCACGTAGACGCGGCCGCCGGCAATGGCCGGCGACGAATCAATGCGCGCCCGCGTCATGTGCGTCCAGCGGGCCGTGCCGGTCTTCGCGTCGAGCGCGTGCACCATCCGGTCCCGGCCGCCGAGGACCACCGTGCCGTCCACGACCGCGGCCGATGAATAGAAGGGGAACTTGCGATCGGGATGCTCGTACCGCCACAGCACCTTGCGAGACGCGAGGTCGAGCGCGAGCACCTGGTTGTCGAACGTACCGAAGTACGCCACGCCATTGACCATGGCCACCGACGCGCCGGTGTAGGCCGTGGCGGAGGTCGACACCCGTTCTTTGCCGGTCTTCACGTCCACCGCATGGAAGATCTCGTCACAGCCGGCAAAATGCGCCACGCCGTTGACGATGCACGGCGTGCCGTGGACGTAGTTCTCCGTGCCATACACCCAGACCTGCCTGCCGGTGGCGGCGTCGAGGCCGTACAGCTTGCCGTCGTACGATCCCATCAACAACAACTCGCCGGCGATGACCGGCGATGACTTGATCTCAGATTGCGTCTTGAAGGTCCAAAGGGGCTTGCCGTCGGCGAGGTTCACCGCGTGGACCACGCCGATCAGGTCACCGATGAAGACGCGGCCATTGGCCACTGTCGGCGACGACTCGCCAATCGCCTCGCCCGCCTTGTAGCGCCAGCGCAGCTTGCCGTCCGCCAGTCCCACGGCAATCAGCTCGCCGGTCGCGGTCCCGACGTAGACCACGCCGTCGACGATGGCCGCCGACGAATCGAACGCTTCCCCGCCCTCCCACGCCCACGCCAGCCTGGGCGCCGGGGCAATGGTGGTGGCCGAGACGCCGGTGAGTGAGGGAGAGCCGCGGAACTGGACCCAGCGATCCGCCGCAGCGATAGCCGGCGCCTGGGCCCACGCGACACGGGGCGCGATGGTCAGCGCCCCGCAGGCAAGAAGAAATTCTCGTCGCTTCACGACAGTCCTAACTTCTCACTTTTCACTTCTTCACTTCTTCAGCTGCGCACCCTCAGCCAGCGCGTAGAGCTGGTTGCGGTTCATGATGAACAGGGTGCCGTTGGCCGGCACCGGGGTGGCATAGACCGAGCTGCCCATGTTCTGTTCCGACACCAGCTTGAACGTCTTGCCGTGCTCGACGACCGCGACGTCGCCATCTTCGTCGCCCAGGTAGACCTTGTCGCCGATCAGCATCGGGGAACCCCAAATGGCGGCAAACATGTCGTGCGTCCAGTATGGCCTGCCGGTCTTCAGGTCGAGACAGTGCAGGAAGCCGCTGAAGTCGGCCAGGTAAATCAGGCCGTCCTTGATCGCCGCGGTCGAAATCGACCGGCGAATCTTGTCGAAGTGCCACAGCAGGCCCGAGGTCGTGATGTCGCCGCGCTTGGTGCCGTCGATGGCATAGGCGTGGCCGACGCCTTCGCCGTGTTCCGGATCCTGGCCGTTCGAGATGTAGACGACGTTGTCGAAGATGACCGGCGTGCTGATCACTTCATTGCGGGTCTTGGGCCACACCGAATCCTTTGGGTTGGTGTCGAACTCCCACAGCTTCTTGCCGCTCTGCGCTTCGTAGCCGCGCACCCAGCCGTCGCCCTGCGCGTGCACCACCTGGCGGACGCCACCGATGTCGCCGACCGAGGGGGTGGACCACTGGCCGTGCAGGATGCGATCGCCAACCGAGTTGTCTTCCCACGCCAGCTTGCCGGTGGTGCGATCCACGGCAATCAGCGACGGCGCCTTCGGCGACGGGATGTTGACGTGGCTTTCGTCCTGCCCGTTCGAGGTGCCGCAGAACAGGAGGTTGCCGTCGGGCACCGGCGAGCAGTTGGACAGGTTGTGCGGGAAGGCGCCGACTTCCTCAATCATGTCGAACACCCACAGGATGTCGGGGTCGTTCTTGCCCGCCAGCTTCTCGTCCTTCACGACGCCGTCGTTCTCGTTGTCGTGAAAGCCCTGGAGGTCGACCGCCACGATCTGGCCGCGGTTCGAGGTGAAGTAGGCGGCCTCGCCGGCGATCAGCGGCGAGCTGGCAATGCCCTGGAACGGCCAGTCGTTGGCGCGGCCCGACGACAGTTTCTCGAACGTCGCCTGCCACATGAACTCGCCGGTCGCCTCGCGAAACGCCATCAGCACGCCGCGATCGCCGGGCTGCTTGGGGTCGCGCAACGCCTCGTTGTTGGTGCCGATCATCACGACACCGCCGCCGACGGTCGGGTTGCCGTACGACTGCGAGCCGAGCTCGGCCACCCACTTCACGTTCTTGCCGGTCTTGAGGTCCCAGGTCGTGGGCAGGCCGGTCAGCGGCGACACCATGTTGCGGCTGGGGGTGCCGCCCCACATCGGCCAGTCCGCGGACAGGCCGGTGCCGGTGGCGACGAGGAACACGAGGAGAGCGGACGCGCGTTTCATCATTGGCTCTTGTAGACCTTCACGTTGTCGAAATAGACATCCGAGATGCCGTCGGCGTAAATGCCGGGGCTTCCCGCCCGGTGCGGAATCCTGTCGATCTTCTCGATGGTCCACGCCGCCGGCTCCGCCCCGGCGGCCGCCCAGACCTTGCCGCGCACACGGGCCGTGCCGTCAGGCAGGTGATCGACCCGCAGCTTCATGCGATACCACGTGTCGGCGTCCCACGCGAACGGCACGCGCACCGTCATTTCGTCGGCCGCCTGCCACGGGTGGAGTTCCAGCTTCTGGCCGTTGCCGAACAGCACGAGGCCATAGTGCTCGTTGAGCAGGCCCAGATCGCCGCGCTGCCGGCGCTGTTCGCGCGTCCGCACGTCGGCTTCGACGGTGTAGCCCGCCTGGCTCGGCAAGCCGAAGTAGACCTTCGCGCGGCGCCCGACGGTTTCGTCGCGCGGACGCATCAGCACCTTGCCGGCGCCCTCGACGGTGCGCTGAAACACCTTGCCCGGCGCGCCCACCCACCAGGCCGGCGGCGCCTCCGCCGTGGCCGCGTCGAAGTCCCAGCTCCAGGGCGGCGGTTCGATCACGCGCACGCGCGCCGTGCCACTGATGCCGCCGACCGTCGCCTTGACGACACCGGCCGTCGAACCCGCCGTCGCGGCGGTGTACGTTCCCCTGGCGTCGACCGCGCCGGTCAACTGCTCGACGGTCCACTGCGCCGCGGGCTCGTCGCGAATGAAGTTGCCCTTGGCGTCGAACAGGCGCGCCTTCAGGGTCACGGTCTGGCCAGGCGTCAGCAGCGATTCATACGGAAAGACCTGAACCACGGCAGGTGCTGAAGTGCTGG
>ERZ1292640.158-Hain-H43-02um-R1-158-length-54418-cov-11_pt3 | contig 36737 bp, 38 predicted proteins | sample MGYA00564404_ERZ1292640 | MGnify/ENA primary metagenome ERZ1292640 (study PRJEB36523, sample SAMEA6512636) | groundwater metagenome | collected 2019-01-08 | study: AquaDiva: Metagenomics assemblies of 32 groundwater samples | reverse complement strand
TTTTCCGGTTGTTTTCACCGCCTGCTTTTTATTCTGTGCGGTTGAAGGGTTACTAAATGGCACTTTCCTTGTCGAAGCGCAAGCGTCCTTCGCGCGAGGACAAGCCTTTGCACGAGCGTGCGAAGATTGCGGGGCTTGTTCTTGACCACGCCACCGCGTTGTTGCTGGCTGGTTTCATCAACAAGCACGTCCTCAAGTCTGTTGACTACCCGATAAGCACGGGCAAGGAGGCCGTAGTTTTTCGCGCTACCACGCCTGCCGGGGAGTTTCTCGCCGTGAAGGTCTTCAAGTTCGAGACTAGCTCGTTCGTTCACATGATGGATTACGTGGAGGGCGACCGCAGGTTTCAGTACGTGAGTCACCGCAAGCGCGAGTTGGTGAAGGCTTGGTCGCGCAAGGAGTACGCCAATCTTCAGGCGGCGTTTCGCGAGGGTGCTGCCGTGCCGCGCCCGGTTGCCTGCCGCGAGAATATAGTTATCATGGAGTTTTTGGGCGAGGGGGGAGTTGCTTACGCGTTGTTGAAGGACGTGTCTCTCGAAGACGCTGCTGCTGCGTTCGAGCAGTGCCGCGCTGGTTTGAAGGCCTTCTTTCAGGCGGGTTTGGTGCACGCCGATTTGAGTCCTTACAACATCATCGTAGGCCGCGGCGAGGATGGTGGGGAGAAGCTTTTTTTCATTGACGTGGGCCAGGCGGTGTTGTTGAGCCACCCGCGCGCCCGCGAGTTTCTTGCGAAGGACTGCCGCAACATCGCAAAATTTTTCGTTGGGCAAGGGGTTAAGGCTGATGCTGGAGAATTGCTTGAAGAGGTTTTGAATAGTGGCGCGCAATCGACGTAAATCCGGTGCCGGTTCGCGGAGTCCTCTTTCCCCTACTGTTCCTTCACCGCCAGTTGCCCAGCTTCAGTTTTCCAGCGAGTTGCAGGAAGCGAATTCTCTTGCCGCGGCAATTCGTTCTGAAGTGCAGGCGGCCCAGCAGCACGTTGGGGACGTGCTTGACGAAGAACCAGGCCACCGGCGGCAGTTTATGCTCGGTTTTCTCGCGCGCCACGGAATATCGCAGCCGGCAATATCTGCTGCGAAGCGTTCGGGTGCGGAGGGCCACGATTTTCTTTATGCTGCCGCGGCGTTGCACAAGGTTCCCGGCGTTTCCGTCGAGTGTGTGAAGGCCGCGTTGGGTGCGTGCGCGCAAGGAAAACTTATAGCGCCTGTTGCGAAGGCTTTGAGCGAGGGGGCTAGTGCAGAGGCTGCAAGGCATTTCGTCAGTGCGGCGGTGGCGCGCAAGGGCGTCAGTTTTGGCGAGGAGTTCGTTCTTGCCGGCGTGAAGGCCGTAAGCAAGTTCGGCGCGGGGCGCGAGAAGCCGTTCGCTAGTTCGGTAGTGCGCCTTCACAAACTTGGTTTTGATGATGCGAGCGTGTTTCACGCGGCCAGCGCTTTGCACGCCCTCAAGAACGAGTCTCTCCCCCAGCGTTTCAACCTTGTCGGGCGGGCGCGCGAGCTTGCCAGCACGGCGGGCGCGTCTTCCTCCGAGCTTCCTTTCATTGCAGAGGCAGTCTCTTCGGCGGGGGAGCGGCACGTTGCCGCTGCTCTCGCTGCGGGCGTGCGGGGCGGCGTGCTTTCAAAAGTCGCGTGCGGGTTGGCTGCGCGTGGGAGTTACCATGCTGCCAGTGTGAAGCCTTTTGCTGCGATAATCGCGAGCAGCAACTACCGTCATCCTGCCGAGGTTTTGCGCGCGCTCGACCGCGGGGCGGCGTCAGAGCACATTACTCCGTTTTTGGACGCGCGCGCAGTGCCGCCCCGTAAGCTAGTGGATTACGCGTTGTTGGCGCAGCATTCCAAAATGGCGCTTTCCCCGGTGCAGGCTGGCCGTGTTTTGCGGCTGCGCGAAGACTACCCGCTAGTTTGCTGTAAGGTTGAGGACGGCGACTTGGCGCGCGCAGTGGTGGATAACGAGGGTGCGAGTGACGCGCAGTTTTCTTCGGCGTTGGCAGCGTGCGCTGCAGCCCGCGATTCCCAGAACCTTTCCGGCGTGGTTTCCGTAACGCAGTTGTGCGGGGACAGCTCGAGGCTTCTGGCGGACGTCGCTCGCGTTGCTTCGCAGCTTGGCAGGCTGCGGGAAGGCCAGTTGCGCGACGCGGCGTTGGCGCTGAAGGCGGTTGCCGACTCCCCGTTCAAGGGAGGTAAGGATGATTTCGGGCTGGTTGCCGAGGCCTTGCGCGAGTCTTCAGGCAAGCGGGTTGCGTGGATGGCGTTGGCGCACTCTATGCACCCGGCAATGGCAAGGGTGTTAAAGAATTTTGACGCCGAGCAGGCGCCTTTCGCGCTTGCCGCGTTAACGCACCTTGCGCGCACTGGTGAGAATCTTCATCCCGGCAAGCCGTTCGACAATCCTAACGTTGCCGTTACTTTCAGCGAGCTTTCGCGGCGCGCCTCTTCGGTTGCGGGTCTCGCGCGCGAGCTTGGCGTTAAAGGAGAAGATTTGACGTACCTCTTAGTAGCTTCCTTAGTGTTCAAGATCGTTGACTTGAGGCGCTTGTGGCAGTTGGGCCATCGAGGCAAGCTTATGCATTACGCGACGCACGTTTGGGTTGAGCACGGTTTTCGGGAAGTTGCCGAAGGCAGGGGTTTGCTTGACTCGCCGAAGACCGTTGCGTTCGAGGTTCTCGTAAAAAAGAATTTGAAGGGTTCCAAGGCGGTTGGCGCCGCGGTGGGGCTTGCAGGCGGCAGTTTCGATCAGTTTACGGTTGACGCGTTGTCGCGCAGGTTGCCTAACGGCGTTCAAGCGCGGCGTGTTGATGCCGCGTCGGCGGCTGTTGAGGGCGATGCGGCAGTCAGTACTGATTTAAGTGACTTGAATACTGTTTTCAGCCTGTTGGAGCCTTTCCGCGAGAGCGTCGAGCGCGCTTTCCGCGGCCACGCTGAGCCTGTCGGCAAGTGAACTGGAGCTTGCGGCCACCGGCGCTTATTTAACCCATTCTTTCCTTAACTATTTTTGGTGTAAGGGTTTATGCGCGTTCTAGTTTTGGACTTTCGGAAGGCCGCGAGGCTGTTGAAGCAAGGCGGCAATGCGTTGAAGGACATCGAGCGCAAGGCTTCGGTGAAAGTGAAGCTCTCCAAAGATGGGGTTGATTCTCGCGCCGAGATTTCCGGCGAGCCTGCCGGCGAGTGGCTTGCCGAACAAGCGCTCTTTGCAGTTGGCCTTGGCTTCGCGCCGAAAGACGCGTTAAAGCTTTTGGGCGACAAGCATTTTCTTGAAGTCATCGATTTGGAACAGTTGTTCGGCGGCAACGAGCGTTCAATTGGCCGTTACAAGGCGCGCGTCATCGGTACGGAAGGGAAGGTTAAGGCGAAGCTTGAGGAGTTGAGTGGCGCGGTGCTCGCGTTGAGCGACGGGCCGCAAATCGGGGTTCTAGGCGAGTTTGACGACGTGCGCACGGCGAAGGAGGCGGTCATCCGCATTCTAGAGGGCGGCCAGCACGGCGGCGTGTTCGTGTGGCTGAAGGGCGAAAAGCGGCGGAAGGAGGCGGAGGCGATGGGCCTCAACATCAAGCGCGGCAGGCCTGTGAGCCCGGTTGCTTAATCTTCGGCATGTGGCGTAATGCTTGACTGGAAGTTATACCGCGGCTGTCTGGCGGCGGGAAAACTGAGTTAACTAATGTGGTGATCAGGCGTATGAATTCCTTGGAAACTTATGACAAGCTTATTGCGTTCCTTGATGAGAACGCGGCTTCCTATCGACTCATAGACCATCCGCCGGAAGGACGCACGGATATTGTAAGCCCTATGAGGGGAAACAAGGTTTCACAGGCGGCTAAATGCATGGTGATGATCGTAAAAATCGGAAAAAAAGAGACCAAATGTATTATCGCCATCGTGCCTGGCGATGCGCGTGTAGATTTCAATTCGATCAAGGAGAAACTGAATGCTTCTTACGTCTCGTTTGCAACTCCTGAAATTGCTGAACGGCTTTCGGGGTGCGTTGCTGGCACGATTCTTCCGTTTTCATTCAACCCTGAACTTGAGTTGATAGTGGATCCTGCGCTGTTAGATAATTAAGAGATTTTCTTCAACGCGGCTCGGTTGGACCGTTCAATGGCTCTCAAGACTAGCGATTACGTCCGGTTGGCAAAGCCGCGCTACGAGCGAATCATGCAATCCCCGGCAAACAACGTGGCGTAGGCGTTCATCAAGCGCGGCAGGCCCGTGAGCCCCGTCTTTCGCGCGAAGGTTTAAAGGCTTTGCCGGCGTAGTTTATTTAACCGTCTAGGAACGCCGTTTTCGGGGTTTGTTTCCTTTCCAAATGCGTTCTAGAGCGGTAATTGCGTTGCGCGCTAGCAGGCTTTAAAGGTAAGTTTTATGGCGAAGAAAACGGATGCCGAGAAGGTTCTCTCTCCCGACGAGCTGAGCAATGAGTTTAAGGAGTACAGCGTTGCGGAGTTCTTCAAGCGCAACCGCCAGATGCTCGGCTATACCGGCAAGGTGCGGTCGTTGACTACCGTCGTGCATGAATATGTCACGAATTCTTTGGACGCTTCCGAGGATGCGAAGGTGCTTCCCGAGCTGCTGGTGGAAGTAGTGTCCCTTCCGGACGGCCATTACAAGGTCGTTTCGGAGGATAACGGCACTGGCATTCCCAAGCAGAACGTGGGTCAGGCGTTAGGCAAGTTGCTTGCCGGCACGAAGTTCATGCAGCGCCAGCAGAAGCGCGGCCAGCAAGGCATCGGCGCGGCTTACGCCACGTTGTTCTCGCAAATCACTACGGGCAGGGAGACGCACGTCAAGACGAGTTCGGGCGACTACAAGGTTTTCGAGTGCGACGTGAGCATTGACATTAACAAGAACGAGTCCGTGCTGCACAACCAGCGCGAGTACTCGGCGAAGTTCAGGGGCACGCGCATTGAAGTCGAGTTGTCCGAAGTGGAGTACAACCGGGGTTCTTACGGGCCGTTCGAATACTTGCGCCGCACGGCGATAGCGAATCCTCACGCCCAGATAACGCTCGTCGAGCCCAACAAGGAAATCACTGCTTTCCCGCGCGCGAGCAACGATATGCCTGCAAAGCCCAAGAAAGTGTTGCCCCACCCGCTTGGAGTTACGACGAGCGATTTGATGGACATGTCGGGCGTGTCGCCCTCGCGCAAGATTTCTTCGATGCTGCAGAACGAGTTTTCGCGCCTGTCGGCCGAGAAGGTCAAGGAAGTGTCTTCCCTCTGCCCGGGCGTTGATTTGGAGCGCGCGCCCCGCAACCTGCAGTGGCAGGAGGCGGAGAAGCTGGTGCAGGCGTTCCAGAAGGTAAGGTGGATAGCGCCGGAGACGGACGCGTTGCAGCCGATTGGTTCGGGCCAGTTGGTAAAGTCTTTAAAGAACCTTCTCGCGCCGGAAGAGCTGCGCGTGGTGGAACGCCCGCCCAAGGTGTTTCGCGGCGGCATTCCGTTTATGGTCGAGGCGGCGATAGCGTACGGCGGGAATGCGGGCGCGGTGGACACTGACGGCAAGCCTGCTGGCAAGGGCGAGGTGATGCGCTTCGCTAACCGCGTGCCGTTGTTGTTCGACGCGGGCAACTGTGCGATAGTCGAGGCCGTGAAGACAATCGACTGGAGCCGGTACGACTTGAAGGAGTGGGAGTCGATGCCGCTCACGGTTTTCGTCAATTTTACTAGTGTTTACGTGCCTTACACCGGGGCTGGCAAGCTTGCAATAGCGGCGGAAGAGGAAATCGTCGCGGAGATTCGCAACGCGCTGATGGAGTGTGCGCGGGGCATTGCCATGTATTTGCACACGCTCCGGCGGGCGGAAGAGCAGGAGCACCGCCGCAGCATTTTCTTCAAGTACCTCGGCGAGGTTGCGCAGGCGCTTTCGGAAGTGACTGGCCGCGAGAAGGCCGTGCTGGTGGAGAAGCTGCGCAAGATTGCGGAGGAGCGCACGTCGCTGCTGGAGGCTGCCGAGGCTGACGCCGAAGAGGGTTTGGATCGGCTGGAGAAGGCGGCGAGCAAGGCGATGGTCGAGGACAAGGAGGAAGAGGCGGGCTAGGTTTTTCTTCAAAGGGATGGTATTTTGCGATGGTTGACAATGTTTCCAAGGAAAAGATGGCTGCAGGCCGGCAAGAGATAATTCGGCGCATAGTTTCGCTGTGCGGCGCGATTAACGTTCAGATTGACAAGGGCGCGAACCCCAATATAGCGATTCCCGTGCGCGGCAGCCGCAACGTGGAGTTCGACGCTGCGGGCAAGAAGCTAGTGCTGGGGGACAAGATTGCGCACCGCTACCTCTTCAACGTGGGGCACGCGCGCAAGTTCATGCAGACTATGCTCGTCGCCAGTTACGTCAAGAAAGATTTGCTGGAGGACAACCTCACGGCGACGCTTCGAGACTTGTACTACGCGAAGAAGCGCACGATTGCCGGCACGAAGGAGGATACTATTGACGAGCAGAAGGAAAGCGACTTGGCCATCGTGGATTTCGAGGTTGCGCTCGACACTTTTCGCGAGAAGCTCCACTTGCGCGCCGAGCCGAAGGGCCGCATTGCAGGGGAGATGGTGGTGGTCGACCGCGTGCGCGACAAGGTCGACACGATTGACTTGGGCCACATGGGTTCCGGCGGTTGGGCGGTTCCTTCCATCGTTGAACAAATAGAATTTAAGGACGTGGCCGCCGAGTACGTGCTGGTTGCGGAGAAGAACGCTTTGTTCGACAGGCTTAACGAGGACGAGTACTGGAAGAAGAACAAGTGCCTCGTCATGACCACTGCCGGGCAAGCGGCCAGGGGCGCCCGGCGGTTGCTGCAGCGGTTGAACGAAGAGCTGAAGCTTCCTTGTTACGCGCTCACTGATGCAGACCCGTACGGGTGGTACATCTACTCGACGATGAAGTACGGTTCGATGGCGTTGGCGCACGAGAGCGACCGCCTCGGCTGTCCGGGGCTGAAGTTTTTGGGCATGAGCATTTCCGACATCGAACATTACGACTTGAGCGGCGTGACGATAAAGGCGAAGGAAGTGGACATCAAGCGCGCCGAGGAACTGCGCGAGTACGAGTGGTTCAAGAGCAAGCCGTGGCAGTACGAGATAAACAAGTTTCTCGAAAAGAAGATCAAGGCCGAGATCCAGGCGCTCAGCAGCAAGTCGCTGCAGTACGTGTCGAAAACCTACCTTCCCGAGAAGATTTCTGGCAAAGACTTCCTGCCGTGAAGGCACCCAACGTCAATCCCACAACCTTTTCTTCGAGGCTCGCCTACCGCGCTCGCCTCTCGAAAAGCTTGACCAAAAATTGGGTTCGGGATTGCCGTTCCGTGCACGGAAACAATTGTTTCGCCCAAATCAATTAGAAGCCAAAGCATTTAGGCTATAGTAAGCGACACGGGTAATTGTACAAGGAGGTGTCGCTTACTAGATAGCAAGTGACGCCTGATCGGTATAATTAATTGCGTTACTTGCTATAGGATAATTCACGCCGCCGCAAACCCCCCGCAGTTAGCTATTAATACTTCCCAGTTCCAAACGCGTTCGTGACGCAAACAAAGCCGAACGGCGTTCATTGGGCGCAACTCCGTTTTTCCGACTTGCGCGAACGGCGGGGTTACGCCGAGTCGCTCAGGCACGCCGCAATCATCCTTGAAGACGAGGGGATGCGCCGCGAGTTCGCCCACCGCCGCATTCCCGCCGCGCTGCTGGATCCTGGCCTGGTCGAGATGAAGCAGGCCTTTGGGAAATGGCTGGTGGGGAGTGTGAGCGCGGGAGTCACAACCAAGCTCGCCCTCGCTTATATCTTGCAGCACCTGAATTCGCGAGACCTTGCCTTGCCTGCCGGCTCGTACGAAAAGCTAGAGTTTTTCAACGCGGCGTCCAACTGGCTGTTGACGATGGGCGCGGGCTCCGCGGTTTTTCGCGGGGGTTTTCAACTATTCCCGCCGGTCAAGCCCGAGTGCAACCGCATACTCGAGTCAGCCCGACTCACCAAGCCGAATTCGCCGGCGGCAATCCGCGACAACGAACGCCGCCTGCAGCGGCTCGGCGCGCAGTTGACGGAACACGCGAGCTGGCACGACGCGGTTACCGACCTCATCGAAAAGGCGCGCGCGGAAAACGATAAGGCACGTGCGGAAAGACGCATTTTGAGTGCTGAAGCCGGGAAGCGAAAGAGGGAAGCGCTGCGCAGGCTGTTCCGCCGCAAGTAACGCTTTCCGCAGCAAGGCGCGCCCGCCTGAAAGCTCCGGACTGCAAAGCCGCGCTTGCCAGCATACGAATAAAAGCGTTCTCCGGAGTAACTACTACCAGCGCTTTTCAACCCGTATTCGCGCGGGGGGCGCTTGTTGCCTCGGTAACTCAGTTGGTAGAGTGCCTGGCTGTTAACCAGGATGCCGCAGGTTCGAGTCCTGCCCGGGGCGCTCAACTTCAGCCTAGTCTTGGTGCGCTGTTTTCATTTTCGCCCACCGCGCTGGACTTGAACGCGACGGAGAATATAAGCACTGCTTTCCTTACGCGCAACGAGAGCGGTTTCGTCTGGCGGGCTGCAGTAAATTTCCTATGCTTTCCTATGTTTGCGGCTACGAGCCGCTTAGGAAATAGGAAATCTACGGTCTGCGGTCAAGCCAATGTCACAGTGCTTTCGCCCCACCGCAATAATTATAAACAAGAGTTACGATAATTATAATCACGAATATAACTTGGTTTTGATATGGTGCGTTTCACAGGCCGACGGGAGGAAATGGCAGCGCTCTCCAAGTCTTTTGCTGCGCTTTCAAAAGGGGAGTTAATCTTAGTCTACGGCCGCAGGCGCGTGGGAAAAACGGAATTGATGCGCGAATTCCTCAAGACGGTGCCGCGCGAGCAGGGGCTATACTTGTATGTCCAGGACGGGACGCCGGCAACAAAGCTCCGCAGCTTGGCGCAGGATGTCGGTCGCGAGTGGCCCGGCGAAACGCCAGTCTTCGAGTCGTGGGACGACTTGTACAGCTTTCTTGAGCGAAAGGCACGAGAAAAAGGCAAGTTGGCAGTTGTAATTGACGAATTCCAGCGCCTTCACGCCGACCCCCAATCGCTAACCAAACTCCAGCGCGCGTGGGACGAGCGGTTCAAGAACCTGCCGATAATGATCATTCTGCAGGGCTCTTCGATAGGCATGATTGCCAAGATAGCGCAGAACAGCCGGGCTCCGCTCTTTGGCCGCAGGACTAAGGAAATGCGGCTCGAACCGTTCGATTACCAAGCCTTCCGCGAAGCCTTGAGGCACACGCGCATGTCTGAAGAGCAAGTAATCGAACTTTACGCCACTTTTGGCGGCATTCCGGCGTACCTCGACCTAGCTGAGTCCACGGCGACGAAGGGTTTTGAATCAGTGGTTTCCGAGGCGTTCCTGAACAAGAACGGCTCCCTGCGCGAGGAACCACAGAGACTGCTAAACACGGAGTTGCGCGAAACGCCGCGCTACTGGTCTATCCTCTCTGCGATAGCCGAAGGCAAGGAAGCACCGAAAGAGATTAGCGATGCCACTCACCTGTCAGCACCCGTGCTGCAGAACTATTCACGCAAGCTGAAAGACCTTTTGGGAATAGTCGCGCTGAAGCAACCGGTCTTAGGCAAGAAGAAGTCGACACGGTACGTCATGGCTGACAACCTGTTCCGCTTTTGGTTCAGGTTCATCGGCAAGAATGCCGCCGCTTTGGAACTTGAAAACTACGATTCGGTGAAAAGAGCCATCAAAAGCGAGATGCCTATGCTCGCATCCATTGCCTTCGAGGAAATTGTTATTGAACTCGTCAAGAAACTGAATGGCAGGGATTGGAACGGCATGCCGGTAAGCGTCACTGAACTTGGTTCTTGGTGGGACCGCAGGGGGGAACAGATTGACGTTTGCGGCCACGGCGGCAACAAGTTGCTGCTTGGCGAAGTAAAGTGGCGCAACGAACCGGCGGACGCCGAAGTCGCCAGGAACTTGATGCGCAAAAAAACGCTCTTGACGCGCGGTACCAAGCTCGAGCAATACCCGTCGGAGCTGTTCGTCGTCTCCAAATCCGGGTTCACCAAATCCGCAAAGCAATTCATGCAGGAAAACGCAGTTCACGGCTTCGACCTGCACGACGTAAGCAAAGCGCTGGATTCGCTGACGCCGGAATGATTGCAGCCAGCTAGCACTCATCTCGCCATCTACAAACCACTTAGGAAATCTACGGTCTGCGGTCAAGCAGATATCTAACCAGCGTCAGAAGCTAGTTTATGGGCGCTCGCGGACCGGAAACCATCGTTAAACTCCTTTTCGACAGCAAGCACCAGCTCCTACAAATCACCTGCGTGCGGGCTTTCTCGCAATTCTCCAAAGTTCGTTGAAGTGCTGCTTGTAGCTTTCTGACATCTCTTTACTCCGTATCAAGAATGCAAGCGGCTCTTGCACCCACACTGCAATGATTACATTGTTTCCGTAAATGTTTATGGCGGCGAGAGTTGTTTGAGGAAGGTACCGTACTTCAGTCAACGCCACTTTTTCTTCATCCGCACCAGTCGTATCTCGCACATCGTCGTTAAATATGATCTTCTTTCGCACGCCTTGCTTGACGCACTGTTTGTTAAATTGCATAAAAAAATTCCGAGTCCAATCTAGAGGAAGGCCGCCCCTGGCGCCAAGCACGTAATACTCGTCGCCACGTTTCAACGTCTTCAATATATCTTCAAACGCCGCGCGTATTCCGGCGCGCCCTTCGTAAACAGTCGCTTCGGACTTCCTTCCGGCGACCTTCTGCTTCCCAAGAAGTGCCGGAAGCAGTTGGCGGATGCCCTGCTCTTGACGCAGTATTTCGCCCTTCTTTTGTTCAGTTATTTTAAGCAGAAACTCCGGGCTCGTGGCTTCATAATTCTTTTTGTTCTCCCTAACCACAAAACTCGCAAGGCCCTTGGCAGCCAGGCGATCCAAGGCGTGATATACGGTCGAACTCTGCAATTTGCTTTTCTTTATCAGCGTTCCGCCAGCGCTAGGCTCGAGCTCCAGCAACCGAAGGTAAACCTCGACCTCTGAATCGGTTAGCCCTATTTCCCGCAGGCAGTCCATACCTGATTGATTCAGCAGGAAGTATTTAGCTGTTTTGTCGCTCTCCAACTATTGGACAGCAACTCTTGAAAAGCCGCACCGCTCAAGAACAGCTATGGGAAAGGTATGACGCGCTCAGACTGTAAGTTGGAAGGAAAATTCACGATGCCGTGCAAACTGATTAATGGGCGCATTGTTGAATTCGCGCTGCACCTATTCAGCTGCCCTACCTCGAACCAGTACTTGGGGCCGGAAGAACATTTTCACGCAATTACGCTGGGCGACATTACGGACAAACCGGAATTGCTTGTGCGGATAGAATCCGCCTGCACGTATGCACACCTGTACGGCTCGCAGCTTTGCGATTGCCAATTCCAAAAAGACGAAGCGTTGCTTAGAATATCGAAGGAAGGCCGCGGGCTGTACATCTATTGCCTCGACCAGCACGGCCGCGGCACTGGCATCGTAAGGCACGTGAAAAGTTATCAAGCCGAGCAAGAACTCGCGCTGGATACGGTAGAGGCGCACAGGCACCTGGGCTTTCCTGACGATGCTCGCGATTATGCCCCAATCATAAGCATTCTCGGGTATTTCGGGGCGGATTCAATTAAGCTGATGACGAACAATCCGAACAGGATCAGCGCGCTGCAACGCGAGGGAATTGAAGTGACGCGAGTGCCGTTGCAAGGTCCGCTGCACGAGTATAACCGCAGAGAACTGCAAACCAAGGCGGAAAAATTAGGCCATTTGTACGACTATGACTTTTCTCGCAATATTTCCCCAGAATCGGGCGACTCGCAATGGATGCAATACGCAATAAGCTTGGCTGAAAGCAAGGCGAAAGTTACTGATAAGCCGTTAGTTGGGGCCGTGTTGACAAACAACGGAGAATTCATAGCTGAAGGCTTCGGCATTCAAGGCACCCATTTGCACGCGGAGGCCATGGCAATCATTAACGCCGGCGAAAAAGCAAGAAATGGAACGCTATACACGACTTTGGAACCTTGCATAGACGCGTACCGCTATCCGTCTTGCTGCAGGCAAATAATCGATGCGGGAATATCAGAGGTAGTAATTGGGGCGGTCGATCCGCATCCCGTCGTCAACGGCAGGGGGCGTGACACCTTGGAAAACGCAGGCATCAAAACAAAGTTCGCCTAACTGGAAAAATCCCACGAACTGATTAAGGAATGGCGCGAACTATGTGGACAGGCGGTTTATGGAAATCAGACTGAATCGCAATCACCACGAGGGCGCGGCATGCGCCAGCCTTCCGACCTATCGCCGAGAGCTTAGCGGCTAGTTCGGCACGCTAATGCCACGAAAACGCTGCACCAAGACTAGTCCTAGCAGTTTGCCCGAGGCGCTCAACCCTTTTCTTTCTTTGCTCGCCGCCCCCGCTCTTCGCAAAGGAAAGAAAACCGTTGACGGAAAAGAAAGAAACCCCGCGTTGAGGCGCCTAGGCCAACGCACGGCTCCCGTTCGGGAGTCAAAACTTTGTCTTGGTGCGCCGTTTCCATTTTCGCTTACCGCGCGGTGTGCCTTTATCGTTCCGAAGGAGTAGGCCTGCGTGAACTTGGCTTACATTAATACGTAAAAGTGTGTGGTAAGTTTTTACCTAGTGATTTTTAGGCATACTTTTCAGTGCACGTTTGTGTGGTAAGTATTATTAACCTCCGCGTCCAACAACTTAGCGTGAGAACTCGTAAAAAGCTGGTGAACGGGCAGGAGTACTATTATTTGGAAGAGTCCATGCGGCTGGAAAAGCCGAAGGTCTACTCCGTGTTTCTCGGCCGCGGGGTGCCTGCGGGAAAGCTGTTTAAACAGGCCAAGCGGAAGCTGGCGGATAAGATTTATGTCGACCTGCTGGGTGGAGCCGAGCGCGTCTACCTGACGAAAGGGCAGCTTATCGAGGCCGAAAAGAGGAAGAGGCGGTACGACGCGCGTATTAAACGGCTTGGAAAGGCGCAGCAGGACGAAAAAGACGAGATAGATACCGTGAATTTTGTATATACTACGCTGTCGACGGAAGGCGTGCCTATAACTAAGGAAGACGCCGGTCTCGCTTACCGGTTCTTCCAGAAGAACGTCAGAAACCTTCATGACGAAAACCTTCGGGTTGCCCTGGACATGATACGCGGCTTGAGGTTCGTCAAGGAAAGCAAAATCGGTATTTCGGAAGAATTCCTGCTGAAGCTGCACGGGATAATCATGGCGGCATACGCTGAGAAAAACCCTGGCCGGTTCCGGGAGAAACAGGCGTACATCTACCTTAAAAGCTATGAAAAAGTCGAGGAAATCAGGTTCAGGCCAGAAGTTCCAGAAAAGATAAAACAAAAACTTTGCGAGCTTGTGGAATGGTACGCTGCGAATGCCGGCAGGCTGAACGCGATAGAGCTCGCCGCGCTATTGCACCTGCGTTTTTACACTATCCATCCGTTTGAGGACGGGAACAAGCGGGTTTCGCGTTTACTCTTGAACAAGGCGTTTTTCGACTCAAACTATCCCCTGCTTAACGTATCTAAGCAGGCGCAGGACTATTTCGACGCTCTAATAAAATCCGTCGAAGGCAAGACTGAAAAGCCGTTCGTCGAGTTTGTTTATGGGCAATTCAGGCAGGCTGTTAAGTGAGGAGTCTGCCTCGCCTTCTGCCCGAGGCGCTCAACCCTTTTCTTTCTCTGCTCGCCGCCCCCGCTCCTCGCAAAGCAAAGAAAACCGTTGACGGAAAAGAAAGAAACTCGCGTTAAGGCGCGTCCGTCCGACGCGATACCTTTGCATAAGCTCCCTCGCGGCTAGGCGTCCAGGCCAACCTGCAATTCCCCGTCCGGAAGCCGAAGTTCTGTATTGGCGCGTTGTCCCCATTTTTTCTTGCAGCGCTGTCACTGAACGCAGCGGAGAACATAAACACCGCTCTTTTCACGCACGCAACGAGCGCTGTTTCTTCCCTGCCCGTTGCGGCAAATTCCCTATGGTTTCCTATGTTCGCGTCTATGAGTCGCTTAGGAAATAGGAAATCTACCGTCTGCGGCCAAGCCAATAGCCAACGGCGTGCTAAAGCGTTGTCATGGGCGCGAACAGGCCGGAACTACCGTTCTTCAGCCTGTTAGTGCCATGGCTTGCCGTAATCATCCTCTCTCGACTAGCATTAAGCGCCTTAGAAATGCTTATATATCTGTTTTTTGATATATAGCATATGGCAGTGTGCAGCAGGTTGCAGGCACTAGGCGCCGTTTGGCGGTTGTTGGCGGAATGGGGGCGGCATCATGTTTTCTTACATGGAATATAGGCTGATTACAAGCATTCCTTTGTCTAGCAATATCTACGAGTTGTGGAAGAATACGGGAGCCGCCTCTTATTCGTCCATCTATAACTTGGCTAGAAGATTGGAGAGAATGAACGTCATTGATATAGTGGAATCCGAGGTTAATGGCCGGAGCGTGTCGAAGATATCGCCGGGCGGGGCTTACCCGGCATTTTCGGCAATCTGCAACGATTTCTTCAACCGGTATTATTCCCGTGCAACGAGCATTCTTAAGGCCCAGATTGCGGAGGCGGCTGGTGCGAGAAAGCTCACTTACGAGGTGATTGGCGGCCAATTAGACCCCTCGCGGGCGTATGCCGATGTTCAGATTGCCGTTCCTGAGCGCGAGCAAGCTCGATGGAAGGCCGCGCTTAAGGGGATTGAGGCGGGCGTGAACTACTTCGGTCTGACCATTGAGCCTGGAAAGACGAAGTTTCTCGCCAGAAAGCTCCAAGTAATACCGCTGCCTTTCCGCGATTTGGATGCAGAGCTCCGGGAGAAGCTCGCGGATAGGACTATTAGAGATATACATTACGGGCAGGGGTATGCCGATCTTGAAGCTTACTTCTTTTACTTGCAGGCGGGTGTCGTTAATGGTTGAGTTGGAGAAGCGAGCCGGGGCTAAAGACATTTGTTCCATTGCCGTGGCTGACGCTAGGAAAGTGCCCATCGACATTTGGGTGCGTGAAACCAAGCCGGTAATCGAGCGGCTCACTAGCTGGCAGAACGAAGATAAGGCGGCTTATGCCGGTTTTGGCGCAACTGCGCTTGGGGCGTTGGGGTATTCCCGGTCAACGAAAGACGTTGACTTGGTAGTGAAAGCTGGCGAGTGGACTTTCGACCGCCTGGCTCGAGAGCTGGCTAAGGAATTCGGCTTCACAAAGTGCCCCCGGAACGTTAGCCGGGTTCAGATGCTAGTCAAAGAAACCGAGGGCTACTATTACGTGGTAGAATTGTGGGACGACTACATTTATGTTATGGACTGCGACGGCGAGATGTGGAGGCGCGTGGCCGTGGGGCAATCCCTTGGCTTCCCTTTGGTTACGCTGTCCGTCGAGGACATGGTCTCGTCAAAGCTCGGGCGTTTCTTTATAGAGCACAGGCGCGAAGACATTGCGGATATAGCGTTTCTCTTGAGAGAATACGGCGTGAGTGACTTTGGTTATTTCGTCCAGCGAATCCAGAAGATTAAACGCGCCGGCCAGACTATTGACGATTTCCTGTTTGAAGAAATCGCCGCTTTGGCAGAGCTTCTTGGGAATGATGAGACTGCGAAGCTCCACTCGGAGATAGTCAAAAGAAAGCCCTACCGGCAATTGCTTGAGCGGGTAATGTTCAAGTTCGCAAAGGAATCGTCGGATTTGGGCGAATTGGCTCAAAAGGCTTTCCTACGCCGTAAAGACGCGGAATCAATCCTGAAGAAACTGGGGATCGCTGAAACCAAGCCGGGGTTTTCAATCCCTAAGAACCCCAACTCGATGATTACCGAGCTCGTGAGAGGCGTGCAGATCTAGCTGGGTTTAACCGGGTTTGGGTGCGTTAGCTCGCGCTATTGCCCGAGGCGCTTGACATCCGTCTAGGCTCCCTCACGCATAGGCGTCCAGACCGGCCTATAACCCGCCCGATCTCCAGTTAAGCACGCAACGAGAGAGCTTTCGGCGCAGAGGGCTGCGGCAGATTTCCAACGCTTTCCCATTCTTGCGTCTAGAGCCGCTTGGGAAATCTACCGTCTGCGGTCAAGCCAATAGCCTACGGGCGTCACAGGTTCAGGACGTTTTTTACCGCGGCAATGAATTCTTTAGCATCCTGCGCGTATCCCCCCGCGGCTTCTAAAGAGAATTCGTCCTTTCCGTAGTCCGCGCCGCTCTTGTCGCGCATGGCGCGCGCCACGAGTTGCTTGAACCTAGCTGCGCCGGGAGGCAGTTTGCCTTCTTTTACCAGCTTGAAAAAGACGATTGCCGCGTCGTCGTGCCTCGTCGGTTTGTGCCCGTAAAACTTGAGGGAAAGAGCATCATTTGCGCGGATTATCGCGTGAATCGCCTGCGCGCAGCAAACATTAGCCGCGTAATCCTCTTCCTGCGCATCCATCAAGCCGCGTTTCGCCGAAGCAAGCCAGTTTTCAGCCTCGCTCAACGCCCTTTCAGGAGTATCAGTCATTTCAACCGCCTTGCATTCTTGCCCGTCATGAACGCGTCGAACTCGTTCTTGCTAGAAAAAACGATTGGCACGAGCTTCGCGCCGTGTTTCTCGAAAGCGTCGAACAACAACTTGTTCGCGTCAAAACCCTTCTCCGCAAGCAGCGCGACGTCAACGTCACTCTCGAGCCTTTCGCTGCCGCCCGCCACGCTGCCGAACAAGAACGCCTGCTTGACGCGTGCGTCCCTCGAGAGAACGCGGCACAAGGCGCTGGCGGCGAAAGCCTGCGGGCTTACGCTAGCATCCAGTATCGAAGCGACGCGTTTCACGTACCCCGAACCGCGGAGCTTCACGGTAACGCTCTTTCCAACGCGTCCAGTATCGACGATTCCCGCAGGCCCCCATTTTTTCACGAGGCGCCAAGCGGACGCGAAAGGAACGCCCGCCTCCCTTGCCAGCTCGCTTATCGTAAACTGCCGGTCAGGAAACTTAAGCAGCGTCTCAAGCATGCGGCGCGAGCCGCGGTACTTGACGAGTTCAAGCGCTTCCATAAAAACCACTTATCCGCGGTTGAATAACGTTATTCACAATTGAATAAAAGGCTTTCGGCAAGCTGGTGCCGAATCAGAATGCCGTCTAGGCTCCCGGGGCGGTTTGTTTCAGGTTTTTGTAGTAATATATCCGGTTTACCGTCTCGCCGGCTATAGTGACTGGTAGGGTGTGGAATTGTTTCATGCCTGCGGCCTTAAGCTGGCGTATAATCACTTCGTTGTCTTCGCGTGTTCTGCCGAACAGCGTTTTGCACCCTAGTTCTTTCGCTTGCTGTTCCTCGACGGTCAAGAGCGCTGTACAGGCGCCTGCGCGCCGGTGGTTCGGGTGGACTGCGGCGAGCCTCAAGTAGTAGTGCTTGCCGGCGCCTAGCTTTGCTATCATTCCAGGGTAGTCCGCTAGGGGGTAGTGGTGGACGCCTTTGCTCGCGACGTGGCCGACTGCCACCCCGACGACCTCCCCGGCAGGGTTGCGTACGACTAACACGCTGCCTTCGTGTTCTCTGACGAGTTTAGGCCAGCCTTCAGCCCATAACCGCAATTCGTCTCGACTTATCTTAGCTCCGCGCTCTTGGGCTTCCACGCCGGCGTACAAGCGCAGCGCTTCCTTGAACGCCTTGCGGTCGCTTAATGCGAGTTCCTGCACGTCAACTTCGCGGTAACGTGGCATCTTCAACCTGTAATTGCCGCCGGCGTCTACCTTGCGCAGTTCCATAGCATCCCTCCGAAGCGAAAACAGTTAGCCGCACCTCGCATTTTAACCTTCACCTCCCTATAAGCCACTCGCACTTTCGGGAGGTAGGTAACTATTGGAATGCTTGTGCAACAAAATCGATCCGGGCAGTTTGCCCGAGGCTCAGAATTATTTACCGACTTCTGCGCAATCCGAGCCTTCCAGCGACTGTCGCGCCGGTTTGAACTAAGCGCCTGGAAAGAGTCAAACGAACGGCCACTTCAGTTGGGCTCAAACGCCGGACGTTGGTGAACCTGCGCCTGCCCGCAACCGAGAATGTTTTTCTCTCGCCGTCATCGAAGTATTCCACATTCGCGTGGAGCATTCGTGCAAACGTTCGTGGCGCCGTAACGAACACGGGATGGCCGAGCCTATCCGCGAGCAAGGCGGTTATAGTTGAAAGCGTCAAGCAGTCCGTACCGCCGATTTTCGAGCTCTTCAATGCTTCCAAGCGGAATTGTTTCTCCTCGTGCAGGAATAGTTTTATTTGCCTCAAGGCGGCTAGCGCATCGCCGCGGCTTTCATAACGTTTTTGTTCAAGGTAACTGTTGAACCGCGCTTCCAACGCATCAATCAGGCTCCCGCAACCAAGCCGTTCCTGCAAATCGAGGTGGTAGTCCGTCATAACGCCCAGGTTCATTTGAGGGTTTTCGTTTTAAAGCCTTGGCCAAGCTGCCGCCACCCGTTTTCCTCACTAAAGCGCTGTGTTATATGCCGCCGTCGCCACAGTATTGTTGTGCACGAACTGTCAGAATCTGTTCTCAGCGACGCTCGCCTGTTAGGACAGAAGTTTATGGATGCCGACGGCGTTATTTCCGCTGGTGACCTCGACTTTCGCGAGTTCTCTTCAAAGCTCGTGAGGAAAGTAGTTTTTCTGCAGTTGGAGTTCTCTGCGAAGGGGGCTGAAGACCGCTATGGCCGGCATAAGATTGATGATTTCGGCAGCATCGCGCGCCACTTCCTCACTGAACTAAAGGACGGCACGCTAACTGAAACGAGCCTGCGCGAAATGAACGCGCGGTTGAGCGCCATATTCCCGAAGTTTACCATTCCCGACGAGACTACTTTTCGCGCGAAGTTCGGCACGCGCCTGCTGAAAAGATAAGTGCGGCAAGCCGTTCCGAAAGCGTTCCGCTCTCTCCCTGCTTTCGCCGCAAGCATTTAATTACCAGCCGCGCATCATTGCGTTATGCTTCGCTTTCGCGCGCCCAAAGCGCGTGAACTCCCGCCGGCAGGCAGTCGCCTTCCGTTGCACTTGCTGATGGGCTTCGCGCAGGTTGACATGCCTAACTTGCAGCGGTTGCTGGACGCGTCGAGCCGCGCGGTAGAGCACGGCGGGGATGTGGAGCTTCCGGCGCATTCTCTCGATGAAGATTTCTTCAAGCACAAGGTGCGCGACTTGGCGGAACAGCAGTTTGAGCCCCACCGGGCGGTTGCCGAGCTAGTCTCCAACGCGATAGACAGCGTGGCTGGCAGCCGCGACAAGACTGTGCGCGTAACCGTCAGCAAGAAGGGTGTTGTTGTGGAAGACTGCGGCCGGGGGATGACGCTTGACGAGATGCACACTGCGCTTTCAGTTCCGTTCCAGCAGGCCGAGGCCGGCAAGCCGATAGGCCGATTTGGCGTGGGTTTCTTTTCCAACCTTTCGTTCCTCGCGAGGGGCGAGGCGCAAGGCATTCGCGTGGAAAGCAGGCGGAGCGGCAAGGCGCATTTCTTCGAGTACGAGGTTGAACGTCCGGCGGGGGGCACGGAGTATTACGCGCGCGTGGGCAAATCCGGGCGCGGGGAGGGCGGCACGAAAGTAAGTATTATTCCCAACGGAAAGTTCCGGCGGGATACGGTTCAAGACATCATTGCCACGCTTAGGGAAACGTTCGAGGAGCTAGATCCGGACGTAGCGAGGCTTGAGATAAACGGCAAGCCTTACCTCCCGTCTAAAGCGAGTCGTTTGAGGGAAACCGCCGTGCTGGAGACGCCTCACGGTGCGCTCAATCTTTGGGCCGACGCTGGTTCTCGCGACGGCGTGATGTTGCTCAAGCAAGGCGGTTCGGTGATACGCGCGCTTGACTTTAACGGCGGCAAAGTCGTGATAGACATTCCGCGCGCCTTCAGCCCCGGCGAAGGCAGGAAGGGTTTCGTCAACGACGAAAAGTACTCGCGCGCGATGGCCGGCGCGTTCGGTTGGCTGTGCGGCTACTCGCGCCGCAATCTTGAAGGCGCGCGCGGCAGGAAGGCCTTGCGGCAGGCGGGGTGGTTTGAGAACGGCTTGTTCAGCCACGCGATGAGGAATGACGCGTCGTCGCCCCTTCACGCGTTTTCCGTTTCCGCAAGCCCCGGCGAGATGCGGAGCGTGCTTGGCGCGCTGTTGAAAGGGCATCCTAACGCCGGGGCGCACGAGCGCGAGTTCGTAAGGTCGTCGAATTGGTTGGCTGAACACTCGCGAGATTTCCTTAGCCGGGATGCGCACGCTTTCCACGAGTGGCACCCGTTGTTTCCGCAGGCAATGCAGAACGTCGGTCTTAAGACGCTGTCAGAGTTCTTGAAAAGCCGTGAAGTGAAGGCCGCAACTGTCGGCCAGTTGCCTACGCGGGAATGCCGCAAGTACTCGTTGCAAAAGCTTCCTGCAGGTGTGAACGTGCATCTTTTGCGGCTTTCTCCGGAAAACCCCAATCCGGTTATGGCGTTGTCAACTCGCTATAATGCGCCCGATGCGCCCGCCAATGTGCCAGACGGCTACCCTGACGCGGGAGTGTACGTCAACGTCAACCACCCGTGGTTCTCGAGCCCTTCGAAGACTGCGCGCGCTGCGTTGGAAGCCCTTATGAAAAAATACGAGGGAGTCAAATGGTAAGGCTGCTGCTGAAGCACATGCCGTACTTTTTTGCCCATCGCAAGACGGGCGTGCTGGGCGAGCTTGTGAAGGCCGTCGAGCGTGAAGACCAGGCGGCGGTGGATGCTCTTACGAGCAAGGCCGAGGCGCAAGGCAACGCGGCGATGAGCGCGAAGGAGCTCGGCCAGGCGGCCGAGGCGCAGCACTCGCAAACCGGCCGTGCGGTTCAAGAGCTCGTGCAGAATTCTAAGGACGCTTACGAGGCGGGCGGGGGGAAACGCGGTGCGGACGGCCGGTTTTTGATGGAAGCGCGTTTCGACGAGCGTGGCAGGAACTTTGCTTACCGTGACTTGGCCGGGGGAATGGGTGCGGAAGATTTGTTGAGCCGCTTGTTCACGGTGGGCGTGACTCGCAAGCACGAGGGCGCGGTGGGCGGCCACGGCCAAGGGTTCAAGTCGGCGTTCGGCATAGCGCGCGAGACGATTGTTGCAAGCCGGGGGCTGCGCGTGGCCGTGACGCGGCAAGGTGGCGAGTACGTGGCTGACTTCTCGCGGCCTGCCGAGCGCGTGGACGGCGTGAGCATCGCGCTGCGCGGCGTTGAAAAAACTATTGACCCCATCCAATCGTTGCGCGATTACTGTTGGGGCGTTGACTCTGAGAAGTTCAACCTCGTTCACGTCAAGGCTGACGGCTCTCGCGAAAAGCTCAACGCACACGGCTTCACGTTTGAAACGCGTTCGCCGCAACTGCCGGGCGTGCGCGTGAGGGTGGGTGCCACGAGCGGCAACCAAGTGCTGCAGTTCACGCAAAGCGGCCTTCACATACGCCGGAGCGTGTCTTGCGGTTCAAACGTAGCTTTTTGGTTTGACTTGCCTGCCGGCAAGGGCAAGCTGCAAATGCGCGGGAGGGACGTCGTGCCTAAGCCCGTGTACGCCGCCGCGACAAGGCCGGGCACGCTCCGGCAGCTTGAAGGCGAGTACGCGAGACACTTGCTGGAAGGGCTTCGTGCAGGCAAATTGATTACTGGTCCGGAGCTCTCCGTGCTGTGCCGCAGGCGCGCCCTTGAAAGTTTCAAAGGCTTAGGGAAGGGCGCGGCGTTGTTTGCTGGCGCTGCGATGGCGGGTTTGCTGGCGTTGAAGGCGCAAGGTCTTGTGAGCGGCTCGGGCGCAAGCGCGGCTGGGCTTGCTCACGTTATGAACACCGCGCCAGTGGCGCGCACGGCCGCGTCAGGCGCCGCGCTTGAGGTTTCAAGCAACTTGCTGCAATCCGCGGTGATTAGCGGGGCGTCTGCGCTCGGCGTTGGCGCGACTGGCAACATTCTTTACGATTGGCTTGCGGACCGCGCTGATGCTGGACAGAGCGTCACCGTGAAGGGGCTTGCTGCCGATGCGTGCGCGGCCGCGCGAGAGTTGGTTGCCAACCGTCGGCTTGTCCACACGCTTCCAATAATTCCCGTCCGCAATCCAAACGAGCCAGAATCGCGTGTGAGCCTGCGGGAGGCGCGCGGGCTGTGGAGAAAAAGGCGGTTGGCTTTCGTTGACGATGTTGATTATGCTGTTGCGCGCGTGGATGGTTCGAAAACGATTGTGCACAACGATTACCGGCCGGTAGTTGCGGGAGATGAGTATGGTGACAGACACTCTTTCCTCGACGGCCTCAAGCAGCGTTTGGACGAGGCGGCAGAACGGCGGGGCGTGAAACGCGCGCAGCGCCTTCCGGGAATGCGCGCCTTTGAGAGCGTGGTGCACGAGGCTGCCGAGTTCGCGCGCGGGAAGACTGGTGCGAGCAAGCCTGCAAGCGTGGTTTTCTCGGGCGTCAACCCCCATCTCGTGGCTTTCTCCCGCGGAGTGGTTTACGTCAACCCCTTGGCGGAAGGGGCGAAGCCCGTCGCGCAGTCGCTTGAGCAAGGCAAGCTTCACGCCGCGGTTTTAGCAAACGTGGTTTCGGCGGCAGCCGAGGCTTCACAACCGCGCGGGGCGTTGCTGCCGCGCCACCGCGAAGTTTGGCGGGAGCTGCGCGAAGACCAGGCGGTCGCCCGCATGGGCGTCTCGCGCGCGATTGCAGACGCTGGCGAGCTTGAGGAAAGGCTTAAGCAGAAGCATTCTATAACGGTAGTGTGACGTGGTCGTGATAGTGTGATGCTGTTGGTGTTGGCAATGCGGTTGTGGTGTTGATGGCAGTTCGTTTCACTAGCGCGTGGCTGACGCGCGAGCGCGCCAAGGCCGCCGCTCGTTGGTTGGGGAGTGCGGCGTTGCCTTACGCCGCTCTCGCAGGGCACGTTAACGTTCACGAAGCGACGCACGTTCTAACGGCGAAGGCGTTGGGAATACCGTCGTTAAGCGTCGAGGTAGACCCCGTGCTGGGGGGAGGCGCGCTCAACAAGCTTTTGCACCCATTGTTTCTTCACAGCGCGGCCACGCCCCAACAGTTGGAGGCTGCAGCCAGCCACTTGAACCAAGCGTTGGTTTGCGGTGCGCCGAGCGTCCTGGGGTTCGCGAGCGGCGCGGCGTTGATGGCTTACGCGCTGCGGCACCGCAAGCGGCTGGGCAGCAACGGAAAACCGCTTTTCATTGTGGGGTTGATGCAGACTGCAATGACGGGACAGTACGCGTTGGGCGAGTTGGCCGGTGTGTTTAAGGGGCAAGGCGATTTTTCGATGGCAGGTAGCCATCTTCTCGCCGCGGCGCACAAGGTAATGCACACTAACCCGGAAGTTAGTTTCAACCCTCGCTTGAGCGCGTTCGTGGGAGTCGCGGCGGTTGCAGCGGCCAGCTACGCGACGTACAAGCTCCCTCCGTTGGTGGCGCGCGCGGTAAAGAGGATGCGCGAGGCTTCTTTGAAGCGCAGGCTTGCGGCGGTAAGGCGGGCGCAAGCTGTTTGAGGGGTTGCAGGCGGTTTGAGAAAAGGCGCGTGGTTTTAATTACCCCTCCGCCATAATTTATTTATGCGAAAGGTTGTCAATGTTATTGTGGCAGGCGTGCCGACGGCGGCGCGCGACGTGCAAGAGTGGCGGTCGAAGGCGACGTTCAAGATTGGCGGCCGCAAGCCCACCACGCCCGTCAGCAAGCTTTTCCAATCGTTTTCTCCCGGCGTTACCGACGAGCTTCGCGAGCGCGTCGTGCGCGGCCTTTCCGAGAGCGGCGCGCTCGCCCGCCGGGACATTACTGCGAGCGTGGAGGACGCTGGGGAATTCCTGTTGGAGGGGCCTTACCGCTTCAACGGCAGCGTGGGGCTTGACGAGTCGGAAATGACGGGGTTGTGCCGCGAGTTTGCTGCCGAGTGCAGCGGCCGCGATCTCGTCGTGCTGGTGGGCGGGGATCACGCCGGCGGGTTGTTGCTTTACGGGTTTGAAGGAAAGGTTGCGCGGTTTGACGAGCATTCCGACGCGTGCGCCACTCCGGCGACTTGCCAAGCGGGGGTGACGCGCAACAATTACGTTTGCGTAGCGATTCGCGCGGGCTTGAAGCTGCAGGGGGAGATAACGTGCGTGGGCGTGCGCGAGGGTGAGAGTCCTTGCGAAACCGTGCGCAGCGCCTCGGGCGCGGGCGTTCTCGACATTGACTTGGACGTGCTGACGGAAAAGCATGGCATCAAGACGCGGTACGGGAAAGGCAACTTGTCGCCCGACGATTTGATTCACGCAGTGCGGTTGAACAAGCCTCGCGCAATAGGGTTTTTTGAAGCCACGCCTGGCGATGAGAAGGCCATTGCGCTCGTAGAAAAGCTGGTGGTAGAGGCGGCAATCGCCCGCGCGAGAAAAGCTTGAGTTGGCGCCGCATCATTGCGATATCGGCCCGATTAGGAATTGCGCCATCATTGATTGCGCGGACTGCGAGTGGTTCTTTCCGCGGCCGTCTTTTGTTTCAAAAGCTTGCGTCGCGTCCTTGCCGCAGTACTGCACGTAAGCGCCCCCGCCGGGGTGGCTGGTAAAGTTGCTCACGTCGTAAGCACTCCCGCGAATCGCTAGCCAACAGTCTTCCTTAGAGGCGTGGTTGGCTACTTGCGCCATCGTCACGCTGCCATCGCTTCCCGCTCCCGGCGTTGGCAGTACCTTAAGTTGGGACGGCTGCGCTTGAAACACGCATCCCGCCAGCAAGAGCGTGGAAAAGATTGCGACTGCCAGAAGTTTTTTCAAAGAACCTACCTCTGCAAGTCTTTCGCGCCGCAAGCATATAATCTTGTGGGAGTATTGCTTCCGCGTTTTTACGATTGCTTTTTAAACTTGGCGCAGTTATCGCTTACGGTGGTCTGTCCTTGGAACGGTTTTACTTCGCGTTGATAGTCTTCGCTTCGCTCGCAGTTGCCGGCTGCATAGGCAGCCAAGCGGCGCGGCTCGAGTTTTTCGATTGTGGTGACGACCTCGCGTGTTTCAAGAGCCAAGCGGAAGCTTCTTGCGGCCCTGCGAACGCAAGCTCTGCTTACGAAGGCATTTCCCTCTACGCGGAAGTGACGCCCGGAACGTCGAACGAGTCCTGCAGCGTGTTCTTGCAGTTGGTTGACGTGACGCTTCCCGCTGCGGCGGATGCCGAGGCGCGCCGGATGGTGGAGGAAGCGCGGCCGTTCTTTTCTATGGCGAACATGCGCTGCCAGCTTGCGAAGCAAGATGCCTCGCGCATTGACGACGCGGCGTTCCTCTCGAGCGGCGTTTTCATAAACAATTGCGAAGGCTTGTTGAAGGAGCAGCTCGTGCGGCTGCGGGAAATAATGCCAACGCCCACCCCGACGCCAGCGCCGCGCGCGTGCAACTTGCCTAACGCGTTGGGCATCGCGCGCGGAGGCGAGTGCATAGTAGTAAGCTGTTTGCCTGGCGCGTACAACGCCAATGGCGAGGATGCTGATGGTTGCGAGTCGGACACCCCTGCGCAAGAAGCCACTCCTGCGCCGGAAGCCACGCTTGAACCGGAGCCTACTGTCGAGCTGGAAACAACTCCGGCGGTTACACCCGAACCAGAGGTCACTCCTGAAGTTGAAGCGACAACCGAACCAACTGCAACTCCCGCGGCTACTGCCATGCCCACGCCTGCGGCCACTCCCGTGGCGTGCGTCCTTCCCAATGCTTACTCGAGTTACAACGCTGCCGGCGAGTGTGGTTTCGGCGGCTGCCGGGCGGGTTACGGCAATTGCGATAGCAATACGGCTAACGGCTGCGAGGTGAAGCTCAACGCGCTGCCTAACTGCGGCGCGTGCGGCAAGAGTTGTCCCGATGGCGTGTGTTCGGACGGAGTGTGCAGGCAGGCGTGTTCTTACATTCCTAACGCGCGCAGCGACAACCGAGGTGGCAACTGCGTCATTTCTTCTTGCAACGCGGGTTACGCCGATTGCGACGGCTTGTACTCTAATGGTTGCGAGTTATCGGTTTACTCCAATCCCCGCAACTGCGGCGCGTGCGGCGTGGCGTGCAGCGGTTCGCAAGTGTGCCAGAACGGCGCGTGCATAACCAGCAGTTGCCGGCCGGTTGCGAACGCCGAGGTTACAGAGCAGGCTGGTGTGTGCGTGATTGCGCGGTGTTTGACTAACTATGTTGATTGCAATCATCAGTATACCGATGGTTGCGAAGCGGACTTGGTGAACTCGCCGACGAGCTGCGGGAGTTGTGCCACTGCTTGCCGTGCAGGCGAGATTTGCTCGACTGGCGTGTGCCGCTAGTGCGGCGTGCGGCCTAACGCGCAAGCCACTTCGCGCGGTGGCGTGTGCGGTTTCGAGTGCTTGTACGGTTACGGCGATTGCAACGGCGATTTGATGAGTGCCAACGGCAACGGTTGCGAGTTGAACGTGCTTGCCAACAGTAGCAACTGCGGCGCGTGCAACCGTGCGTGTCTTCCCGGGCAGTACTGCCGCAACGGCCAGTGCATGAATCCAACGTGCACAGACCGTGTCAAGAATGGCGACGAGAGTGGCGTTGATTGCGGCGCGCCTTCCCGCGGCTTGCGGTAGAACTCCACGCGCCTTCCACCGCCTGTTTTTTCTATGCGGTAACTTATCGCGCCGCCCCTTCTTTCCACGGCCTCGCGGCACAGCCTTGCGATAGTGTTGTTAATTCTCGCACTGTAAACGGGTGCAAGCCTTATTTTCACGCCGCCGACTATTGGCGCCAGGTGATGGTAGCCGAGTTCGACAACGCCGCCTTCGGTTCTAGGCGGCAGGACGAGTACGCCCCTCTTTTTTGGCTGCAGTTCCATTATTTTTCTTACAAACACTCGCGCGGCTTTAGGTCGGCATAATCACTCGCTCGTGCAATTCATTGTGCGGCGTTTGCCTTAAACTTTGCGTTCACTACTCCGCAAGCGCTTTAAGCGTTGCCCGCCAAACTCCGTTCGGTGGTTGCAATGGTTGTCATAAATGAAGTAATACCCGATTTCGAGCTCGACTATTTTCAGGGCGGCGAGTTGCGCAAGCTTTCGCTTTCCGACTACCGCGGCAAGTGGCTCGTGCTGCTTTTCTACCCTGCCGACTTTACGTTCGTCTGCCCGACCGAGTTGCAGGAGGCGGCGGGTTTGTATGAAGAGTTCAAGAAGGCTGGCGCCGAGGTGGTGAGCATCAGCACTGACACGGCGTATTGCCACAAGGCGTGGCACGAGTCTTCCCCCGCCATTTCCGGCGTGAACTACCCGATGGCGGCCGACCCGGCGGGAAAGGTTTGCAGGGCGTTCGGCACGTACATCGAGGGGGAGGGCTTGTCGCTGCGCGGGAGTTTCATAATCGACCCTGACGGCGTGTTGAAGAGCATCGAGATTAACGACAACAGCGTTGGCCGCAGCGCTGGCGAGGTTTTGCGCAAGCTTCAAGCCGCCGCGTTCGTGCGCGAACACGAGGGCAAGGTGTGCCCTGCCAGCTGGAAGCCCGGCGGGGCGGTGCTCGAGCCCAGCGCGAAGCTCGTCGGAAAGATTTGAGCGTTCAATGCACAGCTCCTTGCCCGCAGTTGGTTCAGCGTTTGGTGAGCACAACCGCAATGCCGTAAGGGGTTACGCTATTTACAAGTCCCGTGGTAGGATGCTTGAATGAAAGAAGTTTTTTCTGGCTGAAATCGAAGAAGGGTCTGATGCTGCATTTCTCGAAGTTCGCATTCAAACCTTGTTTATGCAAAGGCGCGCTCAACCAAATCCGCGAAGTGGTCGTCCCTGCCGAACACCAGTGCCTTGCCGCCGGGTTTCAGAACGCGCAAGTGTTCGGCAAGCGCCTGTCCTACGAGCTTTTGTTTGTCAGCGTGCATGCTTAAAACGAATTCCAGCGTCCCGTGGTCGATAAGCACGTCGGCTCCGCCAGTCGGGAGGTTGTTTTTGCGAATGTCGCCCCACACGGGCACGGGGAGTTTCACGCGCATGCCTCTTGTCCGCAATTTTTGTACTGCCTGACGGTAGGCAACGTTGTCTCCATTTCCGGAGTATGCATCTCCATAAGTATTCTCGTGGATTTCAACAAGCCTGCGCGCTGGAGTCTTGCCAAATGCCGAACGTTCTCCAAGCTTAACCCCTGCAGCCCACCACGTGATGTGGGATTGGTTGTCGAGAAGCAGCAGCCTGCCGGTAGTCAAGAGCGTGCCGGCGTAAAGCGCGGAGGGGTCTATGCGTGGCGAATCGTTGCATCCTACCGCCACTACCGTGTGGTGCGGTTTCACGTACTCCTTAATGACGTCTGAAGCCAGCGGTAGTTTCTCCGGCCGGGGGGCATCTCGTGGGAGTGCCATAACTAGTCGTTTTGCCGCGTTCGCTTATAATTCGTTTGATGCGCCTTGCCGTCGTTGCGCCGCTGGGCGTTAGTGCCTGCGTTTCTTGACGATTTTCACGGCGGCGGGCGTGAGGAGTATCTTGTCGTCGTCCAGGCGCGCGATGTCGCCGTTGATGCTGCTGACGTACTCGTGCAGCTTGTCCACCGCGGCTTTCAGCTTTTGCGGGTTGCGCGAGAGCGACGAGACGTTAAGGAGGACTATGTTCTTGCCAGCCAGTTGTTGCTGGGCTGCTTGTATGTCCGACTCGTGCTGGAGCGTCATGGGCACGACGTAACTGTCGGCTTTTGTCGTTGGCGTTTCTTCCACAGCCGTGCTTTCCGCTGCGGTCATAAGTTCGTCAAGGTTAACGTCACTGCTCGAACCGCCTACTGCGCCAGTTATCTTTTGAAAGATGCCCATAATGAATTTCCCTCCAAAGCGTGAAAACGGCTTTAGCCGCAACGCAAATATGCCGTCACCGTATTAAAAACCCTTGGCTTGCGGCGGAAGGCCGACCGTCGGGATATAAATGTTTCTTTGCAGTTATAAGCCGTTGCGGGTAGAGGGGCGGTATGATAAGTTTCGACGAGTTGATTGCAGGCAAAGGCGTGTTCCAAGACCGGGCGGTGCTTTCGCCGCACTATCTTCCAGAGTCCTTGCTCTTTCGCGAGGAGGAAGTTCGCCGCATAATGACTTCCGTCGCCCCCGTGCTGCAGGGAGCGAAGGCCAAGAACCTCTTTGTGTACGGGAATACCGGCACGGGCAAGACCTCCTCACTCAAGCAAGTGATGGCCAAGCTCATAGAACGCAACGACCCGCGCGTGTACGTCGTGTACATGAATTGCCGCGTGTACGACTCGCGCTACAAAGTGCTGCAGAAAGTCATAACCACGTTCAAACCCCACTTCGCCAAGAGCGGTTATTCCTTCACCGTGCTGTACGAAGAGCTGCTCAACTGGGTGGAAGTGGGCGGTAAGGAGAAAGTGGAGGGAAAACACCTCGTGGTGGTGTTGGACGAGATAGATTACGTTTCGGACTTGGATGACTTGGTGTACACGCTTACTCGCGCGAACGACGACTTGTCGAAAGGAAGCGTTTCAGTAATAGGCATTTCCAACAAAGTGAGTTTCAAGCAGCGGCTCGACCCGCGGTCGAAAAGCTCGCTTTGCGAAGAGGAAGTGGTATTCCCGCCTTACAACGCCACGCAGCTGCAAGGAATATTACAGCAGCGGTCGGTGCGCGCCTTCGAGCCCAGCGTGCTTTCCGACTCGGCAGTCAACCTTGCCAGTGCCATTGCCGCTGGGGAGAATGGCGACGCGCGGTACGCGCTCCTCTTATTGCTGCGCGCCGGCGAGCTTGCCGAACAGCGGGGCCTCAAGCGCATTTCCGACTTGGAGGTTGAGGAGGCGCGCAAGCTGGCGGACGAGGAGAAGGCGTTCGAGGTGATAAGCTCGCTGCCCGAACACCAGCGGCTGCTTCTCTACTCGCTCGCATTGTTGTCGGAGGACGTGACTTTCAAGCGGCTTGTGGAGGACGGTAGTGACAAGCTTTACTTCAGCGGGATTGTTTACGAGAAGTACGTGAGCTTGTGCAAGAAGACCGGCAAGGAGCCGCGCACGTCGCGGTGGTACCGCGAGTACCTGTCCGAGCTGGAGATGCTTGGCTTGATTAACACCGTGCAGAGCGGCAAGGGCGTGCGGGGGCACACGACGCTCATCAAGCTCGCTTACCCCGAGTCTAAAGTCAAGGGTGCAATCGAAAAGACGCTGCTTTCAGAGTAGCTGGGCTAGCTGGCCTAATTCCTCAAATGCGCGCGAGTACGCCTGATACGCGCTTAACGCATTTTTGGAGCTCACGATGGCTGCAAGGTTCCTTACAACCTTTGCGTGGGCAGTCCGAATTGCCTGCATTCGCGCGGGGTTCTCAGTTCCGTCTTGTGCCATCTGCAAAATATGGTCAAGATGGTTTTCCAGTATGGGCTTGAACGCCGCCGCGATTTTCTGCGCGTGCTTTTCCGCAATTCCCGCTTCGCTAATAGCGTGCATCACCGCCGCGTGGTGGATACCGTTCGCCCGCGCGCAGGCGTACGCCGCGTTGAAAGCCGCGTCCCTCTCCGGGCCGGTTATGTTTGCAACTGCCTTGATTGCTTTTAGGTTAGCCTGTTGCTTCAACTGTGCGTGAAACTCTCGCGAGAATGCCATGCGAGGTTTATCTGCCGCCTGCTTTTTATTGCTTGTTTTGGCTGGCGCTGTGTTTTTATGCGGCTTGGCGGTAAATGATTGCTATGGAGATCGTTTTTGTGCACGCCCACGGCGTTCCCGGCGCGGGCGGGAGCCGCAGGACGAAAGAGCATTACGGACGCCTTTCGGAAGGCTTGCGCGTTTACCGCCGTTGCACGGAGGCCAAGCTTGCTGTTACCACCTCGCGCGGCATGGCGGCGGACGAGGTGCGGGCGAGTGAAGCGTGGCTTGAGGCTCGCGGCGTGAAGCAGCAAGACATTATTACCGTGCGTGACGCGCCCAACACTCTTGCGGAAGTTGCGGGGGCGATGGAAGCGCTGGAAAAATTTACGCCTAATGTGCTGCACGTCGTCACGTCGTCGTACCACTTGCCGCGCGCCTTGGCGTGCTTCAAAGCGCTGTACCCGCAGCGGGTGGTTGAAGGCCACGCGGTGGGCTCGCGCGCCCCTCTCGCGTTGGAACGCTTGAAGGCCGTGCGCGACGTGTTACTAGCATTTGCCGTGCGCATCGAACCCCGATTGCTGCGGGCGCTCCATCCGAAAACGCTTTAAGCAATGCGGTTGATGTTAAAGCATGGCTGTAAAGACGGTTGTTTCAAAGAAAGACTGCGATTGTGACGGAGAGCTGCGCGTGAAAGTCGAGCGCGATATGCGCGGGGTGCAAGCCCGCCGGGTTTTCTACATTGGTTCGATAATTTTCGTGCTCCTCGTGGGCGGGGCGTTCATCTTCCATATGCTGGAAAACTGGAGTTGGCTCAACTCGCTTTACTTTGCGACAGTCACTTTGACGACGGTGGGGTACGGCGACCTCGTGCCGACGCACGAAGCTACGCGCGCCTTCATAATAGTTTACTTGCTCGTGGGCGTTTCCACAGTGCTTTACGGCTTGGGCACCATCGCGCAGTATTACGTTGAGAAGCGCGAGCACGAGTTCGAGGCGCGCTTCAACCTTTTGCGCAAAGGCAAGTTTCGGCTTCCAACGCCGCCGACGATGCGCAAGTAACTCGCGGTGGATTTCTTGCGGGGTTCTAGGCCTGTCGACGGTCGGCTGCTGTTTTTGGCGGCGGGCGTGCTGCTAGTTGGCATTGGCGCCTTTCTCTACGGTGCCTCTCCCTCGCCTGAAGGCGTTTCACTCGAGATTAGCTTCATCGACGTGGGGCAAGGCGACGCGACGCTAGTCGTGGCGCGCAACTCCACGCACACGGTATCGCTGCTGGTGGACGCGGGCAACGCGTACCACGGAGCTGCCGTAGCGTCCTTCGTCTTGCAGCACGACCCTTTGCTCGATTACGCGCTTGCCACGCATCCGGACGCCGACCACATAGGCGGCATGGTGGAAGTGCTAAGGGCACTGCGGCCGGCAGTAGTCGTGGACAATGGTGACGCGAAAGGCACGAAGACTTTCGCTTCGTTCGAACAAGCTGCCGCGCTGGCGGGCGAGAGGCGCGTGGCACGCCGGGGTGACGAGCTTACCCTCGTTGAAGGCGTTACCGTGCTCGTCCTCTCCCCCACTTCAGAGTTCTTCAACTCCTCCACTTCCGCTAACGACAAGTCCATTGTGCTCAAGGTTTCACTGGGCGCGTTCTGCGCCATCTTGACCGGCGATGCGGAAGAGCCCGCGGAAGAAGCCATTGCATCCGCGTGGGGCGCGCAGCTTGATTGTCCCGTGCTCAAGGCCGGGCACCACGGCAGCAAGACTGCCTCCACAAGCGGTTTCCTTTCGACAGTTTCGCCTTACGTCGTCGCAATCAGCGTCGGCGCAGGCAACCGTTACGGCCACCCGGCGCCCGAAGCACTGCAGCGCATCGCTGCTTCAGGCGCGGCAGTCTTGCGCACGGACGAGCGCGGTTCGATAACCATCACCACCACCGGCAGGAGCTATACCGTTAATTAGCCCGCTGCTGCAAAACGTTTTCACGGCTCGGTGCCTTCAACGGTGGTTATTCTTGCGCGTCATAATTCCCGCCAGCGTGTTAGACAGTTGCCTGGAAGGCGCGCGCAACTCGATGCCTTGCGAGTTTTTGGCGTTGTTGTCAGGCGGGCTCTCCGCGTCGGAAGCGGTTGTTGAAAGCGTTTACCTAGCTCCGCTTGCGGAGTCTGACGAGGGAAGCGTGTTTTTCAGCGATTGGCACGTGCCGCTCGGCCTTAAGGTTATTGGTTCGTTTCACTCGCACCCGCGCGGCGCTGCGTTGCCTTCCCGGCAGGATTTGCGCGCCTTCGGCAATGAGGGGGGAGTGCACCTCGTGGCTTGCAGTCCCTTCCGGCGAGGGGATGCTGCCGCGTTCGACAGCCGCGGCAGGAAGCTCGAGCTGAAAATAGTTTAAGCTGCGCGTGGCCTGAAAGCGGCGGGCGTGCTTATTCCTTGAACGGGTTAACCACGTTTATTTCGGGAATGCCGCGAAAATCCTTTGAGTTCTCGGTTATTATCGTGCGCAACCCCGCTTCGCGCATTGCTGCGGCTATCAACGCGTCGTAGAAGTGCGTGCCGTACTCGCGGTTTATGGCAACCGCCTGCAGTACCGTGTCGTCGTCGTAGCTTACGACTTCCAGCGCATCGCGCACGCGCCGCAACACCATCTGCGCCTTCTCCCCGCTTACCCCTCCTTTCTTTCGGGTGAGTATGCTGGCGAGTTCCGCGAGGTTTTGTATGCTTACCACGCCTCCCCCGTCCGTGCCGGCGATTGCCTTGAGCGCAACCTGCGACTTGGCGTCAGTTTCGTCGCAAGCGTAGGCGAGCACGTTAGTGTCTATAAGCGCGCGTTTCATAAAGCTCTCCCCGGGCGGTGTAAGGCTTCCTTCCCCCAAGCCGCAGCCCAACTCCCTCGGCTAGAGTTTCTTCAAGCAGCACTAGAGCTGCAGCCTTGCCGCTGTTTTCGCTCACTTTTTCTATCCCGGCGCTCACTACGGCGCTTAGCGCGCCCCGGCGACCCTTATAGTCGCGCATTGCAAGGCTTCGCAACATGCGTTCGTGGCAGTCATCCAGCGATATGAACACTTTACCCATCTCCCCCAAACACCAATAGTATATCTAAGTCTGCTTTTAAATATACTTCGGGTGGCTTGCCGAAAGCTGCCGGCAGCTTACGTGAAGAGTTTTTCCTTGCTGGCGAGTATCTCTTGCTCTACAAAGGGTATCATCGGGTGCGGGAGGGCGGTTGTTTCGAACCACGCGTGCTCCTCGTGCTCGGTCTTCACGACGTTTGTGGAGCGTGCTTTGCAGGCGAACGAAAAGAGCACTCGGTGGTAGTTGGGCAGCATGAATTCGAAGAGCTTCACGAACTCGAGGGATAGCACGTCCTCGCCGCTTATGCCTGCTTCTTCCGCCAGCTCGCGGCGGGCGGCTTGCTCGAGCGTCTCGCCGAACTCTATCCGACCTCCGGCGAGTTCCCAATACCCTTTGTAAGGCGGTTTGTTGCGCTTGAACAACAACACCCTTCCGTCAGGGGTGAACGCGGCGACGGTTGCCACCAGCATTATTTTTCCTTTGTGCGGGTCTTCGCCAAAGTCGTGCGGAAGCTCGAGCGGCATACCACTCGTTTGGCAGCAAAGCTTTTTATTCCTCAGGGCGGAACTGTTGGTGTGCGCACAAAAAAAGTTTTAGTTCATTCAGACCTTTTGAGAGCTGCAGTTGCGCTAGGCAAGAATTTGAACGCTGCGGGCGTCAAGCGCAACCGTACTATTCTGACGGTTGAGCCTTACGGCAGGGGGCATTCCGCGGCGTTGCAGCTGGCGGTGGCGCACGCGAGCAGCGAGCGCGTAGTGCATTTGCTTAGCGGTTTCCGGGAGCTTCTCGAACAGCACGAGATGGAACGGCATTTTACGCACAGCGTTCCCCTCACGGCTTGGCGTCGGTTGCAGCACCGCCACCCGGTAGGGGTGTTCGCCCACACGCCTGAAGGCGAGTTGTTGTTGAAGAAGGTTTCGGCAGGCGTTCCGCAAGGAAAAAGTACTTCTCAAGGGCGTTCCCTGAACGGTCGCGTTGCTGGCAAACGCAAGCCCGTTCGTTTTCAACGCGCCCGCTTGCCTCGCCGCTAGTGTTTGCGGTTCTTAATACTCGCGCGACCTTGCCTGTTTGAGGTAGCCGGGTTTGGGTGAGTACAAGTCGCCTTGCCGTTTGAGTTCGTCAACGAGTTTTCTCGCGTAAGACTCGTCCATCCCGAGGCTTGCCGCTTCGCGCACGACGTCATCCTCTGCGACGAGATCCATTTCCTTCTCGAGGCTGTTGATGATGCCGAGCACGCTGCGAACCTTGTCTAGCTTGCTCTTTGGTTGGCCTATTGCTATTATGTCGCTGTCAATCCTGCCGGTTTCGCGGTCGAAGAACACGCCGCGCAGCACGAAGTCGAGGAGGTCTACCGCAGATTGGGCGTCTTGCGCCTCGACGAGTGGCGAGAGCCGCATTTTCGCGTGCGCCTCGGACAAGCGAATGAGGCCTTCTATCTGCCGCGCGGTTATGGGGAAAGTGTTTTGTTCCTTGCCCAGCTTGCGCAGTTCCACGTAATACTCTTTAACCTTGCCGGCTGCTTCCACGGTGAGTTCGGGCGCGACGTTGCGGCGGGCGTAGGCAATGTACTTGCGCAGCAGGTCGGCGCGGATGACTGGCACGATGGGGCTCTCGCCTTGCGGCTTGCTGTGCGCAGCCGCGTACCTGTGCCCTTCCAGTATGTGTTCAGCCACTTGCCGGTCGCGCGACTCGTCAAGCACGTCTTTCATCGGAAAGATTAGGTCGAAGCGGGAAAGCAGTGCTGGGGAGAGGGCGAATTGTGATGCGATGGGCGTGTTGGGATCGAAACGCCCCATCTTGGGGTTGGCCGCGCCCAGCACCGCGGTTTTCGTGCGGAATTCCGTGACGATGCCGGCCTTGGCGATGGAGATGCGTTGTTGTTCCATCGCCTGGTGGATCGCGCCCCGGTCTTCCTCGTCCATCTTGTCCATTTCATCAATGCCAACAAGCCCGCCGTTGGCGAGCACCATCGCCCCTGCCTTCAGCACCCACCCTTCCGTAATCGCGTCTTTTTCCGCACTCGCAGTAAGCCCCACGCCAGAAACCCCGCCGCCAGACACGATAATGCACTTTGGCGCGAGGTCGCGCACGTACTCGAGCACGGTGGATTTTGCGGTCCCAGGGTCTCCAATCATGAGCACGTGCATATCCGAGCGTATGTGCTTGCCGTCCGGCTGTATCTTGCCGGGCGTGCCGCCGAACAGCTGGAGGGCTATTGCCAGCTTCAACTCGGTGTAGCCCCACACGGACGGCGCGATGCTAGCTATTATCTTGTCGCGCAAGCGCGGGTCTTGCGAAAGCTTAAGTATCTCGGCTTCCTCTTCCCGCGTGACTTCCAGCTCTTCGAAATCCAGCTCTATCTCGTGGATGTGGTTGACTTCGAAAAACTTGGCGTACACGCTGCTGCGGCCTTTGCCTTGCTGCACGGGCTTGAGGCGCAGCATTCCCGTGACGACTATCTTGTCGCCCGGCGCTATCTGGTTGACGAGGTCGTCCTCCAGCCACAACTCTGCGTTGACTGACGGCATGTTGCCCCGCATCTTCTCGACGGGGTCTTGCATCTGGGCGCGTTGCATGTTGACGAAAGTGCTCGCGTCCTCGCGCAGCTCGAAGTTGCCCCTGCCGCAGGCGGGGTTGGCGCAGGCGAACGGGGGGCTCACGGGCTCGGTTTTCTTCGTGTAAAGCACGTTGTCCGCGTCGCAGTGCTTGCACCGCCAAGCGGCTTTGATAACGCGGGGCTTGATTTCGCTTATGGAGGAAACCACGCCCTCTATCCCATAAAGCTTGTCTATCTGCGCCGCGCCCAGCTCCAACACTTGCACGCGGCACGCCTCAGGCAGGTTGAACACGCGCACGTTGGGCTTGAACTCCACGCCCTCCACGGCAGTGGCCTCGCGCCTTTGGACTATCGCCTCGGCCGCGCAGGCAACCATCGCGTCCGGCTCTTCCAGCAGCTTGTCGGCGAGCGAGGGGTCGAAGCGCGTTAGCGCCTCGAAATCCACGTCGAGGCTCTTCTCGTCAGGATACTTTTCAAGCAGCTTCTTGAGCTGCCGCTGGTAATGCCGGTCGAAAAACTCGTCAAACCGAGCCACCTGCTCCGCGTCAAGCTTTGCGCTGAAGTTATCTTCTGCCATTAGTCTCCCCAACTCTTCCCAAGCTTTTTTATTGCGGCCTGCGGTTATTACAACGGCCTGCGGAAGGTTAAATACGGTTTCGTACGCCGCCGGCT
>ERZ1292640.359-Hain-H43-02um-R1-359-length-36758-cov-7_pt1 | contig 36758 bp, 34 predicted proteins | sample MGYA00564404_ERZ1292640 | MGnify/ENA primary metagenome ERZ1292640 (study PRJEB36523, sample SAMEA6512636) | groundwater metagenome | collected 2019-01-08 | study: AquaDiva: Metagenomics assemblies of 32 groundwater samples | reverse complement strand
CGATGGCGGTGATCTGAGAATCGAGTTCTTTCACCACTTCGCTTAAGGGCACTTCCCCAGGAATGCCAAAAGTGGGCAAAACAATGACATCGAGCTTTCGAAAAATCTCCTGCCGCCCGGTGCCTGTATAAACTGTGTTGGTCCGGGCAAAGGGATTGGGAACGGGGAGCAATTCTCTCTGGATGGGGGGATTCCACGCTTTTTCCACTTCCACCAAGGCTTCCTTGGCATTGACTTCGCGCTTCCGGGTCTCTTGGGCATAAAGCTGTTCTTCGATCAAAGCTAAGTAATAGAACGCGGCGGGATTCTCGGGGTCTTCGCGGACGGCCAGCTTGAGCTTCGCTTTGGCTTCTTCCAGCTTGCCCATTTCCATGAGCAGTCGTCCATCCTGCACGAGGGTGGAGGTTTTGATCCGTTCGGCTTTGTATTCAGGCACCTTAACCGACTCGTCTTTGCTGGGCACCCGGCCCTGCAAGGTGGCGATTTTCTTGTCGTTCGACTCCTTGAATTTCTGGGCCGTGAGGTTTTTCGGATCGACTTTCAACACGCGCGAGACCTGCACGTCTGCCTCGTTCGAATCGCCCCGTTTCTGAGCGCGCCCGGCCAGCTCCAGCCTGACATCAGCCAGTCCGGCCACTGTCTCGAGGCGCTCCTGATCGACACCCACGCCGATTTGCATCACCAACTGGAAGGCCTCTTCGTACAGTTTGGCAGAAGCAACCAAATCCCCCTTGGTGCGGGCGGTGGCGGCGTTCGCCAGGGTCCTGCGCAACTGAATGGCATCGGCCTGGCGGCGGACCGCTTCCTCGCCGGCGATTTGAGAAGGCGAAGGCTGGTCGGCGGCACGGGCGCCCGCTCCGCACAACAGGATCAGGCTGAGGGTGGTGATAGCTGCTTTGATCATGGGCTGAGTGTCTCTTGCGAAAAAGGACATAAAATATAGCTTTACCGCGCCGCGCTGTACTTGACCGTCGTTTTTTTCCGGTTCGATTTGGCGGACAATACAACTTCGTCTTTATCAATGGCAACGATATTGTAGGTCTCCCCACCGAAGGATAGCTCGCCTTTAATCCGCAAATTCTTCCAGGTCAGATTCTCGGGTTCGTACTTCAAGTCGGCTGAATATGCGATGATTCTCTTGTGGGGATTCGCCTTGCTGATGGTAATCGGTTCTTTGTCTCCGGCCATGACCAGAACAAGCTCTTCAGGGGCTTGAGCAGGCCCTTTGATCTCGCGCAGCGCGAAAAGATTGTTCGTGCCGCCCACGGCAGCAAAGCCGGGTCTCTTGGTGACCGGACGGTCCGTTTCGCGGGTCACCGAGACTTGGTAGCGGATATTGCCGCCCACCTCTCCTCGCACATCATCGAAAGTCACTGTCATGTGGAGCGGATCGATCTTGCTGACTTGCAGCGCGCCCGCTCCCACCTCCGTGCCGGCTTGTATTTTGAGAAAACTGCCGTCGGGACGTTTCTGCCATTTGACCGGGTTGAAAAGGTTGTGCGGGCCGGACAGCTTGACGTCGTAGTCAATCTGGAAGCGTCTGAGGACTTTTTCGTTTGTGCTCAAGTTGACCAGCTCATAGCGCTTGGCCTTCGCTCCCAGTAACTCCTCCTTTCTGGCGTCCATCTTCTCCCGTTCGCTGGAGACCTTGATGGGCATGAAGGCGGCCGCCCCGGCCAAACCGAGCAGAACGATACTGAGCAGAATCTTTTCGAAATGTTTTTTCAGGAACTCCATGAGGGCCTCAAAACTTATTTGGCGGTTTTGGCAGGCTCTTCGGCCTTGGCCGGCCCTCCCGCCGGGACCGGCTCAGTAGCCTTGGCTTGGTCAGCGGGTTTGGCCGCCTCCTCGGTTGGGGCGGCATCGCCGGCACCCTCGCCGGGTTTGTCCTGCTTGGCCGGCTTGGCCTGTTTGGGAGGAATCAGTTTCACCGCCTGAACGAGGAGCGTGACCTTCAATTTGTTCTCGTCCAGAAAGAAGGTCGGACCTTTGGGAACTGCGAAAGCGACGGGGGGCGGCGGCGGCGGTGGAAGACCGTAGCGGGAACCATAGCGCATGGTGTCCATGGATCTTTCGCCCCGACCGCCATAAGGGTTGCCGTACGGGCTGCTGTAGGGACTGTACACCGGCTGCTGAATGGGAATGGGCGTCGGAGTGGTCGATGGTGCCGGGGGAGCTTTATCAACCCCCACGTTCTTGACAATGAAACATTGCTGGGCGCGGGCGAAGCCTTGCAGGACACCAGCCAGTTCCGAGCTGAAACCCTGGAAGGTCACTTCATAGGGCGAGATGACAGCCCAGTCATTGGTCACCGACCTGCCATATTCAGTGAAGTCACCCGTCCCCGGCGAATCCTCAGGGGCGACGGCCGGGCGCTTCAAGCCGGACAAACCATGAATTCTCGCCTCATAGAGAATCTCGCATATCGCCTTGATATCGGCCAACTGCGCGGCCCAGGTCTCCAACTGATTGAATTCGACCGCCGATTTCAGGGAGGTGAAGGTAAACCAATAGTCACGGTGCGGCAGGGTGATGTTGAAGTTGGTGGCATTCCTCTGCAATTCGGAGATCGTATTGTCGAGATAACTGCGGAAGGCCTGACTATTCAGTTTTTCGGGCAAGGGCGACGGGACAAAGTGCTTGCGCAAATCAGCCGTAAAAGCATGCAGCCTCTTCAGGTCTTGCTTGGCCGCCTGGATGTTATTCACTTTTTCAGTGCCGGGATGCACCGGACGGTTCACGAGTTCCTTGAAGGCGGCGATCTGCCCGTCCAACTCCTCCGTCACGGCGGCATCGGCCTTGGATTTCCCCATCAAGAAGTATATGGCAAAAGCCAGCAGACCCAAAGCGATCAATCCGCCTAAGACCAAAAAAACATTTCGCTTGAGCCAGGGCATATTTACAGTTTGATCGGTTTCTTCAACTTAAGGGTCATGCCGAAGCCGAACGTCTCAGCCGCCACATCGACTTGCTCCAAATCACCAGAAAGTTTCGTGCCAGCTTTGTCATAATATTTGCTGGCCTTGAACTCATTCTCCACGGCAAAAGCCAGCCGCCCATTCAGCGAGGGATCACCGCTTCGGCTCAGGTTCACGGCCCGGAGTTTGATATTGACGGTGTCGATTTCATTGGTGGCGACCGGCTTCCTGGCACCACCAAAGCCCGGCATCCCCGGCATCATCCCCGGAGCGCCCGGCATCCCGGGAGCCCCACCTTCGCCCCCCCTCTGCATGTAGGGGTTCTGCATATACGGATTCTGCATGTAGGGATTCTGCATGTAGGGATTCGGCGGCATCAAGCCGTAGCGCGCAGCCAGCATAGGGTCCATCATGTACGGATTGTACCCCATTGAATAGGGCGAGAAGTACGAATCCTCTTCACTCGGTATTTCCGGCGCCACGGTTCCGAACGTTTCAATCCACACCCCGATCTCCTGGCCAGGCCGAGTCAGTTTTCTTTCGGTCTCGATCAACAGCCGGCGGGTTTCCGTCAAGATATCTCCCCAGGCGAAACGATCTTCCAGCCAGGTGCTGAGCTGATCGATTTGTTCTTTGGTTTTCTTGACTTGATCTTCTTGCTTCTTTAGTTCCTCCGCCTTGGCCGTCAACGGAGTCAGCTTTGCGGACAGGTCGCTCAAAGCCTCTTGTTTGATGCCAGCGACCTGGCCATAGAACCAGCCGTAGGCGAACACAACCAGCACCAGGCTGAAAACAGCCGCAATAAAGTAAGGCTTTTTCTGTTCAAATTGCTGGCGTTTGCGAATGCTCTTTGGGACGAGATTAAGTTCCACCGGGCACTGCGCCATGTTGCGCAGGCCCAGCCCGACGACCTCGCCAAACGAGTGAGCCACCTTGGCCAGACCTTCGAGGTTGATGGCCGGATCAATCTGCACACTGCGGAAGGGGTTAAAATACTCGACGGCCACATTCAACTTTTCCGCAAAAAACTGGGCCGTGTAAGGCATGATCGAAGCGCCACCGGCTAGGAACAATCGCTGCGGCGCCGAGCCTCCCTGCTGCCCCCGGTAGAACTGGATCGTCTGGTTGACCTGAATGTGCAGGCGGGTCATGACCTGCCGCGCGATTTTGGACATCTGGGCCTGGCGCGGATTGTCCGGCTCCTCATAGGCGCCCCCCAGGCTCACGAAACCTTCGTTGATCTTGAGCTGCTCGGCCTCCACAAATGGGAGCTTCGATTCAGTGGCGAAATCCTGCGTGATGGAATTGGCTCCGATGTTGATGCCGCGGGAATAGACCTTCCCCTTTTCGAAGAAGAGAAGATTGCTGGTTTTGGCCCCGATATCCAGCAGCATGGTGCAGCCTTCCAGGTCACCGTAATTGAAGCGGAACGCGTTGCACAACGCCGCCGGCGAGACATCCACCAGTTGCAGGCGCAGGCCGGCCGCTTCCGCAGTGCGGAACAGTCCTTCCACCACGTCGGACTTGATGGCGACCAGCAAGACTTCCAATTCCCCGGTGGGGGTGGTGCCCAGGATTTGATAATCCCACACGACTTCCTCCAGCGGGAAGGGCACGTTCTGCTGGGCTTCATACTGGATGATCTGCGTGACTTTCGACGCATCGACCGGTGGCAGCTTGACGAACTTCGAGAAGACGTGAAAACCGGGGGCGCAAACGTTGGTGTTTTTGGCGCGATTCGGCTTTTCCGCCATCAATTCCTGAATCGCCTTCAGGATGACCCCTTCTCGTTTGGAGTCTTGAGACCCTTCCAAGCCGAGTGATTTGATTCCGAAGTGCTTGAGCAAAAGGGAGCCGGCTTCGTTGAGTTCAAACTCTGCCATTTTGAGGCTGCCCGCCCCAAAATCGAGGCTGATGAATGACTTTGAGTTTAACATCTAGTTATTCGACATTTGTCACACAATAATCGTTCTACCTTAATATGCCCAAAGTTGAGCGGTTTGCGAGAAAGTCGGCGTGCTGGTTACTGAAAATCAACAGCATGGTCAAATACAAAAATCTATTCTCCGATATTTCGACGTTCCTTCCTGCCTGACTAGCTCAAAATCCTGGCTGCAAAATAGTCTATCGTCTTTGCCAGGCCGACTGAAAGAGAAATCTTGGGTTCCCACCGCAGTAATTTCCTGGCCCGCGTGATGTCCGGCTGCCGCTGCCGCGGATCATCCAACGGCAAGGGCCGGAACAGGACCTTGCTGCGCGAACGCGTGGCCCGAATAACGGCGCGGGCCAGCTCCAGCATGGTCATTTCCTGTGGATTGCCGATGTTCACCGGTTCATTCGTCCGGCACATCATCAACCGGTAAATCCCTTCGATCAAATCCGCGCAATAACAGAAGCTGCGCGTCTGGCTCCCGTCACCGAATACTGTCAAGCCTTTGCCTCTCAAAGCCTGGCTGAGAAACGACGGTACCACCCGCCCGTCCTGGAGACGCATCCGCGGGCCGTAGGTGTTAAAAATGCGTGCAATGCGCGTGTCCACCCGGTGCTCCCGGTGGTAAGCCATCGTCAGGGCCTCGGCAAACCGCTTGGCTTCGTCGTAACAGCCGCGCGGCCCGATGGGATTGACGTTTCCCCAGTACTCCTCGTTTTGGGGATGCACCAGCGGATCGCCATACACTTCAGAAGTTGAGGCCAGGAGAAACCGCGCCCCTTTGTTCTTGGCCAGGCCCAGCGCCTTGTGCGTGCCGAGCGATCCGACTTTCAGAGTCTGAATCGGCAGCTCCGCATAATCGATCGGGCTGGCCGGGGAAGCGAAATGCCAGATGTAATTCACCGGCCCATCCAGAAAAATGAATTCGGTGACATCCTGCTGGATAAACTTGAAGTCCGGATTGCCGCCCAAATGCGCGATGTTGTCGCTGCTTCCGGTCACCAGGTTGTCAATAGCAATCACCTTGTGTCCTCTGGCCAGAAGATAATCCACCAAATGGGAGCCTAAGAAACCAGCCCCGCCGGTCACCACGGAGGTGGGCGTGAGCGAACGGGGCGGCGTGCGGGTTGGCATGATTGGGCTGCGTGAATAGTGAATTGTAAATCGTGAAGGGTGGACGCTGGCCTACGGACGTTTCAGGAGGCTGCGAGTGTTAACTTTGTAGTCCGTGAGCGAGCAGCGCTCCTCAGCCGGAAACGCACGCGTCATCTGAAAAATGCTCCGCGCCGATTCACGCGCCAGCCTGCAAGTTCTCAAGTTACGAAACGATCCTGCAATTTCCATAAGTGGTTCCTTTCCATTCCCCATTCACCATTCACATTCACGCTTCACGTCTCACTTCGCTCCCGTTCCCTTCAGCACCACAGGAACCGTGCGGAAAAGAATCTTGAGGTCCAGCCAGAGAGACCAATTGTCGATGTACTCCAAATCCAAACGGACCCATTCCTTGAAATCCTTGACGTTGTTGCGGCCGCTGATCTGCCAGAGACAGGTGATGCCCGGTTTGACACTTAAACGCCGGCGATGAGCCAGGTCATCAAACCGCATCACTTCATCCACCGGCAGCGGCCGCGGCCCAACAAGGCTCATTTCTCCCCGGAGCACGTTGATGAGCTGGGGGAACTCGTCGATGCTGTATTTGCGCAGGAACCGGCCCACCGGGGTAATCCGGGGATCATCGGAGATTTTAAAGACCGGCCCGGTCATTTCATTCAGCGCCTCCAACTCTTGTTTTCGTTGTTCGGCATCGGTCACCATGGAGCGGAACTTGAGCATGGTAAAAGGCTGGCCATTCAAGCCGCTCCGTTTCTGACGGAACAGAACGGGGCCAGGTGAACTCAATCTGATCCAGACAGTGACGATCAACAGCGGCACCGCCAGGGTGGACAGCATCAGGAACGCGCCCACCACATCGATGAGGAGCTTGGCCACTCCCTGCCAGGACTCCTCGGGCGTTGAGCGGAAGACCAGGATCGGGCGGCCATAAAAATCATCCAGCGTGGTGCGGGACAACTGGGTGTTGAAAAAATCCGCCAGCAGCCAGGTTTCCACCCCTTCCAGCTCGCAGGCTTGAATCGCTTTCTCGATTTGCCCGAAGTAGGTGTGTTTGGCGCTGAGGATGACCCCGTTGGCCGAATGATAATGCAGCAGCTCCAGCAGGCGCGCGATGGAGGTTTCGTTCAGGTTCAACTGCGCGAGGATTTCGATGCCGCTGGCGGGAGTGGCTTCGAGTTCGGCCTGCAGCCGGGCGGTCTCCTCTTTGGTGCCCAATAAAATCAGCCGCTTTTTCAATTGCGCCTGCCCCATCTTGGACTTCATCCAGGACCGCATCAGTTCTTCCTTCAGAAGAATGAAGAGAAAACTGACCACGCCGAACAGAATAACCACCGATCGTGCCAGTTGCTCGCGCATCAAGAACATTACAGATATCACCACCAGGACCGCCAGCACACAACCTTTGAACAGCTCCCAGGCGGTGGTTCGCCGCGAAACCAGCAGCGGGCGGCTATAAAAGCCTTGCATCTCCAGCAACACCGGAGCCAGAGGCATAATCATCAGCAGCAGCCAGACATAATTCTCAAAGCTCTCGATTTCCGGCGTGCCGCCAAAAAGGGCCAGCTTGGATTTCATCCGAATCCAATGTGCTACCCAGAGGCTCAGGCCGAAAAGACCCGCATCAATCACCCTCTGGAGCTGGGCTCTAATCTTGCGCTGACGGCGTAACATGTTTCATCATTGAGCGACGAATCGCCCCCCAAGTAAATCAATTTCCGTGGTGTGGCCAAGTCTTTGCCTGCCCGCAACAATTACCGTGCAGCCCAGGGCAGGGTCGAAATCATCCCGGCCGCCTCACCAGCGGCTAATTGGAATTCGGGCACCGAAGCCGCAATCAACTCTTTCAGGCGACGGAACGCGGCTTGTTCCTGCCCAGGCCGGCACGTGGTAAAATAAGTCACATAGGCCCAGCGCTGCAGAACGCCTGTCGTAACTGATTTCTTCATGATCGACCACATGAACTTCTCGTGATGCGGCGTCAGTTCATCTTCCGACACATACCAGAAAACGTACACACCTCCTTCCGCACGTCCCTGGCTGCTTTGGCCGAGGACCGTCCACTTGTTGATCTTCAGATCATAGGGACGCGGTTTGGCTATAGGAACAGCCACTTCCTCTTTCCTGACGATCTGCCAGCCCGACCCCGGCAGGCAGTACTCCGGTTTGTGAATGCTGGTGCGGTCCCGGCCCATCAAAACGATGCTGAGCAGCGCTCCAAAACCGTCTTGGCCCACGTAGGAGCGGCGGCCAAAAACAGTATCCTTGGGCAGCCAATCCAGTTCAAGGCGCGTAATCGGCACGGGCGACGATTCATAACCGGCGATCTGTTCCGGCAACGCCACGCTCTGGTTGCCAATCGGTTTTCCATCTTCATCGTTGATTGGGCTGGCGGCGACTCTTACCCCCGGTTGACCCAGCTTTTGCCTGGCTTGCGCCGACACCAAGAGAGCGGCGCTTCCGGCCATGAGAGCCATCGCCACTGCGAAGATGAGCCAGGAGTTCTTGTTCATGTAAGCTGGTGGACGAGCTGCTGGCCGGGCTTTGGACCTTCCTTGCCTTCCCGCAGCAGATAGCCGATCAGGGCAATGCCGCCCAGAGCCGGCACGTAAGGCAACAAGCTCAGCCAGAAATTGTTGTGCACAAAATTGCCCGCCTCCTGCCCGAAAGCCTCCGCCACGACAATAATGATCATCAACCGGAACACGTTGCCCGCCACCGCCAGCGGAACGGCGGATGCAATGATAACCAACCGCCTCAGACTCCCCCTGAACGTCATAAAGCCATAGATGATGGCAATGGCCAACGTCGCCGTCAGGCTCCGCAACCCGCTGCAGGCCGCGGCAATTTCATACTGAAAAGTCCGCTGGGAGTCAAAAATCTGCGTGCCGTTTTGGATCACATCAATTCCCAGCACCGTCGCGCTGATTCCGGCGGTGATGTGGGTCGCCAGGAGCCGCAATGGAAACGTGATTTTGTCCGAGACGGTCGCCAGCGGAAAACAAAAAGCGAACAACAAATAAGGGAAAAAACTGGCCAGAAGCCATCGCCTCCCCCAAATCAGGCCGGTCAAGCCGTAAAGACCGACAAAAAAAGCCACGACGGAGATGCGCGTCTGCTGAACCACGTAACCCACGATGTGCAGCAGCAACGCGACCATGACCAGGCCCAAGGCCGGCCACCAGTTCGCTTTGGGAACAGCCAGCAATTCCTTTCGCTTCCACCAAGATAAAACCAGCACCACCAAAGGAATTAAAAAGCCGTGCTCGTCATCGGGCGAGTTGCTGTAGGCATATTTCAACCAGCCGAAGAGAGAGCGGGTTTCGACGTAGCCCAGGGTTGAGTTCCCCAAAAAATGGAACAAACAGAGCCAGGAAATAAATAAAGCGAAAAAAAAGCCCTTCTGGGGCATTTGCCTCCAGCAAACCTTGCATTCCTCCACAAAATTCTGCGTCGGCGGTCCGTCGGATTTGGTCTGCAAACTCATGGATTGGTTCTGGTTCTATGGATTCTGAAGCCGCAAACGCCAATGCTAAGGGCTGCTAGATTCGGACCCTATTCTTTCTGACATAAAGGATTCTTCATTTGGACATACTCTGCTCGTAATCGCTCAAATCATAGAATCTCTCCCCAATTGAGCAATCCGCAATTCCACAGCGATTGCCCCATCCCTACGGGGTTCGCCGGCTTGATTCATCTTGTGCGCTTAATGGCTTGGCAGCAACCATCTTAAACACAAACCTCAAAACCTTCTAATGTCCGCCAAACACTCGGCATACGCCTGCTCTAGTTGCTCCACCGACCGGCCCCAGTTGAGTTGAGTTTTGAGCCGTTCCGCGCCAATCCACCCCATCCTTTCGCGCCGGGCCGGATCATCCAGCAACTCCTGAATTGCCTCCGCCAGTTTGACTGCCGAATTCTCGCCGACGTAAAGAGCGGCCTCATCAGCAGAAGCGCGGCCCTCTTCCAGATCGAACATCACCTGGGCTTTACCGAAGGCCATGTACTCCAGCACCTTGTTCATGGTGCATCCGTCGTTATACGAGTTCTTAGGATCTCCGGAAAGACCGAGATTGATCGTTTTTAGAGCCGTAAACAGAAACTCATTGGAAACACGGCCAGGCAGATCGACATATTCCTGCAAACCCAGCTTGTCGCGCAACTGCAGCAGCCGTTCATACTCCGGTCCCGTACCCATGAACAGAAACTGAATGTCTTTGCGCCCCAAGCGATTAACCAGGTGATCCGCCGCCTCCATGAGATAATGAACACCGTCCGCGTCTCCCATCACACCAATGTAGCCCGCCAGGTGCGTCCGGCCTTTCTTCAGCGTTTCGTCCGAAACGGCATCCAGGCCGGTGATCTTGGGCGCAGTCCGCACCAAAAACACCCTTTCGGGCGGCTTTTTGCCCCGCCGCAGAGCCACGCGGCGCACCGATTCATTGGTGGCCAAGACTACATCAGCGCACGCGTAGGTCAGCCGCTCCGCCTTGCGCACCGCCCAGTAAAACAGTCCACGCCTGGAAAACTTGGCCTCGAACATTTCCGGCCACAAATCATGCACGTCGTAAATCACGCGCACGCCAAGCACTTTGAACGGCCAAGCCACCAGAAAGAGCAAGTCCGGCGGGTTGCACAGGTGGATGAGCTTGAACCGATGCCGCCGCCACACCTTCCAGGCCAATCGCATCTCGCCCCACAAAGCCGAAGCGTACTCCCGAAAGAATCCGGCAAACCCGCCCGCTTCCTCGCTAATCCAGTGACGGTAAATCTGAATCCCGTCCAGCTTTTCCTCCGGCTGCGTGTAGCCGCGCATTTGCGGACAGATAACCACCACATCATACCCGGCGTCGCGCAAGGCGCACGATTCCTGCCAAACCCGCCGGTCCAGCGGAACGGGCAAATTCTCCACTACGATTAAAACGCAGGGCTTGCTCAATCCCTTCACCAGCAGAACCCCTCGTATGTTCCAGGCAGACTGCGCAATTCCGGCCAGCCGTTGATATCCAGCAGATGATGCTCCGGCGTCACGCACTTGGCCAGTTCCGCCACAGCGACGCACTTTTGCGCGGCGATGACCAGTCCTCGCCTGCCCATCGCTTCCGCCAAATCCTCCCGCAACAGAGAAGCCAAATGCGGCATCCGGGTGTCCATCATCCTCTTGTTGCTGCCCACCATGCGCAGCAAATTGAGTTGCGGATCGTAAATGCGCAGTTGATAGCCGTGCCCCAGTAGATTCTGCGCCACTTCCACCATCGCGCTCTCCCGCAAGTCGTCCGTATTGGACTTGAACGACAGTCCAAGAATAACCACTTCCGATTGCCCGCTCCCGGCGATGAGATGCAACAGACTTTGCAGATGTTGCTGGTTGCTGACCAGCAGGTTTTCCAGCAGAGGCACGTTCAGCCCATGCTGCCGGCTGTACTGTCCCAGCGCCCGCACGTCCTTGGGCAAACAGGAACCGCCAAAGGGGTTGCCCGGCCTCAGATAGTACGGCGACAGGTTGAGCCGCGCGTCCTGGCATAACAGCCGCATCACCACCTGGGCATCGATCTGCATGGCTTTGCTTAAGCGCCCGATCTCATTGGCAAAAGCCACTTTGGTCGCGTGAAACGCATTGCAGGCGTACTTCAACATCTCTGCTGTGTTCCACGTTACCACGGCCGCCTGTGCGCCAAACAAGGCGTTCAACTCCGTTGGAAAGACCGTTCCGTCGCGAGTCCCGACCACCGTCAGCGATGGCTCGCGAAAATCCGCCACGGCCGTGCCTTCCCGCAGGAATTCGGGATAGTAAAAAACCTGCAAGCTCCCCTCCGCCAGCAGGCCGGACAAATACTCGTCCACCAGCCTCTGCGTGCTGCCGGGCAACATGGTGCTGCGGAAAACCAGCGTGTGCTGTTTCGGCCGGCTCCGCAGCGCCTCGGCAATCTGCCGGGTCACTTCCTGGACGTGGCTCAGGTCCAGCGAACCGGTATGCTTGGAAGGCGTGCCCACGCACACGAGAGAAAGCTCTGAATCCGCAATCGCCTCGGCACAGCTCTGGGTCGCCCGCAGAAGGCCTTTCCTGTGGGCCTGCTGCAGCAGTTCCTCCAATCCCGGCTCAACGATGGGTGCCTGCCCGCGATTAAAGTCCTCAACTTTCTGCGGGTGAATATCCACGCCCATGACGCGATGCCCCTGCTCGGTCAAACAACCCGCCGTTACAGCTCCCACGTATCCCAGGCCAAAAATACTGATTCTCATGAAGGGGGAGAGGCTAAAAATCTGGTGCGGAAAACGCAAGGATTATGGCGCTGCGCCGGTAACGCCTCAGTCTTGGCGGAGGAGCGCAGGTGTCCAACCTGCGCGCTCCACTCCGTCGCGGCCATTCGCGCAGGTTGGACACCTGCGCTCCGATTCGCGCGGACCTCTTCACCCGGCCAAGACTGAGGCGTTACCTGCGCCGTCAGCAGCAAGCCGGGGCCGCGGCACGTCTTGCGAAAAGCCGGAGAACAACTCCATTCCGGGCTGGGACTGGCCGGCGACGGTTCTTCCGCTGGCCGGGTTTCGCTTTCGGAAGGCAGCACGGGTGGCGTTTCCTCGGCAACATGCGGCTCGACCTTGGACCAGTTCTCATCAACCTCGATCAGCATGGACACGCCGTTTCTGCTCAGCCGAAACCGGCGCTCAGCCAAAACCTCCAACCTGCTTCCCGGCGCGAATTGCCAGCGCACGCTAAACTCCGGCCCTTTACTTCCTTTCAGAGGCTCGCACACATCCGCCACCTGCCAACCGAGGCCATCCGGAAGCTGGATCACGGTGCGCTGGATCGTGCATCCCGGCAAAACCAACTCTCCGGTCACCGCATTTTTCGGCTCGGCCTTCCAGCTTGGCTTTTCATGATGTTTCGACCAGAGGAACGGTCCCAAACGTTTCGGAGACTCGATTCCCGACAAAGCGGGGCCGTTGTGCGCCGCCCAGGATGCCAGGTACGCTCTCAGCTCCGGCTCCGCATAGTACGCTCCCGTGCCAGGATCAATGACCAGCGCCACTCCCTGCCGCCAGATTGAAAGATGCAGCGCGTCACAATGCCCATGCGCGGCGGTGGTGAGATAGCCCAGCGGCGACAGGTCCCAGCGCAGCGTCCAATCTGCATCCCGATGCATCGCCAGGCCGCTTTGGGAATAAATCCGCCAGCCGTGCGCCTCCACACAAAATGGATTGGCCAATGTCAGCCTCGCCGGTTCGGGGCCAAGTTTTTCCTGATCCGACGCCGGGGGTTTCCACCAGAATTGGACGGCCGGGCTGCTCTCCGGGGCCTTGAACCATCGGCGCCATTCTTCGACTGCGCTTCGTTCGTCCGCATAAAACGGCGTCACGAAAGCATTGTCGGAATCGCCATAGTCCCAAGGGTCAGCTTCCACCTGCACATCGCGAAAAAACTCGGCCGCGCGACCAAGACGTTCTTCCACCACCGGAGAGACTGGGCGGCCGGCGGCCCGCAAGGCCAGGCGCGCCTGCCAGCATAACTCCCAGGAGAACAGATGATAATGCAGCGCTTGTTCCCGGTTGCCGCCATCCAAGGCGAATTGCGCCAGCACCTGCTTTTCCCACAGCCGATGCAACGTGGACAAAGGCGCTCCCCAGCGCGCCAGCGCCGGCCATCGCGTCAGCGCCACGATCAATCCGGCCAGCTCGCCCAGCAAATGATTGTTGGCCGACGAGCCAAAGGAGCGGTACCGCCAGGTGAACCAGACGTGCGGCGGCAAAAGCCTGGGCCGAAGCCGTTCCAGTTCCTCTGTGTAACCACCGGCTTTCGCCGGCTCAGCCAGCCCCGCATCGATCCATACGAATTGGATCAGGCGCAGGCCCGACTCGAGCGCGCTCGTCCAGTTCCAGCCGCGGAACGGTTGATTGCGCGCCTCCCAATTGGCCAGCCAGCTCACACACTTGCGTCCGGCCTGGTCATCACCAAGCAGCCAAGCCGCTTGGGCCAGACGCGCCAAAGGATGCCAGCGGCTCAGCTCCCAAATCAGCTTGATGTCGGCCCCACCGGGCAGGCGCCGGTGGTTCAACTTGAAAGCCGGCTTCCGGGTGGCGAAATTGCGCAACGCCAGGTAATCCGCCTGCCAGAGCGGCGGATCATCCACCTTGAGTTCCAGGTGGCCAAAGGCCTTCCAATGCCCGGCCAGGATATCGGCTGCGTCCCGTTTCAATGCCTCGACCAAGACGGCCGGCGCCTTCGCGCGGTCCGGCAATTTCGGAAACAAGAAGGACGCCTCCAACGGCACCGCGGCCCAGTTGCGCCGCCACCGGGCATCGATCAGTTGATAAGCCCTTTTGCGCAAGTGCGCCGCCACTTCAATGGCTCCCATGGCCCGCAAGCGGTGCCAGTGCCAGCCGAGCTTTGCCATCACTGCGATGGGCGAAGGAATGGGGCTTTTCAGAATGGAAATCAGCTTGGAAAAGAGGCCGGGCTCCTCCCCCCACTGCTCGCCGCCTGTCAGATGCCAGCCGGGTTTCATCCTAAGAACGGCAGTTGATGAACCACAGAGATCACAAAGAGCACAGAGAGAGCCGTTTACAAACGGTCTTGAGCACACCCGATGGGTGATAAGGTTGATACGTGCAATTCATTGATTCTATGCGATCTATGTGTTCTCTTGTGGTTAAACTGCTTTTTCTAGGTTCCTGCGTCTTGAGCGACGGCCTTGCCGCCAATAGCCCTTGGCAAAGCCGGGTTTTCCAGGAAGGCGACCATGGGAATCGGCAGCAAACTCACAGCTCCACCGACCGCGCTTCCTGGATGGATTCCAGCGTCGCAAACGTCAGCAGCATGCTCGTGCGCGATTGGTCAAAAGCCAACGGATGCCCGGCCTCCGCGCGCAAAAAAGCAGCCCACGCCGCCATCTGCTCGGCGTGTCCTTTTGAGGCGTAAGAGAAGCTCGTTTGCTTCCGGCCGCGATGCAGAACCAGTTTCTGAAAATTCGTGATCTCCGCCACCAATCCCGCACCAAAGACCGTCACCGTTTCCTTGGGATAGCTCGAATCGCCTTCCGCAGTATAGATCAACTGGCCGCACGAGCCGTCGGCAAACTCCACTTGCGCCGCGACACTGTCCGGGAACGGCTGCCGGCCCGCGGGCGGCCACGTCGTTTGGGCCAACACACGCCGCGGCTTTGAGTCGAACAAGAAACAGAAGAAATCGAGAAAATGGCACGCTTCGCCCAGCACCCGCCCGCCGCTTTCCGCATAATTGGCGTACCAATGCTGCGGATCCAGTTTCCCCGGAACCACGCGATAGGTCGCGGATTTCGGTCCCGGCGCGAGCGCCAACTGCCGCCTCAATTCCAGGCTGGCCGGTGCGAATCGCCGATTGAAGCCGACTTGCACTGTGCCCTGGCTCTTGGCTGCCACGGCCTCAATTTCGGCCAGTTCCTTGCGTGACAAGCAAAGCGGTTTTTCCACGAAGACATGGCGGTGCACCTCGAGCGCCGCTTTCACCAAGGGCGCGTGCATATCGTGCCGTGTCGCGATCAGAACCGCCGCCGGCTGCGCGTCTTTGAAAATCCCGGCCGTATCGGTGGCGGCCGTCTGAAAGCCGAACTTGGTTTTGACGTGGTTGGCGCTGAGCGCGGTCTGGTTCACCACCGTGCCAAAGGCGATTTTCCCTTTCAAATGCGGCAGCAACATCGTCCGGGCGAAATTCCCCGCGCCAATCACGTCCAGCCGTGAAACTGGAGACGTCAATCTCCCGCGTTGCGGAATCGCTGACGAAGCGCGAACGGATGCGGCCGGGCCTTCGGCTCTTGTGTCCCGGAGCTCGCCGTTCCCGGCATATTCCAGGATCACACCCACATCTTTCGACCCATCGGCCAGTAAATCCTGATAGACCTTGAGCGCGTCGGTAAAGGGCGCCCGCCGCGTCGTGATAGCGGCCAGATTGATTTGGCCCGTGGCCATCAAGTGCAGACAGGCCTCGAAATTGCGTTGCTCCGTCCAGCGCACGTACCCGATCGGATAATCGTTCCCGCCCCATTCGTAGCTCGGATCATAACGGCCAGGACCGTAGGAGCGCGAAAAGCGCACCTCCAACTCCTTCTCATAAAAGATTTTCCAGGGCAGCTCGATTTTGGTGATGCCGACATCGACCAGCCGGCCCCGGTCGCGCAGGGCTTCGGCGGCTTGCTCGATGGGGGTGTTGCTTTGGGTCGCCGTGCAGATCACCGCCGCGTCCACGCCATAGCCTTCTGTCCAAGCGCGCACTTCATCCGGCAGACTCTGCTGGCCAAGAATGACCACCTTTTCTGCACCCATCGCGGCACAGAACGGCTGGCGCGCAGCCTGCAAATCCACGGCCATGACCCGGGCGCCGTTGGCTTTGAGCAGATTGGTCACCAGCAAACCAATCAAGCCCTGGCCCATGACCAGCACGCGATCACCGAGGGCCGGCTCGGTTTGCCGCACCGCTTGCAGCGCAATCGAGCAAAGTGTGGTGTAAGCCGCTTGCCAATTCTCCACTCCGGCCGGCACCGGCGCGGCCAGCAAATCGGGCACCGCCAGGTATTCGGCATGAAACGCGCACTCGGCGCCGGCGCAAGCGACCCGGTCGCCCACCCGAAACCGCGCATGGGCGGGATCGACCGCCGCCACCGCTCCGGCGGCGCTGTAGCCGAGCGGCGTCGGTGTTTCCAAGCGGTTGCGGACTTTTTCCAGGGCGCTGCGCCAGCCAAGCGTTTTGGCAGTATCGAGGACTTTGCGCACCTGATCAGGACGGGCGCGGGCCTTCTGCAGGAGATTCATTTTGGCTTGCTCGACCTTCATTTTCTCGGTGCCGATGCTGATGACGGAATGCGTGGTGCGCACCAGCACCCCGCCTGGGGGAGCCGTCGGCATGGGGACTTCCTGCAACTCCAATCGTCCATCCTGATATTGGGCAATTTGTTTCACGATCAGTTGCCGGCTACTTCACGTTTCGAGCATGGACGCTCACTTTGTTGGCGCCCAGCCTTTGCCGGGAATGAACTCGCGGCTGCCGGATTGAATTTGGCAGCCGCTTGTGAGCAGCGTCAGAGCCACCAGCAGAAGAAGAATGACTTTCAGCATGAAAGCAGTGTAATCGGGATTGTCAGGCGGGCAAGCTTGTTGCAGATCAAGCATGAACTTTGGCCAATGTCAGAGGAATTTAAATCGCTCAAAGGACAATTGCTTCTGGATAGCGGGCAATTGAGGGGGTCGTTCTTTCATCGAACAGTGGTGTTGATCTGCCAGCATAACGGCGAGGGTGCCTTTGGCCTGGTCATAAACCAGGTGACGAAAAACAAGGTGGGGGAGATGTTGGTGGCGGATTTGCCTGATTCTTTGAAGGAGCAACACCTCTGCCTGGGCGGGCCGGTGCAGCCTTCGGCGCTCAGTTTTCTGCACACGGACGTTTATGTGCCCCATGCCAACGTCCTGCCGAATTTGAACCTGGGCCATTCTCTCGAATCATTGGTTGAGCTGGGTGAATCCTACTCGACAACCCAGCAAGTGCGCATTTTTGCGGGCTACGCCGGATGGAGTCCCGGCCAGCTTGAAGACGAACTGAAACGGAATGCCTGGGTGACTCACCCCGCCTCGATCGACCTGGTTTTCCATTCCAATCTGGCTTCGCTCTGGCAGGAAATCCTGCGGCAAAAAGGCTGGAAATACCGTTTGACGTCCGAATCTCCCGAGGATTTGTCGTGGAATTGATCTGGTCTGAAGTTTGTGGTCCGTGGTTCGTAAGAATTCAGCGGAAGGCTCTCTTCGAATCCCGGCCCAAGCTGTCCACGAAGCGCTGACGACGCACGCGCGCGTTTGGCTCTACCGGGTGAGCAGTCTGTTTGGGAAGAAGGAAGTATCTGTTTGACTCCCATTGTGTTCGCGGAGAATCAGTACCTCCGCTCCCGCCAATCATCGACGGCAATCCTCCTGGAATTCTTCCAGCCCGCATGGCCGTCGAAAAACAGAAGATTGGGGCCTTGCCCATGCCGGGCTGCCGCCACTCTGCGCTCTCCGCTCAGGCGGGCGCTGGCGGAAGGGGCAGGGTAAGGGAGATGATTCGGAGACCACACATCATTGAGACTGTCACTGCCAATGATGTTAGTGGCGGTGAAGATTGGGCGCCACGAACCGTTCTCATTGTCGGCGAAGTAAATCGTTTCGGCGGGCAGTTGGAATCGGTTCACGTTCTGAAGACCGGTGATTTCGGAACCGGTCATGTCCCTCGGACCGGTAAACTGCCAGGCGTTGACCACGTAACAGATCACCTGCCTCTTATCCGGATAACTCGGACACGTGAACACCTTGATTCGCCGGTATTGGTCTCGAACGGCGCGGGTGCCACCCAGGCTTGGAATGTACAGTTGCCACCAAAACGGCGCATTACCGCGCGGAATGAGCCCGCTGTTATCATCCGCGTACTGGATCATGGCCAGGCCCAGTTGTCTCAGATTGTTGTAGCAGTTGGTTTTTTGGGCCTTCGCTTTGGCTTTGCCCAGGGCGGGCAAGAGCATTCCCGCGAGGATGGCAATGATCGCAATGACAACCAGCAGTTCAATCAGGGTAAAACCCAGGGTCCAGTGGTGCTTCGTCCGGGAGGGCATAAGCTGATCGCTATTCATTTTCCACGATGCAATGAAAGATAGCGGCGGCGGCGGCCGTGCGACAAGGACAATACCTGCGTCCCGGCATTTCGGCGGCTCAGAACGAGTCCTGCTCCCGGGAAGCGGAAAGTTCCGATAGTGTTCAAGCGCCAGCGGGTGCCGCCCCGGGCCATTCTCTTTCCGGCTTGCAGCCCGGTGAAGCGGTGTCAATGCCGCTTCTTCCCTTTGCGATAGCTCACGGTGCCGGCGCTGGCGGCGAGCGCCTTCGCCGGGCCGCTGGCTTGGTCGAACTGGCGTTTGAGTTCGCGAATCTGGTCGCGCAGCAGGGCGGCTTTCTCAAACTCCAGGTTGTTCGCAGCGGCGAGCATTTCTTCCTGAAGCTCGCGGAGGGTCTCGGTCACGTCGAAGTTGGCGGCGGCTTCGTTCAGGACGGCGGCGGCTTTTTGCCGGGTGGCGGTGTCGCTGGAGAGGCTTTCTTCGATCGCCCGGCTCACGCTGCGAGGGGTGATGCCGTGCTCCGCGTTGTAGGCCAGTTGCCTCTGGCGGCGATACTCGGAGACGGCCAGGAATTTCCGAATGCTCTGCGTCATCACGTCCGCGTAGAGAATGACTTCCCCGTGCAAATGCCGCGCCGCGCGTCCGGCAGTCTGCGTCAAGCTGGTCGTTGACCGCAAATAGCCCTCCTTGTCCGCGTCCAGGATGGCGACGAGTGAGACCTCGGGAAGATCGAGACCTTCGCGCAGGAGGTTGATGCCGACCAGCACGTCGAACTCGCCTTTACGCAAAGCGCGCAGGATTTCCACGCGCTCAATGGCGTCGATCTCGCTGTGCAAATAACGGACATTGATGCCGATGTCGCGCAGGTAATCGGTCAGTTCCTCGGCGGTGCGCTTGGTCAGGGTGGTGACGAGGACGCGTTCCTTGCGCTCGACCCGTTGGCGCGCCGCCTCGATCAGATCGTCAATCTGGCCCTTGAGCGGCTTGAGGGTGATCTTCGGGTCCACCAGTCCGGTCGGGCGCACGACGAGTTCAACGACGCCGGGAGTCGTGGCGGCAGGCGTCCCCCCTGCCCATGAGTGCGGCCTCCTGTCGTCCGGCCTTGCGCTCGCGATTTCCCCGTGTCTTAAACCGCCCACCGCCTTTCCACCGGACGGGACACCCGGCTCACTGGCAGGCGGGACGCCTGCTGCCACAGCGGCTTGCCGTGACCACTCCAGTTCCTTCGGCCCCGGCGTGGCGCTGACGTAAATGGTCTGGCCCTGCGACTGCTGAAATTCCCCAAAGTTCAAGGGACGATTGTCGAGCGCGCTCGGCAGGCGGAAGCCGTGCTCCACCAGGACCGTTTTACGCGAACGGTCGCCTTCGTACATCCCGCCAATCTGCGGCACGGTGGCGTGGGATTCATCAATCACCAGCAGATAATCCTCCGGAAAGAAATCGAACAACGTGCAGGGACGCGAGCCGGGCGGGCGTCCGCTGAGGTGCCGCGAGTAATTCTCGATGCCGGAACAGAAGCCCATTTCCAGCATCATCTCCAGATCGTATTCGGTGCGCATCTTGATCCGTTGCGCTTCCAGGAGCTTGCCCCGCGCTTCAAACCAGGCGATGCGGCCGGTCAGTTCCTCGCGGATCGACAGCACCGCGCGCTTGATCTTGTCCATGGGCGTGACGAATTGCTTTCCCGGATAGATGGTGAGGGCGGACAACGATTCGAGCAGGTCTCCGGTGAGCGGATCAAAGCGCGTCAGCCGCTCGATCTGATCGCCGAAGAACTCGATGCGGACCGCGTCTTCCGTGTAAGCCGGGCAGACTTCGACGGTGTCGCCGCGCACGCGGAATTGGGCGCGGGTAAACTCGATGTCGTTGCGGGTGTACTGCAAATCGACGAGCCGGGAGAGGAATTGCTCGCGGGTGATGTCCTGGCCGGCGCGCAACGGGATGACGAGCGCTTCGTAATCTTCCTTGCTGCCAATGCCGTAAATGCAGGAGACGCTGGCCACCACGACGACATCGCGGCGGGCAAAGAGCGAACTCATGGTCGAGAGCCGGAGCCGCTCGATCTCCTCGTTGATGCTCGAATCCTTCTCGATGTAAGTGTCGGTGCGGGGGATGTAAGCCTCCGGCTGGTAGTAATCGAAATAACTGACGAAATATTCGACGGCGTTCTTGGGAAAGAAACCTTTGAACTCGGCATACAGTTGGGCGGCGAGCGTTTTATTGTGCGAGATGACCAGCGTCGGCCGGTTGACGTTTTGAATGACGTTGGCAACCGCGAACGTTTTGCCCGAACCCGTTACGCCGAGGAGGGTCTGGTGGCGAGCGCCGGAAACCAGGTTTTCGGTCAGCTTCGCAATGGCCTGCGGCTGGTCGCCGGCGGGCGGGAAGGGGGAGACGAGGTCAAACATGTGGACTACACAGAGAAACCAGCCGCGAGCGCGACGGTACGTCCATCACCGCAGAATGGGCACGCCGTAGGCCCCGAAAGCGCCATCGTGGCTCACCAACGTCCAACCTTCAACTTGAGCCGTGGCAATCAGGATGCGGTCGAACGGGTCTCGGTGATGGAACGGCAGTGAATCCAGGCAAAGACTGTGCTCCACGCCTACCGGCACAATCTCCAGGCCGTTCTGCTGAACCTGGTCATCCAGCATCCGGCGGAGCGGCTGGCGCAGCGTGAGTTTGCCGGCCTTCCGCTTGAGTTGCATTTCCCAGATGCTGGCCGTGCTCAACACCAGCTCGTTGTTTGGGTCCAAACAGGCCGCGTGCCCGGCGGCACCAAGCCGACTCGGGTTTTCGTCCCACCAGATGAAGGCGTGCGTGTCGAGCAGCAGCTTCATGCCTGGCCCAGCAGGAATTCCTCTGTCAACGGCTCGTCAAAATCCTCCCGCACCTCCCACGCGCCCGGATGCAGCGGGGCCACACGCTGGCGCGGTTTGGCCGGCATCGGCAGGACTTGGGCCACCGGCTGCCCATGTTTGGTCAGTAGAATCCCTGCCTGCGTGCGCGCGAGCGCGAGCAGTTCTTCCAAGCTGGGCTCTTGGTTCGTCAAATCAATCGTCTTCATAGCGTCGTCCTCAAGAAGCTACCGTGCTGGCAGGAAAAGGCAATCAGAGAGAAACCCGAGGACGAGCGTGGGGCGGTTCCATGGCGCGATGACCTTGGCGAAGGTGAAGTTCGTGCCGGAGCCGGTGACGCCCAAAAGGACCTTGCGCTTCGCGCCGGCGCGCAGTCCGTCGGTCAGCCGCACAATGGCTTGCGGCTGGTCGCCGGCGGGGGCAAAAGGTGAAACGAGTTCAAACATCGGCCTGCGGGCCATCAAGTTCCGGTGGCGGATGCGCGGCCAAGTAGGCTTCCAGACGCAGGATCAACGGAGGAATGTTCTCTCGCGCCGTGTCGAAGACCACATCCAAATCCACGTCATCGTAGTCGTGGACGATGATGTTTCGCATCGCCGTGATGAGCTTCCAAGGGATTTCTGCAAAAGCGTTGCGGGCTTGCGGAGACAGTCGGCGTGCCGCCTCGCCAATGATCTGGAACTTGCGGCTGACGGCCTCGTATTTCTCCTCGTTGGCCTTAAAATCCGCCAAAGATACCCCCTCCGTGAAGCGGCGAATCGCTTTCGCTGCCTGAAGAACGTCGTCCAGATGGGCGTTATCCTTCGACATAGATGGGAAGGGCAGCCGAGAGAATCGCGTGCTTGCGGTAGCGGTTCTTGCTGTGCTCAATGGCCCGACGACTTACCAAGTCCACCGGACGGCCAAACATCTCGGCTAGCTTCTCCTGCATGTCCGCCCAGTCGAACAATGTCGGGTGCGCATCTGGCCGCAGCGAGCAAAGCAGGTCCACGTCGCTGTCCTCGCGGAAATCTTCGCGCAACGCCGAGCCGAAGAGTTCCAGCCGGGCGATGCCGCGCTCCCGGCAGAACGCCCCCAGCGCCTCGCGGTTGACTTGCACTTTCATGGGGAGAGAGTCGCAGCAAGCAGGGCGAGCGTCAACGCGGTTGTCGGGTCACCTCACTAATCAATCCTGCAAGAGGCGCGAAAGACCAGAATCGCCTGGTCCAGCACGGCCCGAATCCCTGCCAGTCTCGGATTCCATGCCAGAACGATTTCACGCTTCAAGGGTCGGAGGAAATCCGGCCTGCATTCGACCACGCCCGACCCCGCCAATTCCGCCGCCGCAATGCTGGGCAGGATTGCCGCGTAGCCACCCGTTGCCACGGCACGAGCCACGAGCGGGAACGACGACAGCTCCAATTGCAGGTTCGGTTTGAGCTTCTGCCGCTCGCTGAGCCGTTGGAGTTCCTGCCGGAACTGGCCGCCGCCTTCCAAGGTTGCCAGCGGGAGTTTCGCCAAGACGTCGGCAGAGACGCTTTTGCCCTTCGTTTCCCTCAACATCTCCCCTGGGATGAACAGCGAGAAAGTCATCGTGCCGAGCGGGCTGCTCTTGAGCGGGCGGGCCATGCTGCCAGCGCGTATGAGGCCCAGGTCCACGGTCGCGTCCCGCAAGCGCGTGGCAATCTCGGCGGTAGGCAGGTTGAGCAGGCGGAAGGTCACGCTCGGCAGTTTCTCGCGGATGCTTCGGAGCCGTGGCAGCAGCAGCCAATGGATCAGGCTCTCCCCGGCGGAAAGCGTCAGTTCCACGGATTGACCGACCGCCGCCTTCTTGAAATCCGACAACGCCAGCAGTTGCTCCCGCGCGAGCCGGTGCAGCCGCTCGCCTGTGGCGGTCAGTGCGATGCCCCGTCCTTTCCGACGCACGAGTTCAGCACCGAAGAACTGCTCCAGTTCCTTGATCTGCCTGCTGAACAGGCTTTGCCGTGCCGCGTTGCCCTTGGCAGCCTTTGTTACGCCGCACGCGGCTGCAACTTCGCAGAAGCTCTGCAACCGGTCCAGTGAGAGGCCGCCTTTGTTGAGCAAATTGTCAAACATGACTCCATAGTTATCATCCATGCGAAGATTCGCCTAGAAGAACTCTGCCGCTATCGGCATAGTGCGTGAGTGATTACGGAATTGCGCATCGGCAACTTTAAGGCGTTCGGCGAAACGCAGCGCGTGCCTATCAAGCCGCTCACACTGATCTTCGGCGCGAACAGCTCCGGCAAGTCGAGCATCATCCACAGCCTGCTGCTCGCGCGTCACATCTGGCAGGGAGGATGTCCTGACGCAAGAACTCTGCATGGGCAGGCGAAGTCGGTGGATCTAGGCGGTTTTGACCAGTTTGTTCACGGGCAAGACACAAAACACAAAGTCGTGCTCGGTCTCAAATTCGCGGTGCTTGAGAATCCGACACTCTGCAAGGCCGCGCCCTCTGGCGATCTTTCGGCCGCAATCCGGCTGCATAAACGAACTGGAACTGCCACACTCTCGACCGCCGTTGAGATTCTCGAAGGGGATCAGATGTTGGCCCGATTGTGGCCAAAGGAGCCGGAAAACCTCGATCCGGAAGACTGCTACGAACTGGCCGCAAGGTTCTGCGGCGAACTGGCGAGGATCTTGCGTCCGCAGTCTGCTTTTTGGCAGGGGATCAGGACCAGGACTGGGTCATGGGAGTTTCTGAAACCCGAGCAGTCTGAGGAGTATCGAGAGAAATTTGAAATAGATCGTAAGATGATACTTAAGTGGATGTTCGAGGGACTGTTTGAGCAAGGCCCGGGGCCGCTTCTCCCCAGAATCTCCGACACTGAGGATGCGCTCCGGACTGCTCTTGGCGATGAGCAGTACCAGGAGCAGTACTATGAAAGCAGAATCGAAACGTGGCACGAACTCCGGCGCTTCATCTCGGCCCTTGGCTTTCAGTTCTCCGATCCCTTGGTTTATCTCGGCCCAGTCAGGTTCTACCCGCCACGCCTTCAGCTTGAGGCGCCAGTCAATGATCCCAATTACCAGGATGGCGGCGGCTCATCTTGGGACGAGATGCTTGAGGACGAAGCTTCGCGTCAATCCGTCAGCCGGCTTCTCGAGAGAATCTCGGGGTACCGCCTCGATCTAAGAGAGTGGAAGGATACAAGCACGCCAGCGAGACAATTCAAGGAACTGGTCATTACCGAAAGTCGCGGCCTCGTCCTGAGCGCGCGCGACGTGGGGGTAGGCGTTAGCCAGGTGCTCCCGGTATTGCATCTCTCGGCGGCCAAGAAGGGTTCTATGTTGGCAATTGAGCAGCCGGAGATTCACCTGCACCCTGCTCTTCAGGCTGAACTGGGCGACGTGTTCATCGAGTCCGCGCTGGGTGAGCGAAAGAACACCTTCCTGCTGGAAACCCATAGCGAGCACTTGATTCTGCGCATTCTCCGCCGCATCCGGGAAGGCACAGCGGGTACTCCGACCGGCCTACCCGCAATTCGGCCAGAGGATGTCGCCGTTCTCTACGTCACGCCCAGTGAACGCGGATCGCGCGTCAAGGAACTTCCCGTCACGCCCGATGGCGATTTCTCGGAGCCCTGGCCGGACGGCTTCTTTCCTGAACGCGCCAAAGAGCTTTTCTGAACCATGATTGCCGAGTTCGCCATCGAACCGCGCGTCATGGCCCAGTGGCGGCATTTTCACTCGCTCCATGACGACTTCGGCGTGCCGCGCGGACGATTCATTGCCCGCTTCCCCCGCGAGTGGGCAAAGCAGGTCGCGCAACTCGCGCATCAGCTCACGCATAACAAGACCAATTCTCCCCTCAACGCCAAGCGGATTGAAGAGCATCTGTTCAGTGAAGCCTTCAAACGCAAGGTGGTGCCAGCCCGGCGGCCGTACGATCCGGACAAACCTTGGCTGGTCAACGCAACGGGGCTTCCTGAAGAGCAGACGTTCCAGGCAATCATCGCGGAAACCACCTGCGACGACCATCCGAAAGTGCTGTTGGCTGGTGAATTCCTGAAGGACGACCCGCTCTATCACATCGACACAGGCACAAAGATCCTGCGGACAGCAAAGGAACTGGCCGCGTGCGCCAAGCCGCTGCTCAAGGTGAGCGAGGAGCTTCAACTTGTGGATCCCAATTTCAAGGTGCGAGACCATTTCTCGCGACCGGTAAATCGCTTCCTGGCGACTCTGGAGGAAATCCTGCGGCTGCGCGTCGAGATGCCGCATCCGTTACGCAAGCTGGAGCTTCACCTACAGCGACGAGATGACCAATCCTCGGAGGCCACACGCCGCGACTTCGAGAAAAGCCTGGGCCGGGCCATCCCCACCGGCCATGTGGTCAAAGTGTTTCTGTGGAGCGCCAGGCAGGGCGGCGAGAGGCTGCACCCGCGTTTCCTGCTTACCGAATTCGGCGGGATCAAGTACGACTACGGCCTGGACGAGGGCGAGAAAGGCGAGCAGACGGAAGTCGCGCTGGTGCCCGACAATCTCTGGAAGAAATACCGCCAGGACTACTCCGAAAGCGGCACCGCTTTCGCCATCGAACCCGCCCGCGACATATTCGTCGTCAACGGATCGTGACGCTTCAGCCGCCGACAAGGGGAGTCTTCTTGTGCAAAATGACCAGCGTGGGACGGTTCACCCTAAAAACGGCAGTTGAAACCGAGATTCGTACAGAACCCGCTGAGATCACGGAAAATGCAACTGCTCCGCAGTTCACTTTATAGGTGACAACTCGCGTATTCGCAAGTTGTTGTATTTGAGCCGAGGATCACGATTCCAGGGCTTCCAACTGCCGTTTTTAGGTTCACCTGCGCGATGACGTTGGCGATGGTGAAAGTCTTGCCCGAGCCGGTGACGCCGAGGAGGGTCTGGTTCAGGGCGACGGCGCGGAACCCCTCCCTCAGCTTCGCATTGGCTTGCGGCTGGCCACCGGGAGGGCAAAGGACAAAAGGAGGTCAAACATGGCGAGGGCTAAATCCAGAAAGAAAGCGCCCGATCAACTTAATTGGGCCGATGAATCGCTGGAAGGCTTGGTCAACTTGGCGACATGTGCCTCCAAAATGGTGATCAGGGTTGGAAGGTCTCTCTGGGCTGTATCCCAAACCACGTTCAGATCAACGTCGTCGTAATCATGAATCAGCACGTTCCGCATAGCTGAAGTGAGCCGCCAAGGAATCTGTGGGAACGCGGCCCGGGTTGCCTCCGACAAACGGTGCGCAGCTTCGCCGATGATCTCGAAGCGACGATTGACCGCATCCTGCCTCTGCTGGTCCGCCATGAACTGCTCAATGCTGATGCCCGCGAGGTACTCTCGAATGCTCCTCGCCGAGTGGAGGATGTCCAGCAAGCAGGCGTCGTCATTCTTCATAAAGCGGCATCGTGTGCGAAAGGATGGACTGTCGACGAATCCAGTTCTTGCTCCTTTCGATGGCCCGCCGGCTCACCAAGTCCACCGGACGACCAAACACCTCGGCCAGTTTCTCCTGCATGTCCGCCCAGTCAAAAAGCGTTGGGTGCGCGTCCGGGCGAAACGTGGCCAGCAGGTCCACGTCGCTGTCCTCGCGAAAATCGTCGCGCAACGCCGAGCCGAAGAGTTCCAACCGGGCGATGCCGCGCTCGCGGCAGAACGCCCCCAGCGCCTCGCGGTTGACTTGCATATTCATGGACACAGTATGAACCCATTTGCGCCCTCTGACCAGCCTAAGCTTGGCGCGAGATGACGCGCCTGGGCTTGTTCACCTTCCCGAGGACATTGGCAGTGGTGAAGATTTTGTTCGCCCCCGGTCACGATCAGCTTTTCTGTCATTGGCAAAGCCAAAGACCCTATCCGGGAGTTCCTCATTGAAAAACCTGGCACGCCAGTTATCGTCATTCTTCAAAAGACCATCAAGCAACCCGTTCAAAATGAAAACCTTCATCTCCCTTCTTTTCGCGCTGTTCTGTTCCAGCGTAACGCAAGCTCAACCCTCTGCTCCGATTCCACTGTGGCCCGACGGCGCACCCGGCGCGTTGGGCAAGGAGGACAAAGATATGCCAACGCTGACACCGTACTTGTCCGATCCCGCCAAAGCGACCGGCGCAGCCATCGTGATTTGCCCCGGTGGTGCTTATGGCGGCTTGGCTGCGCATGAAGGCAAAGACTATGCGCTCTGGCTGAACGACAACGGCGTGAGCGGTTTCGTCCTCAAATATCGGCTCGGTCCGGCCGGCTACCGGCATCCGCGCATGCTGGAAGATGCGGCGCGTGCGCTGCGCCTGGTCCGGGCAAATGCGGCGGATTGGAAAGTCGATCCCAAGCGCATTGGCATCATGGGTTCTTCGGCCGGCGGGCATCTGGCTTCGACGCTGCTGACGCACTTTGATGCGGGAAAGCCGGACGCGGCGGATCCTATCGAACGTCAAAGCTCGCGGCCTGATCTGGGCATTCTTTGTTATCCTGTGATCACGATGGGACAATTCACGCACCAAGGGTCCAAGTACAACCTCCTCGGCAAGGAGCCTGCGCCGGATTTGGTCAAATTGCTCTCGAACGAACTGCAAGTGGCGCCTCAAACGCCGCCGACGTTCCTCTGGCACACCTACGAAGACACAGCGGTGCCGGTGGAGAACAGTCTCGAATTTACCGCCGCTTTGCGCAGGAACGGAGTTCCGTTCGACCTTCACGTTTACCAGCAAGGCAGACATGGCCTCGGCCTGGCCAATGGGCATCCCTGGACCAAGGATTGTCTCTTTTGGCTGAAAGCGCAGGGCTTTGTCAAACAGGCAGCCTCAGAGTGATCGTTATCCCAGCAAATGCTCGATGACCATTTGGTCGAGCGCCTGATAATCGCGGTCGGCAATCAGCTTCTGGGCGGCAGCTTCGTCGAATGTCCGGACTTTCTCGACTAACTTGAGGAAGGTGCGCCGGCTGTTGTCGAGGTGCGCCAGCCAATGCTCGACTTTGGTGGGGCGGAAGGGATGCACGTCAAAGCAGACGCATTCGCCGCGGCTCCCGTATTTGTTCCGCTCCAGGACGCGCACCTGATTGAAGGCGCTGCGCAAGTTCGTGCTGCCGAATGGCTTGTCCTGGTCAAACTTCAATCCGTTCTGGTCGTTCAAGTGCAAGGACCAGAGTTTGCCAAAGGTCATGGCGAAATCGATTTCATCGGCCGGATCAAGCCCGGCCAAGATGCAATGGGCGGTCTCGATCAAGGCTCCCACGCGTTTGGGGTCGCGGGTCAACGGAGCCACGGCCAGCGCATGGCCGATGGTGGGAATGTAAGCATGGTCCATCGGCTCGTTCGGTTTCGGCTCGATGGCCAGCCGGACTTTCTTGTCGTGAGCCAGCATTTTATCGAACGCTTCCACCATCAATTCGACGCTGCGTTTGCCGCTCTTGGCTTCCCGCAGGTAAGTCCCTTCCCGCGCCAGCCACAAGACCACCAGATCGGTTCCGAGCAGCTTGGCGATGTCAATGCAGCGGAGCGAACGGTCGATGGCGTATTGGCGCGCTTTGGGATCGTTGCTGGTGTAAGCGCCGTCAATGGTCATGGGGCTGAACCAGAGGCGCGGCGCGACCATTTCGGCGGCAATGCCCAGGTCATCGAGCCGCTTTTTCAGTTCTTTGGCTTCCTTGCGGATTTGCTGTTCCGACTTGTTATCGAGGTCGGGGACGGCATCGTCGTCGTGAAACATCATGGCGTCGAAGCCGAACTTCTTGAGCTGATCGAGTTTCCAATCGAACGTTTGGGCAGGGCGCGTGGTAGGGCCGTAAGGGTCGGAACCTTCGCTGATGTTCCAAGGGCCGAAACAAAATTTGTATGTATGATTTTTTGCCATAATCTCTAGGTGTGAGGCAGACGGTAAGCCAGGACAGGACAATTGGAAATAAAAAATTGCGCTGAACCGGCGCTCCCGTCTTCTTGACGGTCATGGGAGGCAAGATTAAGGTTTGGCCATGACGCTTGCACAATCCGTATTGGTTACGGCGGAGGATTACCGCTTAATGCCCGAAACGGGTCCGCGTTATCAGCTCATCGAAGGGGAATTATTTATGGCACCGGCTCCAAATCGTTACCATCAGGATATTTCCAGGAACGTCGAGTTCCTTTTGATGAAATACCTGGAAAAGCATCCCATCGGCAAACTCTATGACGCGCCCTTCGACGTCTATTTGACCGAGCACAACGTTTTCCAGCCGGACAAGGTTTTTGTCGCGAACGAACGACTTTCCGTTTTAACGCGGGCGGGGGCGGAAGGAGCGCCGAATCTGGTGGTGGAAATCTTGTCCGACCGCACAGCGCATCTGGATAGGAATCCGAAGCGGAGAGTCTATGCCGCCACGGGCGTCCAGGAGATGTGGATTGTCGATCCCCATGCCAGAACCATTGAAGTGTATCACCTGCAAAAGGATCACGAACACCCCGCCGCGGTCTATCAGGAAAAAGACACTTTCACTTCCCTTTGTTTTCCGGGATTGAACATCCGGGCCAAGGAGATTTTCAAGCCATAGCCCTCCGACCGGCGCCTTCACCCAGGGCGCTCAGCGCCATCGCGTTGTTGAGCGTGATTCGCGGGCAGCTTTTGCTTTTGAATCAGATTGCCCACCCTTCGCGGTACTGATGCCGGATGAACCGGTCGGCTTCGGGGCAATTCGCCGCCTTCAAGCTCTTGGCGTCCCACTCCAGTTTTTTCCCCGCGCGGTAGGCGGCGTTGCCCAGCAGCGCGGCCTCGGTGAGCGGGCCGGAGTAATCGAAGCTGCACGTGGTCGGCCCCCCGTTCTTGCAGGCTTCAATCCATTCCTTGTGATGGCCGATGGAGTTGGGAATGAACGGCTGCGGCGGAACGAACCCGGCAAAATCCTTTTCGGGAAGCAGCAAGTGGCGGCCGTAATCCGCCAGCAATTGTCCTTTGGTCCCGATGAACAGAACGCCGCTGCGCCACTTTTCGAACTGTTCCTTGGAGATGAGTTGCGAGGGATACTTGCTGCCATGATACCAGGTGAGCTGCACCGGCGGCTTTTCACCGCGCGCCGGATGTTCGTAGCGCACGATCAGCCAGGGCGGCGTTGATTCCGGATGGACGGGTGGCCCGTCCAAAACCTCGACGGCTCGCGGATGGCTCAGACCCAAGGCCCAATGGGGCAAATCCATGTAATGACAGCCGAAATCGGCCAATGACCCGCCGCCAAAAGCCCACCAATTGCGCCATTTAAAGGGGACCCATTCCGGGCTATAGGGGCGATGGGGGACCGGCCCCAGCCACAAATCGTAGTGCAAGTGCGGCGGCACGGGCGGGTATTCCATCGGCAGGTCCATGCCGCCATAGACGGCGCCCACCCAGACGTGGACTTCGCGCACGGGGCCGATGGCGCCGCTCTGGATCAACTCGACCACCCGCCGGTAATTGTTCCCGGCGTGAATCTGCGTGCCGATTTGCGTGACCCGCTGATGTTTCTTCGCCAAGTCAGTGACGATTCTCGCCTCGGAAACGGTGCGAGTGAGCGGTTTTTCGCAATAGACATGCCGCCCGCTCTTGAGGCCGGCCACCGCCGCCACGGCATGGGTGTGGTCGGGAGTGCCGATAACGATGGCGTCGATGCCCTTTTGGTCGATCAGTTGGCGGAAGTCGTGGTAAGTCTTGGCTTGCGGGTACTTCTGGGCGGCGGCGGCCAGGCTTTTTTCGTCCACGTCGCAGAGGGCGACGATATTCTGGCTGCTGACTTCCTGGAGGTCATCGCCACCGCGTCCGGCGACACCGATGACGCCGATGTCGAGCTTGTCGTTCGGCGAGGTTGCTTGCGGTTGGGCATTGACTTGAATGCCCGCCAGCCACAAGCCGGCGCTGCCGAGGGCGCTTTGCGCGATGAATTTTCTGCGGGTGATGCGTGTTTTCATGGTCATCTTTATATCACTTGGTTTGGGAAAGCTTCAGGATTTCGATTTCTTTAAAGAGCACATCCATGTCCTGGCCGCCGTGCAGTTGCAGCGCAAGATGCCCTTTGAGCCGGCCCGGATCGTTTTTTAACTCGGCCGTTTTTTGGCCGTTGACATGGACGACAATGCGCTGGCCGCTGGCCACCACGGACATTTCGTTCCATTGGTTTGGCTTGTGCCATTTCTTCACGTCTTCGGGCTTGGGCTGGACCACCCAGGCGCGGCCCGAGGTTTCGTAAAGCCCGCCGGCATCTTTCTCCGGATCGATCTCGGCCTGGAATCCCAGCACGCCGGCCGCGCCGCCTTTCTCGACGCGGAAATAAAGACCGCTGTTGCCCTGTTTGGCCCAATACTTGAGGCGGACGGCGAAATCGCCGAATTGCTCTTTGGTGATGAGATGGCCGTGCTGCGATTCGGTCTTTTGCGAAGTGCCGTGAAGGACGCCCTTCTCGATTGTCCAGTGGCCGCCGCCGATCTTTTCCCAGCCGTCGAACGACTTGCCATCCCAGAGCGGCTGCCAGGCGCTGAAGCCCAAGTCCTTCAGCAGAAGGTTGCGCCAGCGGATTTTGCCTTGTTTCCCGGCGTGGACCTGCAAGGCAAAAAAGCCCTCCAGGTCCATGATGTCGATGAGGTCGGCGCATGGGACACCATTCAACCAGGTCTTGAGAGAGGGACCGATGGCCTGGATGACAAACTGGTTCCAATCGACCTTCTTAAAGGCCTGGCGGGCGACCGGGTCATCCTGGAGCGAGAACAGCCAGCCGCGGCGGCCCTCGTCATAAATGCCGGCTGACCAGGCCCGGTCGGAGGGATCAATCTCGCATTGGTAACCGAAAACGCGTCCGTCGCCGTCTTTCTGGTGGCTGCGGAATTGAAAGCCTGAGTTGCCGGGAACCTCGAGCTTGACCTCCGCTTTCAGAATGAAGTCGCCGTAGGTTTTCTCGGTGCGCAGGAAGGTATTGGCGCCGGGGCCGACTTCGCCCACGATGCAATCGCCTTCGACACGATAGGTTGCGCCGCCTCCGGCCTTTTTCCAACCGGTGAGGTCCTGGCCATTCCAAAGAGGTACAAAACCCTGATCGCTTGGACCGGCGCTGACAGCGGAGAGGGCGGCGAAGCCGAGGAGGCAAACAAAAGCCAGAAGAGGCTGATGAATGCGGGTCCGGATCATGGCAGTTTTGTCTCGCTGAACCCGGTACATTCCGGGCTGGAGGTGCCGTTGGCGTTTCATGTGATGGTGACGTTGGCAGGCAGCCAAAGATTCATGAATGTTTTCCCTCAACCATTTTCGCCTCGACTCACGCCCGGTCCTGGCCCACGCTGACTTTACCGGGCTCAACTCATTGAGCCGTGGCCCAGACTCTGACCATGACAAGCAAGTATTCGGCAGACAAACCATGAACTTTTGTTTTCAGCGTTCTTACCGTGGACCACTGCAGGCGGTCCTTTTGGATTGGGCGGGCACAACCCTGGACTACGGTTGTTATGCGCCTGCCGTCGTCTTCATTGAGGTCTATAAGCGCAAAGGCGTGCCCATTTACATCGAGGAAGCCCGGGCTCCGATGGGCGCCCATAAAAAGGTGCATATAGGCAAAATCTCGCAAATCGAAGCTGTAAGCCGGCGCTGGCAGGCCGCGCACGGCCGCCAGCCCGGCGAAGACGACGTGGAAGCGATGTTCCAGGAATTTGTGCCGCTGCAACTGGCCTGCCTCGCGGATTACTCCGATCTGATTCCCGGCACTTTGGAGGCGGTGGCGGATTTCCGCCGGCGCGGTTTGAAGATCGGTTCGACCACGGGCTACACGACCGAGATGATGAAAATCCTGCTCGCCGAGGCCAAGCGGCGCGGCTACGAGCCCGACGCCACCGTGTGCGCCTCGGATGTGCCCGCCGGCCGGCCTGAGCCGTGGATGTGCGTGCAGAACGCCATGCATCTTCGCGTCTATCCCTTTGAAGCCTGCGTCAAGGTGGACGACACGCTGCCCGGCATTGACGAAGGCCTGAACGCCGGCATGTGGACCATTGGCCTGGCCAGGACCGGCAATGAACTCGGACTAAACGCCGAAGAAATCGCCCGGCTGGAACCGGGCGTTTTGCAGGCCAGGCTCGAGCGCGCCCGCACGCGCCTGCATCAATCCGGCGCTCATTATGTTGTGGACGGCATCTGGGACGTTCCCGCCGTTCTGGACGACATCAACGCACGGCTGGCGCGAGGTGAACGGCCTTGACTTGGCCTGGGGGGCGAGCTTTGAAGAAGGATGCGGAGCGATGCCGAGCTGCTTTCGCGGCCTCTTGTTTCTGGCTCATCAGGGGCAAGGCGACACCGATGCCTGCTGCGTTTGTCCACCGGACAAATGATGGCCGTTTCATGTGACAGCTCCTTTCAACCTAAATCCGGCAGTTGTGGAACGAGAAAACCGCAGATGGACGCAGATAGACGCAGATAAAACGGGAAAAGCAGTGCTCACCCAGGAGGTGAATTCTTGCCGGTATTCAACTCGTTCGTATCTGCGTTCATCTGCGTTTATCTGCGGTTGAATTGCTCTTTTTAGGTTCAAGCGTCCGTGCGGCTTGGCGCAAAGCTCACCGATGAAGGCCCCCTTCCGAGCCTTCAGCATTGTCCAGCGGCATCGCCGGGCCGGCATTCGATGAAGCGTTTTCGGCGTCGGGGCATTCAGGAAGGCCGGCGCCTTTGCCCGAGTCTGGCGGTGGGACGCGCGGCTTCTCCAAATTTTGGAGTTCATTCCGCAGACTTGCATACCGCCATTGCCGTCCCGTTCTAGTTTTCAGTCCGCGCTCATTCAAGAGCTTGAGGATGCGCAGCATCTTCGTGCCCTTTTGAACTTCCTCCAGGGCGAGGCGCAGACCCGCCTGGAACTGTTCCAGGTAAACCTTTTTCACGGGAAGGAATGGTTCGATCAGAGGGGGCTGCGGGCGTGCCACGGGCCTTGGATGCAACGCTTCTTCGGCTTGGGCAAGGAGCTTGGCTTGCATGTCGGCATAGACGGGACAGTCGCTGCTGCACTGCGCCCGGAAACGGTTCTCGGCGCACCCGCAGAGAAACGGAACGGCGGATTTGTAGATGTATCGGAGGTTGCCCTTCGTGCTGTGCCGGATGGCCGCCGGCGTTCTTCGCGAGAGCGAGGCGAGCAGGGCGATGCAGTAGTCCATCAGCCAGCCGCTCGACTCCTCCTCACTCAGTCCGGCGTGCCTGGACCATGCCGCCAGGTACTGCGTGATGTCTTGACGTTGCGGCGTAACCTCGCCGGCAGTGAAGCGAGCCAGGTCGAGACCGTGCTCGACCAAATCCCGGATGCACGGATAAATCGTGTCCTGGCCTCGGTCGCCGAGGATGGTTTCCAGACTGTTCAGAAAAGGTTTTCCTGGATTTGTCATGCGGGTTCGTGAGTTGGGTGTTTGATCTTCTCCGGCCATTGGCGGACGGCTTCGATCACTTCTTCGCGGTTGCTCATACCGGCTGAATCTATCGACTGGAATATTGTCCGGCAAGCTCCGCGTAATCCTGTCGAACGACCGAGCGGCCGCCGCTGGCAAACAGGGTGGAGCGCGAAAGGCGCGTGCGAATTGCGGCCCCGCACTGAGCGGAAAAGCATAGCGACGGTTCGTTGGAGCGCACTGGCTGGGAATTAACCTCGCACGCCCAGTTCCAATCCGGCCCAAGAGGCTCAGGGCGCACCGGAAGTCTGCCCGCCGAGTTGGGCTGGGGCCTTCCGGCGGGGCCGGAATCATCCCAGTCATCGCCGGCAGACCGTGCCTGGCAAAAACTTTCCTCAAAGCACCTCGTTGCGGCAGACCCGCTGAACCTTTGACGCCGCTTCGTTCAACCCAGGAATGTAGATAACCTGGAGTGAAGCGGCGGGAGGTGTGGATTGGTTCGGACGCGTCCTTCCGCTTCACTCCAGGTTACATTCCTTTTTAGGCGGTGTGGTCACAATGTCCGTCTCACGGTCTCGGCTGTGGAGTCACGGGGCGACTCTGCGCTGTCGGCAGCGTCACCAGCGTCGTCACTTTGCCGTCCCGCGCGAGCTTCCTGACTCGCGGTCGCCACTCCACTTTCCTCTGTGAGTGCGGGTGCTCGTATTCCAGCACGTAAACGTCATCTCCGCGCACGGCGACACCCGTGGGCGACCACGGTGCCTCGGCTCTCATGACGACGGACGCCTGCCCATCCGGGGAAATCTTCACGACGGCGCGGCAGCCGGTCGCGGCGGCGAACACCGTGTCGCGCGCATTGACCGCCAAGCCGCGCAGGAAGGGCGAATGACTCTCCGGCATTTCCGGCGGAAACTCCGGGTCACATTCAGGCACCGCAATCGGATGGGCCACGATGGAGAACGTCCCGTCTGCCTTCACCCTGATGATGGCACTGGGACACGCGACATATAGACCGTCCTCTGGCCCGAACGCCAGCCCCTTTATGCCGCCAAATTTCTCGACGGCTCGTTCCAGCGTGGGCGCAACCGTCGTCTGCTTCCCGTCAGGCGTCAGCCGGATCACCTCCAGGTTCCGCTTCGCGTAATACAAGCTGCCGTCGCGATGTGCCACCAGCGGCTGCCCATCGGCCTGAATCAGCGCCGCATCCGGTGTGTCCGCCCGCTGGAACCACGGAGTGACCCGCTCTGCGACCCAGCGGGCGAGGTCAGACCGGGCCAGACTCCGTTTCGTGTCCAGCGCGAGGTAATGAGCGCCGCCTTCCTGCAAACGAGTGAGCTTGCCCTGCGAGTCAATCTGCCAAATCGAGCCGGGCAATCGCTCGGCCGGGTCGCCTGCCTCGTTAAAATAAACTCGGCCCTGTGCATCGACGACGATACCGGAGCCGGGGTGAGCCGAAGTCGTGAAGGTCGTGAAAGCGAACTGGGCTAGAACTGCCAGAATGGTGCAAAGGTGTGTTTTCATACGTGAATTCGACGCGGCGTAAGATGGGATTCTGTCAGCAAATCGTAAATAGCCTGTAAGGAAAATGTGCATGACTTCTCGATGCGCGTAACGCCGCCTAACGCCGAAATCAGGCACAGCGCCGGAAGCGTCGCGCCGTCGGCAGAGTGAACTTTATGAGAACAAAAACGCAACGACTCGGAGACGCATGCCGCTGTTGCCTGCATGGAGTGTTCGGCTTTCGGTCACCTCGGTCGAAAACCCTGCCAACGGAGTAATGCTACTTCGACTCGATGAAGATGATCGCGCGGCAAAACACCCAGGCGGCGCAGGAAATACTTGGGTGGAAGTGCCTGAATCCCCTGAACCAGAAACGCCCCCTCGTTGAGGAAGCTCAACGGCACAGAAACCTCGAACTGCGAACCACGCGTGGCGCCTGTGTGTGGAATCACACCAATCAGCGCCCGGTCGGTGTCCGCGTAAGGAATGCTGATGACCAAAGCCGGCCGAACCTTTTGCGTGATGCC
>ERZ1292640.48-Hain-H43-02um-R1-48-length-91073-cov-6_pt2 | contig 36777 bp, 28 predicted proteins | sample MGYA00564404_ERZ1292640 | MGnify/ENA primary metagenome ERZ1292640 (study PRJEB36523, sample SAMEA6512636) | groundwater metagenome | collected 2019-01-08 | study: AquaDiva: Metagenomics assemblies of 32 groundwater samples | reverse complement strand
CAGACCGCCGGGAACTGCCAGCCTGGCGGGATCACGTCGAGCAGCCCCCGGCACACCTCGTCGGGCATGCGGTCCGGATCATTCGTCAGTTCGTGGACCTCGTAGAGGCACTGAAGCTCTTTCGCTCGCTCGCGCAGCGTCTCGATGATCTTGTCGACGGATCCATCCGGCGTTGGCACGGTCATGCGTCAATTCCCATGTCGAAGGATGAGGCCGTGTCCCTGCCGGCCGTCCACCTGGACCTGGACCGGCTCCGGCGCGCGCACGTGACAGACGTGCCCGGTGTCCTCGATGATCGGCAGGCCAGCCAGCCACCTCCAGTCTACCCGGTTGCTCGCGGTCCGCTTCACAGAGAAATACGTGACTCGGAAGCTCGAGAGGTTGTGGAAGAAGTGGGAACCTTGACTAAGCTCAACGTTCATGGCGGAATCCGACACTTCCACGATCACTCGAGCCCCGCCGATCTGGCCCCACCCCACCGGAATCCCCAGCCACGGATCGGCGCTGCCCCAGCGCCCGAAGCCGATCAGCACATACGGCCGGGCGTCGGCCACCAGTCGCCGATTCAGCGCCGCGATCTCCGACGCCATGACCGGGGTGAGGCGGGCCTCAAACGTCTCGGGCTTCACAAACACCAGATCCTGGATGCCGTCCAGCGTCCCGTTGCCCATCACCGAATCGGACGCCACCACGACCCCGGGACCGTCCAAGTCGGGATAGGTCAAATCGACCACCCCTTCGGATGTGACCATCGGCCTCACCTGAAGGAATCCAACGTGCATTCGCTCGCGATCGAAGGTGGCCGCAAACTCTATCTCCACCGGGGCGTCCAGGGCTTCCTGACATGCGGCGAGCAGGCCGCGTCCGAGATCGTTGAGGGGAAATGTCTCAAGCGCGAGCAACGGGGCGAAGTTGAGCACACGGGCCCCCGCTCGATCGATGCCTGGCGACAACCTGTCCGACGCCGGGTCGTAGGTCGACGCCACGTGCTGAAGCGTGCCATCGTCTTCCGCCTGCGCCAGGTCCGCGCGGATCAGGTATTCGGTTTCCGCCACAGGATCGTACGCTGGCGGTTTTCCCATGTTGACGGCCCAGAATTCCACCTGCGTCTGTCGCAACAGGTCCCGGACGGACCCGGTCGGCGGCGCCACACGCGGGAACCGAGGCGAGTACGTCCACGCGATGCCGCCATCGACGATGGTCTTGCCGAGACCCAGCGCCAGGCTCACCACACCGTCCTCGGGGCGCGCCTGGCCGGTTCGGTAGAAGCTGTACGATCGGGCCACACCCGAAAGGTCAGGATAGAACCGGTCGCCATGCCGGCGCCCGATCACTTCCTGCACGATAACTGCCATCTTCTCGTCACGGTCGGCATGGCCGGTGGATCGCCGGTAGCTTCTGGCTCCGGCGAAGTACGTCGACGCCCACACGTACTTCACGGCCTCGACCAGCCTGCGGAAACGGCTGTCGGCGTCGAGTTGATGGTTGGGAATCATCTTGGTCGCGTAGACGCCGGCAAACGGTTCGTGTAGGTCGTCTTCGAGCAGACTCGATGAACGCACCGCCAGTGGCGTGTGCACCTTCACGATCAGGGCACGAAGGTCGCCAACGAGCTCGGGGGGCAGCGACCCCTGTTGGAAGGCGTGGGCGAGACGTCCGTCTGGCCCTTCGGAGGCCGCGATGTCGCCGAGGTGGTTCAGGGCTAGGAATCGTTCGAAGAGATCCGTCGTGATGACCGTCAGAATGGGAATGTGGACATCACAGCGTGGGAACCGCCCGGCCTCAACCGACCGGGCCAGCGCCTCGCGCACGAACAGGAGGCCGGCGGCCTTGCCGCCGACCTCGCCATTCCCGATTTGTGTAAATCGCTCCGTGCCGTCGAAGAACTCACGGTCGAAGCGCGGCACGTCGAGGTGCACCGGACGCCACGTCCGCATCGGGAATCCCTCTCGGCCAGCCTGGTGTCTACACCCAGCCGCGGTCCCTGCACGCCTTGGCGACGCGGTTGACCGCGATCACGTACGCCGCATCGCGCATGTCGAGCTTCTGCTTGCGCGCTAGTTCGCTGACGGCGATGAAGGCGGACGTCATGACCACGTCCAGCTTCCCGAGGACCTCGTCTTTCTCCCAATAGTAGTTCATGTTGCCCTGCACCTGCTCGAAGTAGCTGCAGGTCACGCCACCGGCATTCGCGAGGAAATCCGGAATGACGAAGATCCCCTTCTGATCGAGGTAGCGGTCGGCCTCAGGGGTGGTCGGTCCATTGGCACCCTCGGCCACGATTTTCACCCGAGGGTGAATCTTCTGCGCGTTGTCGCCGGTGATCTGATTCTCGATGGCGCACGGAAACAGGATATCGACCTCCTGCTCCAGCCACGCGTGATCAGGCAGGACGTCGTACCCCAGCTCGCGCGCCTTCTGTTTGTCGATCCCGCCAAACCGGTCGGTAATGGCCATCAAGGCGTCGGGGTCGACGCCGGACATCTTGCGGAACGTGTAGCCACACTGGTCTTCCTGGTCCCAGGAAGACACCGCGATCACATGGCCGCCCAGCTGATGATAGAGCCTGACCGCGTCCTGGGCGACGTTGCCGAATCCCTGCACGCTGGCCAGCGTATTTTCGGGCTTGAGGTTGATTTGCTTCAACGCCTCTCGAAGCGCGAAGACGACGCCAAACCCCGTGGCCTCGGTGCGGCCAAGGGACCCGCCCATGCCCACGGGCTTGCCGGTGATGAAGCCAGGCTCCTTGCCGCCGTGGATCACCTCGAGCTCGTCGAGCATCCACAGCATGTGCTGCGGGGACGTCATCACGTCGGGTGCCGGGATGTCCAGGTTCTTGCCGACGTTCTTGGCCATCTGGCGCACCCAGCCGCGGCAGATCTGCTCCTGTTCCCGCATGCTGAGATTGTGCGGGTCGCAGATCACACCGCCCTTGCCGCCGCCAAGCGGAATGTCGACCACCGCGCACTTCCAGGTCATCCACGTCGCCAGAGCCCGCACCGTGTCGAGCGTCTCGTGTGGATGAAAGCGGATGCCACCTTTGCACGGGCCGCGGGCGTCGTTGTGCTGCACCCGGAAGCCCCGGAACACTTTGGTCTTGCCATCGTCCATCCGGACGGGGATGGCGAATTGGAACTCGCGGAGCGGCCACCGCAGCAAATCACGGGTGCCACCATCAAGGTCAAGGATATCGGCGACCTTGTCGAACTGAGCCTGTGCCATTTCAAACGGGTTGAACGGCTTGGCCACTGCGTCTCTCCCCGGCGCACCTGCGCCTTGCTCAAAGGTTCAAGATGATGTCGATCAGAAACCGAAAATCGCGTACGGACGGGGAACTCCTGATGTCGGGACTACCTCCTTTGCTCACCGGGTCCGGAATACCGGCCAGGCATGCAATGCGGGAGCAAGACCAAGGTCACGCGCGGCATCGAGCTGGGAAGCAGGCGGTCCGTGTCACGGCCGCCCAAGCGTTGATGCCGCCCCCCGAACGTCGAGCCATGACCCGGTAGTGCTGTGCCGCGGGATCCGCTGGGCGAGGATTGGTACACGGGAGTCACCATCGAGTCTGGTGCGGGGAGCTGGGGGACCGCGGGGCGGGGCGGCCCCAGACGCTGAGATCGAGGCCAGCGTACCCGCAGGGCCCACGGGAAGTCAAGGCAGGCAGGCTTCAGTGTACACTGGAGCGCATGAAGACCGCGACCGACGAAACCGGCACGCCCAAGGCGCGCTGGGAGCGGGAGACGGTGCAGCCGGCGCTGGCAAAGTCCCCGGAGCGCTCGACCTCATTCACGACGATTTCCGGCCGCCCGATCGAGCGCCTGTACACGCCCGAGGATCTGGCAGACTGGGATCCGGCCCGCGACTTGAGCACGCCGGGCGAGTTCCCCTACACCCGAGGCATTCATCCAACCGGCTACCGCGGCAAGTTGTGGACGATGAGGCAGTTCTCGGGGTTTGGCACACCCGAGCAGACCAACAATCGTTACAAACATCTGCTGGCAGCCGGCGGCACCGGCCTGAGCGTGGCCTTCGACCTGCCGACGCTGATGGGCCGCGATCCGGATCACGAGTTGTCGCTCGGTGAGGTGGGGAAATGCGGCGTCAGCATCGCGTCGCTGGCCGACATGGAGACGCTGTTCCAGGGCATCTGCCTGTCGGATATCACGACGTCGATGACGATCAACTCGCCGGCGCCGATGATCTTCGCCATGTACCTGGTCGTGGCCGAGCGGCAGGGCGCCGACTGGCAGACGATCTCGGGCACCATCCAGAACGACATCCTCAAGGAGTTCATCGCCCAGAAGGAATACATCTACCCTCCGCGGCCCTCGATGCGGCTCATCACCGACGTGTTCGGCTTCTGTGCCAGGGAGGTCCCCAAGTGGAACACGATCTCGGTCAGTGGGTACCACATCCGGGAGGCTGGCGCGACGGCGCTGCAGGAACTGGCCTTCACCTTGCGCGACGGCATCGAATACGTGCAGTACGGGGTGGACGCGGGACTGGCGGTCGACCAGTTCGTGCCGCGTCTCTCGTTTTTCTTCAACGCGCACAGCGATTTCTTCGAGGAACTGGCCAAGTACCGAGCGGCCCGAAAGATCTGGGCGCACGTGATGCGCGACAGATTCGGCGCGAAAGACGAGCGGTCGTGGAAGCTGCGTTTCCATACCCAGACGGCCGGTGTGTCGCTGACGGCGCAGCAGCCCTACAACAACGTGGTCCGTACAGCCCTCCAGGCATTGTCCGCTGTGTTGGGCGGCACGCAGTCGCTGCACACCAACTCGCTGGACGAAGCGCTGGCACTGCCGACGGCCGAGGCCGCCACGCTGGCCCTGCGCACGCAGCAGATCATTGCCCACGAAAGCGGCGTCACCAACGTGGTCGACCCGCTGGGCGGGTCCTATTTCCTGGAGCGGCTCACGCTCGACATGGAGAAGGGCGCCCACGAGTACTTCGACACCATCGACCGGATGGGTGGCATGGTGGAGGCGATCGAGCGCGGATTCCCTCAGCGCGAAGTTGCCGAGAGCGCGTACAGGTTCCAGCAGGCTTTCGAGCGCAAGGAGAAAGTGATCGTCGGCGTCAACGACTTCGTGGAGAAGGAACACCACCCGGTGCCGACGCTCTACATCGACGAAGCCGCCGCCGACCGTCAGATCGACCGTTTGCGACAACTGCGGCGCGATCGCGACAACAACCGCGCACGACGCGCGCTCGATGACATCAAGCGCACCGCCGAGAGCGCCGGCAACCTGATGGTGCCGTTGATCGAGGCCACGCGCGCCTATGCCACGGTGGGTGAGATGTGCGATGCGCTGCGCGAAGTCTGGGGCGAGTACGTAGAAGTGCCCACGATCTAGATTCGGGACACTAGAACATGGCTAAGATACGAGTGGTGATTGCAAAGCCTGGTCTCGACGGACACGACCGCGGGGCCAAGGTGATTGCCCGGGCGCTGCGCGATGCCGGCATGGAGGTGATCTACACGGGGTTGCGGCAGACACCTCAGCAGATTGTCAGTGCGGCCCTGCAAGAAGACGCCGACGTGATCGGCCTCTCAATCCTCTCTGGTGCGCATAACCACATCTGTCCGGAGGTCGTGCGCCTCCTGAAGGAAGCAGGCCTGGAAGACGTGATGGTCGTGGTTGGCGGGATCATCCCGGACCTGGACGTGGCACGCCTGGCCGAGATCGGCATTACTGGTGTATTCCGGCCGGGTACCCCGATGCAGGCGATCATCACCTTTATCAACGAGAACGCGCGGTCGCGCGCCGAGGCCATCTAGCAGGGTGGCTGCCTATTCCTGTGCCAGCATCCTTCCGATAAACCCTTGTGGTTGCTTGACTTCCGCGCGGGTGAAGACTACGCTTCACGCAGCCGCTCGGTAAGGTCTAACACGTTACGTGTCAGGTAGTTGTGGCCATGCAGCACAAGCTCTTGCTGGCCGACGACAGCGTCACCATCCAGCGCGTCATCGAGTTGACGTTCGCGGACGAAGACATCACGGTGATTGCCGTCGGCGACGGACAACAGGCGATCGATCGGATCGAATCCGACCGCCCCGATATCGTGCTGGCCGATGTGGGCATGCCCGAAAAGAGCGGCTACGAGGTGGCGGCGTTCGTCAAGAACACGCCGCATCTGGCACACATTCCGGTGTTATTGCTGACCGGAGCCTTCGAGCCGGTTGACGAAAAGAAAGCGCTGGCGGTTGGGTGTGACGGTGTGCTGGCCAAGCCGTTCGAACCGCAGATGGTCATCACCCGCGTCAAGGAATTGCTGGCCGGCGCGCCCAAGCCCCGCCCGATGGCGCCGCGACCGACGACAGATCAGCCCAGCAGGGCCGCCGGTCCGGGACCGGTGATCATTTCGGGACCCACGCCTGTCTTGCCGCACGCGGTCCCGAGGGTCCCTCCCGAGGAGGACACGCTTGTGATGGCTGCCAGCAAGCTGCCATCCGCCCCCGAGCCGGCGCTGCCGGCGCTGGAGGAATCCGGGATCGGCCCAGATGCCAGCACCATTCGCATCAGTCGCCGCACGCCTTTTGCCGTGCCTGGTTTCGCTGCTCCGCCGGCCGCCCCGCCGACGGCGTCCGAAGCGGCGCTTGACGACTACTTCGAGAGGCTCGATGCAGCCTTCGCGTCGCTGGGGCAGGGTCTGCCTCACGCCACGGCCGATGCTGGGCCGGCTGATGACGCCGCGGCCATGACCACCCGGATCACCGGTTCTGCGCCTGCGATCGGACGCGGGATGCCCGAACAACCCGCGACGAGCGACAACCCCCTGGCAAGGTTTCTTGCGCCGCTGGAGTCAGTTCCCGAGTTCTTCGAACCGGAGTCCGAATCGGCGGCCGCGCCGCCCGCGCCGGTCGAGCCCCGAGTGGAATTCTCTGCACCCATGCCGGCCGATCGGTCTGTCGACCCCTGGAGATCGGCGATGGTCCCGCCGCCCGCCACGGTGGAGCGTCGCGTGGGCCCGGAGCCCGGCCTCCCGGTCGATCGCATCTCCGAGGACTTGCAGCCAACTCCTCCCATCGTACAGGCCTTCTCGGCGATGTTTGCCGCCGAACACGGCGAACCTTCGGACTTTCCGGTGCCGTCGTTCTTCGGAGCAGGCTCGCTGTCACCCGAGTCGATGGACGAGCTGGTCGAGCGCGTCACCGAGCAGGTGCTCGAGCGCCTCTCGGATCGAGTGGTCCGCGACACGGTCACCGACATTGTGTCCCGGGTGACCGAGCGGGTCGTTCGCGAAGAAATCGACCGCGTCAAGGACATCATCAAATAGGCCCCTCCTACGCCAGTCGCGGCTTGCTGCCCCGGCGGTTGTGCGGATACGCTGTACCCTCCACGTTGCGTGCGCGAGTCGCGCGCCAACGCGTGCCGGCCGACGAGCTGCCGCCGGCCAACCACATGGCGACCTCGAACATGTCCGAGCTACCGAAGGCCTTCGACCACCACGATGTAGACGCCCGCTGGTACAGCTTCTGGGAAGAGATCGGTGCATTTCGCGCCAATCCCGACAGCGGCAAGCCCGTGTTCAGCATGGTGCTGCCGCCGCCCAACGTCACCGGGTCGCTGCACATGGGACATGCGCTCAACCACACGCTGCCCGACATTCTCGCTCGCTGGAAGCGGATGCAGGGCTTCGACGTGCTGTGGCTGCCCGGCACCGACCACGCCGGCATCGCCACGCAGAACGTCGTGGAGAAACAACTGGCCCTGGAGCACAAGACGCGGCACGATCTGGGCCGTGAGGCCTTTGACGCGCGCGTGTGGGCATGGGTGAAAGAGAGCCACGGCATCATTACCGGGCAGATGCGCAAACTGGGCGAATCGGTCGACTGGTCGCGCGAGCGCTTCACGCTGGACGCGGGCCTGTCACGCGCTGTGCGCCGCGAGTTCGTGTCGTTGTACCGCGAGGGCCTGATCTACCGCGACAAGTACATCGTGAACTGGTGCCCGCGGTGCCGCACCGCGCTATCCGATCTCGAGGTGCAGCACCGCGACAGCGATGGCAAGCTCTACTACGTGCGGTACCCCGGCGTGGAGGGCAGCCCCGGTGTCGTGGTGGCCACCACGCGTCCCGAGACCATGCTGGGGGATACGGCCATCGCGGTCAACCCGGACGATGAGCGGTACCGGCATCTGGTGGGATCGGTGGTGCGCCTGCCCGTCATCGGCCGGCAGTTGCCGATCATTGCCGACGCGTTTGTGGATCCCACCTTCGGCACGGGCGCGGTGAAGGTGACTCCGGCCCACGATCCAAACGACTTTGCCATGGGTGTGCGGCACTCGCTGCCTAGCGTGTCAGTGATCGACGAAGACGGCCGGATGACCGCCGAAGCCGGGCCCTACGCGGGTCAGGACCGATTCAAGGCGCGCAAGGCGTTGGTCGAACAGCTCGAGGCCGAAGGCCTGCTTCAGAAGGTCGACGCACACCGGCACGCGGTGGGGCATTGCGAGCGCTGCAGCACCGTGGTGGAGCCGCTGGTGTCGAAGCAGTGGTTCGTGAAGATCGGGCCGCTGGCCGCAGAAGCGATTCGCGCCGTGGAAGACGGCCGCGTGGTCTTCCTGCCTGAAAGCTGGACCAAGACCTACTTCGAGTGGATGGCGAATATCCACGATTGGTGCATCTCGCGGCAGCTTTGGTGGGGCCACCGGATTCCGGCGTGGTACTGCGACGAATGTGGCCAGACCGTGGTATCGGAAGAGGACCCCGCCCGTTGCGCTTGCGGCGGCACGCTGCGGCAGGATACCGACGTGCTCGACACCTGGTTCAGCTCGGGGCTCTGGCCATTCAGCACGATGGGCTGGCCTGATGCCACGCCCGATCTCTCCCGGTACTACCCCACCACGCTGCTGCTGACGGGCTTTGACATCATCTTCTTCTGGGTCGCGCGCATGATCATGCTCGGCCTGAAGTTCGCCGGCGATGTGCCGTTCCACACGGTCTACATCACGGGTCTGGTGCGCGATGAGCGCGGCCAGAAGATGGGCAAGTCGAAGGGCAACGTGGTGGACCCCCTCTCGGTGATGGACGAAATCGGCGCCGACGCCCTTCGCTTTACCCTGACGGCCATGGCCTCGCCGGGGATGGACATTCCGCTCTCGGAAGGACGGATGACGGGCTACCGGCAGTTCATCAACAAGATCTGGAACGCCTCACGGTTCCTGTTGATGAACATCGGCGACCTGCCCGAACGCCCGGCGCTGCCGCCGGTGAAGTATCTGCACCTGATCCATCGCTGGATCCTGAGCGGCGTGAGCCGGCTGGCGTCTGACGTCGGCGACGCGCTCACCAGCTACCGCTTCGATCAGGTGAGCGACAAGCTCTACCACTTCTTCTGGCACGAGTTTGCCGATTGGTACATCGAGTTCGTGAAAATCGACTTGCAGCAGACCGGTCCGGCTCGTGATGCGGCTGTCGCGGTGCTCGTGGAAGTCCACGACAGGCTGATGCGGCTGCTGCACCCGATCATCCCGTTCATCACGGAAGAGATCTGGCAGCGGCTGCCAAAGCGACCTGGCGAGGCACCCTCCATCACGCTGGCCGCGTTCCCTGCGCCGATGGCGGAGTGGGCCGATGTCGAGGCCGAGCGAGACGTCCAGTACCTGCAGGACATCGTCACGACGATTCGCACCGTGCGCTCGGAGCGCGCGGTTCCGCCGTCGAAGAAGATCACGGCCATCATCGATGAGACCGATGCCGGGGCGAGAGCGATGCTCGAGCAGTACGCGCCCTTCGTACGCCAGCTAGCGGGTCTCAGCCAGCTCGAGTTCCGGCGTGACGTGGCCGCCAGTCCCGACACCGTGACGCGTGTGCTCGAACACGCCCACGTCTATGTCCCCCTGGCCGGCGTGGTGGATCGGCAGCCGGAGATCGATCGGTTGCGTAAAGAGCTGGCCGGCTTGGCGAAAGAGGCCGAGCATCTCGCCGGCAAGCTCGCCACGGCCGGCTTCGTGGAGCGAGCGCCGGCCTCGGTCATTGACGAATCCCGGGCGCGGCTCGGACAGATTGCCGAACGCCGGCACCGACTCGAGATCATGCTGGCCGAACTGGGCGGGTGACCATGGAATCACTGGAGCCGGGTCTTTGTCGCGATATCGTTCGCCGCGCCCTTGCCGAAGATCTCGGATGGGGCGACGTGACCACTCAGGCGGCCATCCCGCCAGAGACGCGAGCCACCGGCGTGTTCGTGGCCCGTTCGAGCGTCGTCGTGGCAGGCCTGGATGCCGCCTTCGAGGCGTTTCGCCAGCTGGACCCAACCGTGACGATGACCGCCGACCGGCACGACGGTGACATCTGTGGGCCCGACGATCGGCTCGCCACCGTGTCGGGCCTGGCCGCGCCGCTGCTGACCGCTGAACGCACGGCCCTGAACTTTCTTCGCCACCTGTCAGGCGTGGCCACGCTGACGCGGCAGTTCGTCGATGCATCGGCCGGCCGCATTCAGATTGCCGATACCCGCAAGACGTTGCCCCTGTTGCGGGCTCTGCAGAAATACGCGGTCCGGGCCGGCGGCGGCGTGAACGGTCGGCTGACGCTCGACGAACGCGTGATTCTGAAAGCGAATCACCTGCGTGTCGCCGGCGGCGTGCGAACGGCTGTCGAGCGCGTACGAGCGGCCCACACAGATGTGCCGGTTCAGGTCGAGATCACATCCGCCGTCGAGGCCATTGAGGCCCTCGATGGCGGTGCCGCAGTGATTATCTGCCGCGCGAGCAGGCTGGATCTCGTGCGCGAAGCCGTCCGGCTGTGCGCAGGCCGGGCGCGTGTCGAGGTGTCGGGCACCGTCAGTCTTGACCAGATTGCCGAGTTGGCGGCGACCGGTGCGGATTTTGTGTCCATCGGATTGCTGACCGAGTCGGCCGCCGCGGCGGATATCACGTTTGACCTCAGACCTGTTTGACATCACCGCGGCGGCTCAGCTGCCACCCGACCTGGTCGATGCTCTGGCCCGGTCGCGAGCCGAGCGCGGCGTGTTCGGCGAGCGCGTGCTTCACGTGTTCGAGACAGGCTCGACCAACGACCTGGCGGCACGCCTGGCGGCCGGCGGCGCCGCCGAGGGCACGACCGTCGTGGCCGAGGCCCAGAGTGCCGGACGGGGACGGCTGGGCCGTTCGTGGTTCTCGCCTCCTGGCGCTGGCCTGTATGCGTCGGTGGTGATTCGCCCGGACGCCGACGGCGGGCGGCCTTTGCTGCCATCGCTGGTCACGTTGCTGGCCGGGGTGGCCCTGGTCGACGCCGTGCGCGAAACCAGCGGTCTCCTGTCTCAGATCAAGTGGCCGAATGATGTGGTGGTAGGCCGGCGCAAACTCGGGGGCATTTTGGCCGAAGCCTCGGCCCAGGGTTCGACGCTCGACTGGGTGGTGCTCGGCTTCGGCATCAACGTGTGCGAGACCGCCTATCCCCGCGATGTGGCGGTGCGGGCCACCTCACTGGAAGCCGAACTGGGGCGCACCGTCGATCGAGCCTGGCTGCTGGTCCGCGTGCTGGTCAACCTGGCAGGCGCCCGCGACGCCCTTCGGCGCGACCAGGTGACGGGCTCGCTCGACCGATGGCTGGCGCTCTCGCCCTCTGCACGCGGCGCCGACGTGGAATGGCGGGCACGAGATGGCGTGCGCCGTGGCCGGACGGCCGGCCTCGATGATGACGGAGCGCTCCGAGTGGAGACAGGCGGACGCATCGAACGCGTCATCGCCGGTGAAATCATGTGGTTGTAATTCCTGGACACCTCCATGCTGCTAGCCATTGATATCGGCAATACCAACATCGTGCTGGGAGTCTTCGAAGGGCGCATGCTCGGCCCGAGCTGGCGACTGTCCACCGCTCGCGAGCGCACGGCTGACGAGCTGGGCTTGATGGTGTCGCAACTGCTGGATCGCGCCGGCATCCAGACCGCCGCCATCGACGGGGTGGTGATGGCCTCCGTCGTGCCGCCACTGACCGCGACGATGATCGACATGTCGGAACGGTATCTGGGAACGCGGCCGCTCAACCTGGAGCCGGGCGTGGAAACCGGCATGCCGGTGCTGTACGACAACCCGGCCGAGGTTGGCGCCGACCGTATCGTCAACGGGATGGCGGCCTTCGAGCAGTACGGCCGAGCGCGCCAGGTCCCGCTCATCGTGCTGGATTTTGGCACGGCGACTACGTTTGATGCCATTTCCGCCCGGGGCGAATACCTGGGAGGGGTGATCTGTCCTGGCATCCAGATCTCCGCCGATGCGCTGTTTCAGCGTGCCGCGCGATTGCCACGCGTCGAGGTGCGCAAGCCGCCGCAGACGATCGGTCGCACCACGGTCACGTCGATGCAGTCTGGACTGTTCTACGGCTATGTCGGCATGGTCGAAGGCCTGGTGCATCGGCTCAGACGGGAACTGGGTGGCGCGGCGTTTTGTGTGGCGACCGGCGGACTGGCCGATGTGATTTCGTCCGAGACGGACGTCGTTGACAAGGTGGACCGCGACCTGACGTTGCAGGGGCTGCGGCTGCTCTGGGAAAGAAACACAGTCTAAATTCTGTCTGGTTCGCTCCCCATGAACGCCGACGACTACTGCCGCGACATCGAGGCTCATCTCTGCCGCCGCAACCAGGGGCACTTGGTGCGCATCGTCGGTCCCGCCTTCGACACGGTGCGCCGGTGGGCCGAGATGGGCATCCCCCTGAAGGTCGCCTTCCAGGGCATCGACCGGTATGTGGAACGGGCCACTGCCAAGGGGCCGCGGCGCCGCCCGGTGCGCATCGAATTCTGCGAGGCCGACGTCCTCGACGCCTTCGATGCCTGGCGGCGCGCGGTTGGTGTGCGCGACTCGGCAGATCGCGCCTTCGATGATGGCGTGACGGATGACACGTCGACCACGGCGAAGCGGGCGCCCTCGACACACCTCGATCGCGTGATCGCGCGTCTGACGGCGTTGCGGTCAGGCTCGTCGACCTTCTCCCAGTGGGATGCCGCCGTTGACAGGGCTGTGCGCCGGCTCGACGGCCTGCGTGCGCCCGCTCGCCGCGCGCGGGGCGCGGACCGCGATCGCCTCATCGCCGAACTGGCCGCGATCGACGCCGAGGTGACCGATGCGGCTCGCCAGACTCTCAAGGGTGAAACCGCAGCCGAGATGGCACGCGAAGCCGATCTGGAACTGGAACCGTTTCGCGAGCGGATGGAGCCGAGTGCATTTGCGGCCGCTCACAAGCGCTGCGCCGATCGTCTGCTGCGCGAACGGCTTGGCCTGCCGGCGATCGCGGTCGAGTAGCGTCCATGGCGCACACCCTGATGGCCGGCGCGCTCGTCACGGTGACGCCAGACAAGCCGGCGGCTGGCGGGCGGATGATCGCTCGCCACGAGGGTCTGGTGCTGCTCGTGTCGGGCGCGATTCCCGGCGAGCCGGTGCGCGTGCGCGTTGAACGCGTAGAGCGATCGCTGGCCTTCGCACAGGTCGTCGAGGTGCTGGATCCGCACCCGTCCCGGCGACCGTGCCAGCACGATCCCCGGTGCGGCGGCGCGGTCTTCGCGCACGTGTCCTATCCCGAGCAACTCCGCTTGAAGGGCGACATCATCCGCGACGGACTGGTGCGCCTGGGCCGGATCGACCCGCCGCCGGCGATTCCCGTGATGGCGTCACCCGAGCAAGGCTACCGCATGCGCGCTCGGCTCCACTTGCGCGCAGGCCGCGTCGGCTTCTTCCTCGAGGGTACACACCAGTTGTGCGATGCCGCGGCCACCAACCAGTTGCTGCCAGCCACCATGCAGACGATTGAGGCCCTGACGGGCCAGCTGTCTCTGACACGCGTGCAGGGGGACGCCGATCTGGATGTGTCCGAAAACGTGACCGGCGACCAGAGAGCTGTGCATCTGGATCTGTCACCCGAGGCGAGCGCGGGATCGCTGGCCGGGGTTACACCGGTGACCGGGATGACGGGTCTCAGCTGGTCGCGACGCGGCGTCTCGGGCGAGCATGTGGTGTGTGGACACCCGTTTGTCGAGGATGTCATCGCGGTTCGCGGGACGCACCCCGAGGTGGCGACCCGGGTTGGACTGCGCCGGCATGCGCGGGCGTTCTTCCAGGGGAACCGGTACCTGCTGTCCGAACTGGTCTCAACGGTGCTGGCCGCGTGCACGTCAGGGTTGGTGATCGATCTGTACGCGGGTGTCGGTCTGTTTGGCGTGTGCCTGGCGGCCGCCGGCGACGCCCAGGTGGTCGCCGTCGAGAGCCACCCGGCTTCGGCGGCGGACTTGCGTGTCAACGCTCAGCCGTATGGCGCGGCCATCACGGTGCTCGAAATGGCAGTCGAGCGGTTCGTAGAACAGCGCGCGCCCTCCGGCACGTTCACCCTGGTGCTCGATCCCCCGCGCTCGGGCATGTCGAAACCGGCTTTGGCGGGTGCCTTGCGACTGGCCGCCGCGCGCATCGTCTTCGTGTCGTGTGATGTGGCCACCTTCGCGCGGGATGTCGCGCGCCTGGTTGCCGCGGGCTACTCGCTCGAGTCGGTGACGGGGTTCGACCTGTTTCCGACGACGGCGCACGTGGAGATGGTGGCCGTCCTGAGCCGATAACGCGGTCTCAGCGACACGCGTTAACGAAGCCCTCGAACAGCGGTCGGAACTCGCCGGTGCGCCAGAAGTTTTCGGGGTGCCATTGCACGCCCACGCAGAAACGCGCGCCACGACGTTCGACAGCTTCGATGACGCCATCGGGAGCCGTGGCCACCGCTTCGAAACCCTCCGCCACGCGCTGCACGCTCTGATGGTGACGGCTATTGACGCCGAGCGCATCGCCCTTGCGCAGTTCTTCCTGCATCAGCGTCCACACCACGCTGCCCCTGGTCAGCCAGACTTCGTGGGCCACAGCATAGAGCGGGGCGCGCACCCAGTGTTCCGCCGCACCAGAAATCTGATCCGGGATATCCTGCACGAGCGTGCCGCCGGCGGCCACGTTCAGCACCTGCAGACCGCGGCAGATCGCCAGCACGGGCAGATCGGCATCGAGCGCCCGCCGCGTCAACGCCAGTTCGTACTCGTCGCGATCGGTGTCCACCTCCTGCACGCTCGGGTGCCGAGGCTCGCCGTACCGCTCCGGATCCACGTCGACGCCTCCGGTCAGCAGCAGACCCCGGCACCAGGTCATCACCTCGTCAACGGTGTCGGCCGCGCGGTCCAACGTACGCGCCTCGCCGCCTGCCCGGTGGACCGATTCCAGGTAGTCGGGAAGAGCGCGGCAAGGGGCGACGGCGATCAGTGGTGCCATAAAAGCGGGTCTCCACATCGGTTCGGGTCATGCGACGCTACATGCGGGCCGGCACCTCGATGCCCATCGTCTCGAGCGCCCGCGCCAACTGGGCGCGGAAGTAGGCCACGCCGGCCGCGCGCCACAGCCTGACGTCGACGCGTTCTTCGTTCAGGACGGGATACCGATGGTAGTAGCCGTTGAACATCTGTGCCAGGCCAAACGCCCACTTGGCCAGCACGGCGAATTCCAGCGTCCGGACGGCTTGCTGCACGATCTCGTCGAGCCGGGAGGCCTCGAGCACCAGCGACCACAAGCCGTGGTCGTCGACGCTCTCCAGGATCTCGGCCCCGTCTGTGGCAGCCAGCCTGGCAACGACCTGGGACTCATCCAGGCCTTCGCGCTCGCGCAGTTTCTGAAGGATGTTGTGCGCGCGGACCACAGCATACTGGAGATACGGTCCGCTCTCACCCTCAAAATTCAGCGCTTCGTCGATATCGAAGGCAATCACCTTGCCGCGCGAGAACCGGATCATGAAGTACCTGACGGCGGCCACGGCGATCATCTCGGCGGTCCGCTGCCGATCGGCCGGGGGCATCTCGGCGTTGCGCTTGATCACTTCCGCCATGGATTTCGCCACCAGCGTGTCCATCAGATCGTCGGCTTTCACGCCGAGGCCCTTGCGTCCCGAGACTTCCACAAACGGTTTGCTGGTATCGGCGGCCTCCGCCGCGTAGCCAAGCTGGCGCGCGGTCTGGTGCGAGAGCGCCACCATCTCGTAGGAGAAATGAACGGACCGCTCGGCTTCGCCAGGGTGTCCGGCCGCCTCGAGCGCCTGTTTCAGCAGTTTCTGCAGGTACGACTGACGCACATCGATCACGTTGTAGGTGGCGTGTCCCCGGCCGAAGGCGGGTCTCGATGCGTCATCGGAGCCCGCCGGGGTGGACGAGGTCGCCCAGATCGGCCCGTGCTTGCCCGGCGCGCCGAAGAGCCGATAGTGGAAATCCTCGCCAAGCAGGTCGAACTTCCAGAACTGATAGGCCATGTCCTTGCCGACATACGTGACGGTGCCATTGGAGCGCACGATGACTTTCTCGGCCTGATCGCCCTCGGCGTCGGTCTGCTCCACGGCATCGGCGTTGCCGGTCGGTTCGCCGTCTGCTCCGCCTTGCGTGCTGTCCGCGATCCGCATCACCCAGCAGCCGGCCAGCCGCCCTTCGGGCTGGAAGTAGACGGTGCCCTGAGCCTTCAGCCGCTCGAACGCCTTGTTCCAGAACTGGAGCCGAAGGATGTCCCCCTCCCACGTGAGGAGGTCGTACTGCACATTCAGACGACCCATGGTCCGAAGATGACAACGCACGATTCGGTCGGCGACCAGTCGCGCGACCTCGGCCGCTTCTCCCTCCCCGTGTTCGATGTCGTGCAACGTGGCGGCCCGGATCGCCAGCCGCGCCTTGTCTGCCGCATACCACTCGGTGACCTGCGCGTACAGATCCCAGCAGTAGTAGTCGAAGCGGGGCTGTGCGGCGAGAACGTCGATCTCGGCGAGCGACTTGTGCTGGATCTGCTTGAACCCGGCAACCACGTCGGCGACCTGCACACCGGTGTCGTCAATGTAGTTCTGGACCTCGACCGTGTGACCGAGGAAACTCAGACCGCGCACCAGCGTGTCGCCCAGTGCCGCGTTGCGCAGGTGACCGATGTGCGCAGCTTTGTTCGGGTTGATCGCCGTATGCTCCACAATTGTTTTCTCGCCGGGCTCGGCCTGGGCAGGGGGCGCGACGCGGCCGGTCAACCGGTCGTGAAGGAACGCCTCCCGATCGAGGTAGAAGTTCAGGTAGCCATTCGCGGTGCACTCCACGCGTGAGACGCCGGCAATCGTCCCGAGACGGCTTGCGAGCTCCAGCGCAATGGCCTTCGGGGCTTTGCGCAGCCGGCGGGCCAGCTCGAAAGCCAGCGGCACGGCCAGATCGCCAAGAGATCGGTTGGGGGCGTACGCCATCGCCATGGGCGGCAGGTCGGACGGCGCCAGGCCGTAGAGTTCGCCTGCCGCAGCCGCGACACGCGCGCGAATGGCTTCCTGAAGTGACAGAATCATGGGCGGTCCGGTCCGGCGGTGTTTGACTCGCGATCGATCCGAATCTACGATGGTTTGACGTGGATGGCGCTACGGCCGCTCCAGACGACCGCGCTCGGCACGCGCCAGGTCGCCGGGCGTATTCACGTTGAGCAACAGCAGCCCATCCGGATCGAAGGCCGCGATCTCGGCCGGGCCGATTTCCTGCACGCGCACGTCGTTCAGCAGGTCGACCACTTTCAGGGTTCCTGCCTCCAGGCGTCGCCGAAGGGGAGCGACGCACGCTTGAGCGTAGCACGCGCACAACGGATGGTACCCATCTTCTGCACGAGGTACGGCAATGTCGGCCTCTGCTCCGACGTCCCATACCAACGCCAGGAACGTGGCCGTCAGAAACGGCATGTCGCAAGCCACCACCAGGACCCGGCCGGTGGCGACCGTCAGCGCCGTGTAGATGCCGCCCAGACTGCCAGTGCCCGGCAGCACATCGGCCACGGCCGGCACGCCGGTGCTGTCGTACCTGGATGGGTCGTTCGACACGATAATGATTCGGTCGGCCACCTCACGCAACACGTCGAGCTGGCGCGCCAGAATCGTCCGGCCGCCAACCAGTATCTGGCTTTTGTCCCGGCCGCCAAGGCGCCGGGCCTGACCACCGGCAAGAATGGCTGCCGTTTGCATCGTGTCGCCCGCGACTCCCGGATTAAGACAGGTACGTTAGCAGAAAAATGAGCACCACGGTAATCGGTCGCATGCTCGTCGCCAGTCTCCACCAAGCCATCACCGAGGTGTTGCCAGGCCGCCTGGATTTCTACGAGTCGTGGCTGAACAGGGGCGGGTTTCGCGCCAGCCGAGTCTCGCTGGCAGCCATACGCGCGGTCTGCAGCTTCCTTCGTCAGGAAGGCGACGACTACCACACGGTGATGCAACACGCCGGCCACATGACTTCGTCATGGGCCTACCAGGACCTCTCTCCCCTGCGACGTGCCTGTTTGCGCGCGCTGCCGTCCCGACTCCGAATCCGCGCCGCCTGCCAGCTTGCGCGCCGGCATGCCGCAGGAGCCTCGGAAGACACCCGTGCCTCGGTCCGCTGGCGGCGCGGGCTGGGCACGCTCTCGATTGGCGCGTCGCTGTTCTGCGACGTGCGCGCCCCGGCGCCGGCCGCGCTCTGTCGCTACTATCAGTCGATGGTGGAGGGCTTTCTGCACGAGCTCGACCTGATGGCCGATGTGCGGATCGCACACTGCCATGCCCTGGGCGACGAGACGTGCACCATCGTCGTCACGCCAGGCGAGCGGCCGCACACCCTGCCGGTCGGCGCCGTCGCGGTGGTTGCGACGCTGACACTTTGCGGCGGGATCCTGCACGCACAAGGCACCGCGCCCCTGCCCACCGCACGGGAGCGCGTGCTGGTGATGCCGCTCGACAACGCGACGCGCGAGGCGCGCTTGTCCTGGCTGACCGAGGGATCGGCCATCCTGCTGGCCGAGAAGCTGAGCGCGGCCGGCGTCGGCGCCATGACGCGTGACCAGCGGCTGCGCGCCTTCGAGCGGCTGCAGGTGCCGCCGCTGGCGACGCTCAGCCGCGCCACCGTCGTGCGCCTAGGCCAGGTGGTGGGCGCGTCGGATGTGATTACGGGCTCGATTGCGGTCGAGCGCGATGTCCTGGTGGTGAAGGCTCGCCGCCTGCACCTGGATTCGGGCCGCCTCGATCCCGAAGCGACCGCACGCGGATCGTTCGCCGACTTGTTTGCCGTCTACGGTCGGTTGGCCGACGCGGTGTGGCCGGTTCGTGCCGACCCCGATGCCATGCAGGCCGGTCATTCGGCCCCCAGCGTGCCGCCCTCGGCATTCGAGTCGTACGTGAAAGGCCTGGTTGCCGACACGCCCGCGGCGCAGACGTCGTGGTTCGGGTCCGCGCTGCAGATCCACCCGGGCTACGACGCGGCCAGGATTGGCCTCTGGCAGGCACATACCGCCGCCGGCGATCACCGCGCCGCTCTCGGCTCGGTCTTGCCGGTGACCGACAGCTCGCCGCTCTCGGTCGAAGCGAGGTTCCTCGCCTCGCTGTCGCATATCCGTCTGGCCGAGTATGCGGAAGCGTTCCGTGTCCTCTCGGGCCTGCAGCAACGGGCGCCGTCGGCGATCGTCCAGAACAACCTCGGCGTGGTCCGCTTGCGATCGCCTTCCCCGGCCCAGGATGCCGGCCGGCCTGTCTGGTACTTCAGTCAGGCCCGCACCCTCGATTCGCTCGATGCCGACTACGTCTTCAACCTCGGATACGCCTATTGGCTCGACGATGATCCCAGGGCCGGGGTGTACTGGCTGCGGGAGGCGGTACGGTTGAACCCGGCAGACGGCGGGGCTCACGCCCTGCTGTCGTTGATGCTGCAGGCGTCGGGGCAGTCCTCTGAAGCCGCGCGCGAGCTGGCACTGGCGCAGCGCCTGTCATCCACGTTCGATACGGTTGAACTGAAAGCCGGCTCCGTCGTCCAGCCTCCACGCGGCCTGGAACGCCTGAAAGAAACCCTCGAGCCGCCGCGGGCCGAGCGGTTCGACGCGGCGCTCGAGATGGTGGGCCAGCGAGACCAGCGGGAGCTGGCCCTGTTCTACCTCGAACGCGGACGGCGCCTGTTCGATCGGGAACACGATCGCGAGGCAGAGTCCGAGCTGACGAGAGCGCTCTACCTGGCCCCGTACGAAGCCGAGGCCCACCTGTTGTTGGGACGACTTCATCTGCGATCGGGGCGTCTGCGCGAGGCGATCGACGCCTTCAAGATCTCGCTGTGGAGCGAGGAAACCGCCGCCGCACACGTCGCCCTGGCCGAGGCCTACCTCGAAGCCCGCGATCAGCCTTCGGCTCGTTCGGAGGCACAGCGGGCGCTTGTGGTGGATCCCAAGTCGATTCACGCGCAGAAGTTGTTGGAACGGCTCAGACAAAACCCCCGCGCTCCGCTATAATTGAATCGCGCGACGCGGAAAGGCGCGCGCCAGCCATGTCTGCATTCCGCCGTTCCGGCATCGCTCCACGCCTCAGACCCCGCGCGCCACTGGTGGGGATGGCCCTGGCGGTCGGCGCCGTCCTTTCTGTCGTAGGCTTAGTGGCCGCGCCGCCCGAGTCGACTCCCCTGGTGTTCGTGGCGCATGTTGACGGCATGATCCACCCGGTGTCGGCCGAATTCATGATGGCCAGCATTGACCGGGCCGATGCGGCCGGAGCCGCGCTGCTGATCTTCACCCTCGAGACCCCAGGCGGCCTGGTCGATTCCACGCGGGCCATCGTCACACGGATGTTGGCGTCCCGGACACCGATCGCGGTCTTTGTGGGGCCATCCGGGGCCAGGGCGGCCTCTGCGGGATTCCTGATCACGCTTGCCGCCGACGTGGCGGCCATGGCGCCTGGCACGCACATTGGCGCCGCGCACCCGGTGGCGGGCCAGGGCGAGCAGATGGATGAAACGATGTCCAAGAAGGCCGCGTCCGATGTGGCGGCCTTCGCTCGCACGCTGGCGACCGGACGCGGCCGCAACGTCGAACTGTCCGAACAGGCGGTGCGCGAGAGCCGGGCCTTTACCGAGACCGAGGCGCTCTCAGCCACCCCACCGCTGGTCGATCTGATCGCGACCAACGTGCCCGATCTGATTCGCAGGCTGGACGGCCGCGTCGTGAAGCGATTCGACGGCGCATCGATCACCCTCCACACCGCAGGCGCCCGGACCGAGTCGATCGACATGACGTTCCGCCAGCGTGTGCTGGGCACGCTGGCTCACCCGAACATCGCCTACATTCTGCTCAGCCTGGGTGTGCTCGGACTGACCATTGAGTTGTGGTCGCCCGGGGCGGTGCTGCCGGGCGTGGTCGGTGGCATCTGTCTGCTGCTGGCGTTCTTCACCTTCCAGGTGCTGCCGGTCAACTACGCCGGGGTGCTGTTGATCCTGTTTGGTCTCATCCTGCTGGTCATCGAGGTGAAGGTGACCAGCTACGGCGTGTTGGCCACCGGCGGCATCATCAGCCTGTTGCTCGGATCGATGATCCTTATCGACGCGCCGACGCCGGAGTTGCGCGTCAGCCTGGGGCTGATCGTGCCCGTTGTGCTCGGGATGTCCGCGATCGTGGTGTTCCTCGTCAGACTGGCGGTGGCGTCACAACGGCGGAAGCCGGTGACGGGCGCGGCCGGCATGGTGGGGGAGCGCGGCATCGTGCTGACACCCGTGCCGGCCGGCGGCGAAGGCCGGGTGGCGATGCACGGAGAGATTTGGACTGCACGGTCGGCTGGCGCGTTGGCTGCCGGCGAGGCCGTGCGCGTGGTGTCGGTCGAGGGGCTTACCGCGACCGTCCGCCGCGATTCAACTAGCCAGGAGACATAGCCATGCCTATCAACCCGCTCTTGCTGTTCGTAGCGATTATCGGATTCTATTTGATCAGTTCCGTCAAGATCCTGACCGAGTACGAACGGGGGGTCATCTTCCGGCTCGGCAAGCTGCTGCCGAAGGCGAAAGGCCCGGGCATCATCTTCGTGTTTGCGCCCATCGACCGGATTGTTCGCGTCGGCCTGCGCACGGTGGTGATGGATGTGCCGCCGCAGGACGTGATCACGCGCGACAACGTGTCGGTGAAGGTGAACGCGGTGGTGTATTTCCGCGTGATCGATCCGCAGCGCGCCATCGTGCAGGTCGAGAACTACAATTACGCCACCTCGCAGCTGGCCCAAACGACGCTGCGCAGCGTGCTCGGCCAGGTCGATTTGGACGATCTGCTGAGCGAACGGGAGCGCCTGAATCAGCGGTTGCAGCAGATTCTGGACCACAACACCGATCCGTGGGGCATCAAGGTGTCGGCCGTCGAGGTGAAACACGTCGATCTGCCCGCCGACATGCAACGCGCCATGGCGCGCCAGGCCGAGGCCGAGCGCGAGAAGCGGGCGAAGATCATCCATGCCGCCGGCGAACTCGAGGCGTCAGAAAAACTGGCGCAGGCTGCCCTCATCATCGGCGCGGCGCCCGATGCGCTGACGCTGCGCTACCTGCAGACGCTGACCGAGATTGCCTCGGAGAAGAACTCCACCATCATCTTCCCGCTGCCGATTGACTTGCTGCGGCACCTGTTCAGCAAGCCGTAACTGGAGTCCGGGTCGCCGATTCATGACCGACGAACACACCCACGGGGTCCATCTGTCGGATAAACAGATGGTGTTCTGGCTGATGACCGGCACGTTGATCGCGTCCGTCAGTTTCCTGTGCGGCGTGCTGGTGGGCCGTGGTGTGCAGGCCGAGCGGCGGGTGGGACCAGATGCCACGGTGATCACCGCGCCGCAGTTTATTGCTGATGAGCCCGTCGTGCCGGATTCGTCCGCCGCCGATCAAGTGTCGGGGGGATCGGCGGGGCGGAAACCGGCAGGCTCCGGCGACACGTTCTCCTACCCGGGCCGCCTGTCAACGGCCGAGCCGCCTGCCGAGCGGTTGCAGACGCCAGCCGCCGCCGCGCCGTTGACGACCAGCGATCCGATCCCGCCGCCCGACACGCCGGCCCCACCCGAACCTGCCACCGGCGACAATGAGACGGGCGGCCTGTTTACCGTGCAGGTGGCCGCCGTCAAGAAGCGCGCCGAAGCCGACGTCATTGTGAAGCGCCTGAAAACAAAAGGCTACGACGCGTTTGTGTTTGTACCCAAGGGCGCCGACACGCTTGGCGTCTTCCGGGTGCGCGTGGGTTCCTTCAAGACTCGTCGCGAGGCCGACGTGCTGCTGCACCGGCTCGAGCGCGAAGAACAGTACAAGCCCTGGGTTACCCGCTAGCGCTTCTCTCCGGCGTCCTGCTGGCTCTCAGCTTTCCCCGTTACGGGCATCCGGCCGTGGCGTGGCTGGCGCTGGCCCCGCTGATCATGGCGCTTGCCCGCGAGCCCGGCATGCGTTCCCGCCGGGCATTTCTGCTGGGGCTGGTGTGCGGGGCCGGCTACTTCGGTGGCACCGTGTACTGGACGCCTGCCGTCGTGCGGACCTTTGGGGGACTGCATCCCATCGTTGCCGTGGCCGTCGGAGGACTGCTGGTCGCATACCTGGCGCTGTTCCCGGCGCTCTTTGCGGTGATCCTCTCGCGGCTGGTGGCCGCCGGCGGCCACCGCAGTGTGTGCGCGGTGCCCGTTCTGTGGGCCGCAACCGAGCTGCTGCGACGCCATCTGCTCGGAGGGTTTCCGTGGGTGTTGCTGGGCTCCAGCCAGGCCACGGTGCTGCCCATCCTCCAGACGGCCAGCCTGGCTGGCGTCTACGGGCTGTCGGCGCTGGTGTCGATGGGGTCGGCTGCGGCGGTCCTTCTGGTCGTCGGGCGGGGCTGGCTGCGGTGGGCGATGCCGGTGGGTACCGCCGCGCTGACCGGAATCCTGTGGATCTGGGGCGCGGCCCGCGTGGCTGACGGATCGCTGGTCACCACCGGCGACGCCATGCGCGTGGCGCTGGTGCAAGGCAACATCCGGCAGGAAGAGAAGTGGAACCGCACCTCGGCTCCCGCCATCCTGAGTACCTATCTTCGACTGACCCAACAGGCCGCGCGCGACGGAGCGAGACTGGTCGTCTGGCCGGAATCGTCGACGCCGTTCTTCTTCGAGTACGATGCCGCTGGCAACGCCGCGATCCGGATGACGGTGCGCGAGTCGGGCATTCATCTGCTGTTTGGCAGCGACCAGTACGAGGCCGGGCCTCCCGCCCGCTACTTCAACTCGGCCTTCCTGCTTCGGCCCGATGGCACCACCGTGGCCTCGTACAAGAAGATGCACCTCGTGCCATTTGGCGAGTACGTGCCTCTGAAACGGCTGCTGTTCTTCGCGGGTCCGCTGGTCGAGGCCGTGTCGGATTTCTCACCGGGTGAGGACCCGATGGTGATGCCGATCGGCACGCACCGGCTGTCGACGGCCATCTGCTACGAAGTGGTCTACCCGGATCTGATCGCCGCCTTCACGGGACGCGGCAGCCAGTTGCTGACCACGATCACCAACGATGCGTGGTACGGCGACTCGTCGGCACCCTATCAGCACTTCTGGCAGGCGGCCGTGCGGGCCGTCGAACAAGGGCGCTACCTGGTGCGCGCCGCCAACACCGGCATCAGCGGCATCGTAGACCCCTACGGGCGGGTGGTGGCGTCCTCGGGCATCTTCGAACAGGTGGTCGTTGGCGGGGATATCCGGTTCCTGACCGGCACGACCGTCTACGGCCAGACTGGCGACGCCTTTGCGTATGCGTGCGCGCTGGCCACGGTGCTCGCCTGGTTCGCCACACGCCGCCGGCAAGACGCCGCCGCCCATTCGCGGTAGAATCAGAGGTGGCCCACGCCGTTCACCACCATGGGTCTACCAGGAGGCATCACTGTGGCACTCGAGTTGGACGATCTCATCCGTCGCTACCAGGACCTGTTGAAGAGAGCATCCGAGCTGCGGAGTTATCTTTGAGGCAGGACGGCCTCGCGACGAGATCGCCACGTTCGAAGACCGCATGGCGCAGCCGGATTTCTGGAAGGACCAGGCCGAAGCCCAGCGTACCCTGCAGCGCCGGCGCCGATTGCAGGATGACGTCGATCTGAACGAATCCCTCCGCACACAACAAGACGACCTCGGCGTTCTCGTGGAGTGGGGGCAGTTGGGCGAGGATGTGAGTGTCGACCTGCAGGCCGGCCTGATTCGTCTCGAGGCGCAGGTCGAAGCGGCCGAAACGAAGCGGATTCTCGGCGGCGAGCACGATCGCGCCAACGCCATTGTCACCATCCATCCCGGCGCGGGCGGCACCGAGTCGCAGGACTGGGCCGACATGCTGCTGCGCATGTACGTAAAGTGGACCGAACGCCGCGGCTTCAAGCGCGAGCTGATGGACTACCAGCCCGGCGACGACGCGGGTCTGAAAAGCGCAACGATGATGGTGATCGGGGAATTCGCGTACGGCCTGCTGCTGTCGGAAGCCGGCGTGCACCGTCTGGTGCGCATTTCGCCGTTCGACCAGGCGGCGCGCCGCCACACCTCGTTCGCATCGGTATACGTGTGGCCCGAACTCGACGACGACATGGAGATCGAGGTCGAGGAGAAGGACCTGCGCGTCGACACGTTCTGCGCCAGTGGACCGGGCGGCCAGGGCGTCAACACCACCTACTCGGCTGTTCGCATCACGCACCTGCCGACCAACACCGTCGTGTCGTGCCAGAACGAGCGGTCACAGATCCGCAATCGTGATGCCGCCATGAAGGTGCTGAAGTCGCGCCTGTTCGACATGAAGATGAAAGAACAGCAGGCCAAGCTGGAGAAGCTCGGTGGCGAGAAGAAGGACATCGCCTTCGGCAGCCAGATCCGCAGCTACGTGCTGCATCCGTACCAGATGATCAAGGATCACCGTACGAAAGAGCAGGTGGGCGATGTCAACCGCGTCCTGGACGGCGACATCGACGGCTTCATCCAGGCCTATCTGAGGGCGAAATCCTCGGGCACGCTCGGGCAGGCAGCGGCCGCCGAGGATGCGTAACCTGCCGGCCGGTCGCCTCTATCGGGGAAACCCTACCCCAGGCTGCGTGCCGGCGATATACGCCTCGATGATGGCGCCAGGGGTGCCGGCATCGACGGGAACACCGGCGGCGCGATCGACGGACATGAACACGATGTTGCTGGGCGGCCCGAAGCTTGGGGGATTCTTGCGGTCGCCCCGCGCGTCGATATAGGCCTTCATGAACTCGATCCAGATCGGCAGGGCCGCCACGGCTCCTGTTTCGCTGGGGCCGAGCGGTTTCTTGAGGTCGAATCCCACCCAGACGCCGACCGTGATGTTCGGATCGAAGCCGACAAACCACGCGTCGGTGTAGTCGTCTACGGTGCCCGTCTTGCCTCCGAGCGGCCAATTCAGTACGGCGGCCTTCGCGGCCGTGCCCCGATTCACCACGCCCCGCAGCAGGTTTGTGATCACAAACGCCGTGTCCGCCCGGATGCCCTCGTGCGGCTGCGGGCGTTGTTCCTCGAGCAGCGTGCCGTCGCGCTCCACCACGTTGACGATGCTGTAGGGTTGCATGCGTACGCCTTGGTTCGGGAACGCTGAGTACGCGCTGGTCACTTCCAGCAAGGTGGCCTCCGAGGCCCCGAGCGCCGTCGAGAGGTACGGCTGCAGCGGCGATTCGAAGCCCAGGCGGCGTGCGTAGCTGATCACCTGCCCCGGCGTCAGCTGCTCCATCATGCGCACGGTCGGCACATTGCGCGACTGTTCCAGCACCCGCCGCAGCGTAATCGACCCCTCGTACTTGCGGTCGTAGTTCTGGGGCGCATACGGAGGCTGGCCAGCGCCCGCGTGGTAGGACACGGGCGCGTCCATCAGCAGGGAGGACGGTGTATACCCGCGATCGATGGCCGCGGTGAAGACAATCGGTTTGAACGCGGAACCAACCTGCCGCGGAGCTTGTACGGCCCGGTTGAACTTGCTGCGACCGAAGTCGAAGCCGCCCACCATGGCTCTGATCTGGCCCGTACGGTTGTCGATGGCCAGCAGCGCGCCTTCCATCTGCGGCGTCTGTTCCAGCGTGGCGGTGATCGTGCCGTCCGCTTCATCGATGCCGATGACGGCCACCTCGATCAGATCGCCTGGCCTGAACAGCTCGGCGGCGGACTGACGGCCCGTCCACTGGAACGCCGATCGGGCGAGGTCGATGAGATAGCTGCCCGCCCGCACACGGGCAGCTCCGGGCGCCAGCGGCTTGACCGTCGCTACGGGGGCTCGCCGATCCCGAGGCCCCGAGACGTTCATCACGATGGCCGGCACGACGTCGCCCACGCGAATCGGGCGATCCCAGCGCCGGTCGCGATAGCCCTCCAACGTCTGACCCTCGGAGACGACGTTGCGGGAGGGGCGGCGGAATCCTCGCCGCTTCTCGAGCTGGCGCAGCCCGTGGTTGAGCGCAAGGTTGGCAGCCCGCTGGAGTTCGGCATCAAGCGTCGTGTGGACCACCAGCCCGGCTTCGTACAGCTCGCGGGCCCCGTACTGGTGCTCGAGGTGCTTGCGCACCTCTTCCACGAAGTACGGCGCAATTGAACGACCGGGCGCCGGCAGGCCGGCCAGCACGATGGGCTTGGCCTGGGCCGCATCGGCGTCTGCCTGCGAGATGTAGCCCTCGACCGCCATCCGATCCAGCGCGTAATTGCGCCGGCGGGTGGCCCACTTCAGATTGACGTACGGGCTCTGGCGCTCTGGCAGCTGCAGGATGCCCGCGATCAGGGCGGCCTCCTCCAGCTTCAGGTCCTTGGCGGCCTTGCCGAAGTACACGCGCGAGGCCGCCTCCACGCCATACGCGCCATGCCCCAGGTTCATCTGATTGCAGAACAGCGTGAAGATCTCGCGCTTGGTGTAGCGCTTCTCGATCTGGATCGCCAGCACGGCTTCTTTGATCTTCCGTTCGAGCGTTTTGTCGGGCTTCAGGAACAGGTTGCGCGCCAGCATCTGGGTGAGGGTGCTCGCACCGGCTGGCGAACGCCAGTAGAACGCGATGTCCTTGATGGCGGTGACGAGGATGCGCGAGAACTTGACGCCAAAGTGACTCTCGAACCCGGCGTCCTCGGCTGACATGATGGCCTGGCGCAGCACCGGAGGTATGTCCTCGTACCTGATCAGGACGCGGCGCTGTGTGGCGTACTCACCGACCAGACTGCCGTCCGACGCCAGGACGCGCGTGATCGTGGCCGGCGTGTATTCGTCGAGCGCCGTCACCTCGGGAAGATCGCCGGTGTACGCGGCCAGGACCCCGGCGAGGATGCCCAGCAGCGCCGCCATCATGAAGAGGGCGGCGATGCCGGCTTGGCGTGCGAGCGAAGAGCGATGACGAGGGCGTGTCTTCATCAGTCCGGAACGCCACCGCGCCGTCGCTGCTGCTGGGGCTGGGACGGGGTGCGTCCGGTTCCGCCAGAAGACCGCGGCGAGGCGGCTCCAGGATTGTACCTCGGTTGCGATCGAGATGAGCCCCCGCTGTCGGGCGGCGCCGAGGGAGCGACTCGAGGCGCGGCCCGATCGGGCTGGCGCGTCCATCCATGGTCACCACTGCTCGAGCCTCGATCGGCAGACGGTGTCCTGGCGCCTGGACTGTAGCGTGGCACCTCGTTCTGTGAGTACCCGCGCTGGGCGGGTTGGCGAGGAGCCTGCCAGGACTGCGAGCGCCTCTCGATTCCTGATGGCCCGTCATTACGCGGCGATGACCTCACGGATTCCGGCGCCGTGCCAGCGCGGCCCGTGTCGGTGATGGTGGATGCGTTCGCCTGAGTCGGCCACGCGCGCCGTGGCTGCACGGACTGTTGGCGATCCCTGACACCGGGCGCGGTACTCGACCTGATGTCCGGCCTGGCCTCGCGCGGCTCGGCGCCAGGAATAGATCGTCGGGCGAAGGGCTGCGCCTGCGGTGCCGTGCCAAACGTTCGTGCGCCAGCCGGTCCACTTATGTCGCGACCCGTCGCACGCGGACCCGCATTGCCAGCCGATCGGTCCTGGCCTCCAAACACACGCCCGCCACCAGCCACGTCGCCCGGTCCACCGAAGCGTGGCCGAGCCCCGCCTGGCGACACGTTGGGCGACCGTGGAGACGACGAGAACTGGCGAGACTGGGCACCACCAGGTCCAGGCGTCGCCTGGAAGCGGGGCATTGCACGGCCACTGGACCGGCCGCGAGCGACGGCGTAGCCAGTGATAGGTGCCGTCGGTCGAGCCATGAACGTGGTTCGCCCCAGATTGAGCGAGCGGCCGTCAACGGTCACGCGCCCCACGTGCACGGCGGCCCCAAAGTGCCGCTGCGGAAGGACCGTCCACCCGTACCACGCATCGTGACGGCCTGCATACACGCCGCGCACGCCCCAGTGGCCGAACACCGGATAGTCGTTGCGACCCAGAGCACACCAACCCACGTAACCCGGTGCCGTGGCCCAGTACACCCAGGCCGCGCCAAACGCGCGCCCAGGCATCCAGTACCAGCCCAGGCTGCCCGAGAATCCCCAGCGGCCGTAGTGATGCGTTGGCCAACCCCAGGGGTCGGAGCCGATCCAGAACGATCCCCACGTGTCGTAGGATTGCCAGTAGCCGGCCGAGTACGGACGCCATCCGGCCTGCACGGTGGGGTACCAGACGTAGCCAGACGACGGTTCGTAGCGCCAGGAGCCGTAGCGATCCAAGGTGCCGGCGTACGGTTCCAGATCGGCCGGCAGGTACTGCACCGATGCCGTGCCGGTTCGCTCGTCGCGCCGTTCAGCGCTCCAGCGGTCAAACGTATCCGAGCGGGCCGAGTTGAAGTACTGCGGGGCGTTTGGCGCCAGGCCCTCTCGAGCCACCACGCGTTCGCCGGCGCGTGCGCCGACCGATCCCTGCTCGTTGGCGAGCGTGGCGCTTCCACGAATGACCGCCAGCTCCAGCTGCGTGGCGGCCGTCTGATTCACGGCCAACAGCCGGTATTCGCCCGGGCCGTCGGTCTGTACCGATGCGGCGGGCGCATCAATCTGATAGCGAACCGACCGCGACGGGTCCCGTGCGCCTAGCACGATCAGATACGCGCGGCCCTGAAGCAGCCGCCAGAGATCGGGGGCCAGCGCATCCATGATGGTGTCGCGATCGAGGTGCAGCAGGGAGCCGTCTGGCAGGATCACCTCGATCCGGCCCTGCTCGGTGCGGATGCGGTCGCCGTCCAGAAGCGGGACGTTCTCGACCGCCGCCTCAGACCGGCTCTCGCGCTCCAGGAACACCTGACCCTCGACAAGAGAGATGTGTGCCGGGGGCGGGGCCGACACCGATGGCTGGGCCGGTTCCTGGGCTGATAGAGACGTGGATGGCGGCTGGGAGAAACCGGCCGATGGCAGACACAGCAGGACAGGAAGTACCCACAGACTGACGCGTCGGACGTTGGTCATAGGATCCTCGGGAGATGCGCCGGCTTCTCCGGGCGAGGGAGAAAACCGAGTCCATAGGCAGGCACCTTAATCATAGCACGGAATCCCTGGAATAACTTGATGTAGCGCGCCTTCCCGCCACTTGATCTGACCACCTGAGGGCAGGCATCAACTGTTGACATTTACGCACTAAGATTTTATACTGCTACAAGCCTAAACGATGGCGATCCTGGAGCCAGGCCGTTGTCGACGCACACGCGCAAATTCCAAGGCTGAGGACACGAACATGAGCAAGATTATCGGAATCGATCTGGGAACTACGAATTCGGTTGTGGCGGTGATGGAAGGCGGTGAACCGGTCGTCATCACGAACCCTGAAGGCGGGCGACTGACGCCTTCGGTGGTAGGGTTCAGTAAGACCGGCGAGCGTCTGGTCGGGCAGGTAGCCAAGCGCCAAGCGGTGACCAACCCCGAAAATACCGTCTTCTCGATCAAGCGTTTCATGGGACGCAAGTTCGATGAGGTGTCGGAAGAAATGAAAATGGTGCCCTACAAGGTGATGCGCGCATCCAATGGCGATGCCCGCGTGACCGCGTCGGGCAAGGAATATCCTCCGCCGGAGATCGCGGCGATGGTGCTTCAGAAGCTGAAGCAGGCCGCCGAGGAGTATCTCGGTCAGCCTGTCACCAAGGCCGTGATCACCGTGCCGGCGTACTTCAACGACTCGCAGCGGCAGGCCACCAAGGACGCCGGGCAGATTGCGGGCCTCGAGGTGATGCGCATCGTCAACGAACCGACGGCCGCGGCGCTGGCCTACGGCCTCGACAAGAAGAAGGACGAGACCATCGCCGTGTATGACTTCGGCGGCGGCACCTTCGACATCTCCATTCTCGAAGTCGGCGAGGGCGTGGTCGAGGTGAAATCCACCAACGGCGACACGCACCTGGGCGGCGACAACCTCGACCACCGCATCATCGACTGGATCGCGACGGAGTTCCGCAAGAGCGAGGGCATCGACCTCAGCAAGGATCGCATGGCGCTGCAACGGCTGCGCGAAGCGGCGGAGAAGGCCAAGATGGAGCTTTCGACGGTGATGGAGAGCGAGATCAATCTGCCGTTCATCAGCGCCGATGCCACCGGGCCCAAGCACCTGCAGATGAAACTGACCCGCGCGAAGTTCGAGCAACTGGTCGAGGACCTGCTGCAGAAGACGGTCGGGCCGGTCAAGCAGGCGCTCGCCGACGCGGGCCTGCAGGCGTCGCAGATCGACGAAGTGGTGCTGGTAGGCGGCTCGACACGCATCCCCCGCGTGCAGCAGATCGTGCGCGACGCCTTCGGAAAGGAACCTCACAAGGGCGTGAACCCCGACGAAGTCGTGGCCATCGGCGCAGCGGTACAGGCGGGCGTGCTGGCCGGCGAGGTCAAAGACCTGCTGTTGCTCGATGTGACGCCGCTGTCGCTTGGCATCGAGACGCTTGGCGGGGTGATGACCGCGCTCATCGGGCGCAACACGACCATCCCGACGCGCAAGAGCGAGGTGTTTTCCACGGCAGCCGACAGCCAGTCCAGCGTCGAAGTCCACGTGATGCAGGGCGAACGGCCGATGGCGCGCGATAACCGCACGCTAGGCCGATTCCACTTGGACGGCATTCCGCTGGCCCCACGCGGGGTGCCCCAGATCGAGGTCACCTTCGACATCGACGCCAACGGCATTGTCAACGTGTCGGCGAAGGACAAGGGAACGGGCAAGGAGCAGAAGATCACCATTACGGCGTCAAGCGGCCTCAGCAAAGACGAGGTCGACAAGATGATGCGAGAGGCCGAATCGCACGCCGACGAAGACAAGCGGCGCAAAGACGACGTGGAGACCCGCAATCAGGCCGACCAGGCCGTGTATGGCGCCGAGAAGATGCTGAAGGAGATGGCCGACAAGATCGGCGCGTCCGACAAGCAGGCGGTTGAAACGGCGGTCACAGAGGTGAAGCAGGCGATCGAGAAAGACGATGCCGCGGCCATCAAAGGCGCGCTGGAACGGTTGACGAGCGCGCAACACAAGATGGCGGAGACCCTCTACCAGCAGTCGGCCCCAGGCGCCGGACCGTCGGCCGGACCCGGCCCGGAGGCGGGCGCCGGCGCGCCGAAAGGCGATGTGATCGACGCCGAAGTGGTCGACGAGGGGAAGAAGTAGGTTCATGGATTTGTACGTGCTGCTGGGCGTGCCACGCGAGGCGGGGGGCGACGAGATCAAGCGCGCCTTCCGCCGGCTGGCCCGCAAGTATCATCCGGACATCAATCCCGGTGATCGCGCGGCGGAGATGCGGTTCCGCGTCGTGGCAGATGCGTACGACGTCCTGATCGATCCCGAACGGCGTCGGCAGTACGACGCGACTGGCGTCGCGGCGCCCGGCGTTGACGTGGTGGCCACGTTCGGGTTCGAGGGATTCGATTTCTCGGTCGATGCCGTACAGGGCCGCGAGGCCTCGACGTTTGGCGATCTGTTCGCCGACGTGATTCACGACACCGTGGGCAGCGCCATGGAGGGGACCGCGGCCGGGGCCGACCTTCATGTGGCGCTGTCGATCGGGTTCGAAGACGCCGTGCGAGGCACCGACAGGTCCATCACGCTGGTTCGCCGCTGCACGTGCCGGATGTGTCAAGGGGCTGGTGTGATACCGGTGGCCGAGACCACGTGTACCGGCTGCCGCGGCGCGGGCACCATTCGGTCCGCCCGGGGGCACATGCTGTTTGCCAAGGCGTGCGCCCGGTGCGCGGGCACCGGACGGCTGCGCCATACCGTGTGCGCCGCCTGCACGGGCGCGGGCATCGAGGCGCGCAGCGAGACGGTGCACGTGGCGGTGCCTGCCGGCGTCGCCGACGGTGAGCGGCTTCGGCTGGCCGGGCTGGGGCATGCCGGCATCCGGGGCGGCGAGCCCGGTGACCTGTCTGTCACGCTGCAGGTCGCGCCGCATCCGTTCTTCCGCCGCGAGGGCGACGAGCTGCACATCATCGTACCGGTGGCGGTGCACGAGGCGGCGCTCGGTACCCGTTTCGAGATTCCCACGCTGGATGGGCCGGCCAGACTACGGGTGCCGCCTGGCACCCGATCGGGCCAGCGCTTCAGGCTGCGCGAACGGGGCGTCCGGTCGGTGCGATCCGGACAGCGGGGCGATCTCGTCGTCGAGATTCGGCTCGTGCTGCCGTCGCTGCTGGATGAGCGTTCCAAGGAACTGCTCCGTGAATTCGGACGCATTAATGGCGAAGACGTACGCGCCGATCTCTGGCGCGACGCGCCAGGGTCCTGAGCGCGGCGGACAACGAGGCGAAGGGAGAAGGCCATGGCCACCAGGAGAAGCACAACCGCGGGCAAGGCCTACTACATGATCAGCGCCGTGGCGCAGAAATACAGTATCCATCCCCAGACGCTGCGGCTCTACGAGCGCGAGGGCCTGCTGGCGCCCTCCCGCACGGATGGCAATACGCGCCTCTATTCCGACGAGGACTTGCAGCGGCTCGAAACCATTCTCTCGCTGACGCGCGATCTCGGCGTGAACCTGGCTGGCGTCGAGATCATTCTCAACATGCGGCAGAAGATGGAAGAGATGCAGCGTGAAGTGAACGAGTTCATGGAGTACGTGAAGCACGAACTGGCGCGCGGCCTGGGCGATTGGGAGCAGCGGCTGAACACCGCGCTGGTGCGATCGGCGCCGGCCGGTATCGTGCGCAGCGCCTCCACGGCCGACCCTGCGGCGCCGGCCGAACCTCCCTCCGAGCGACCCCGCACGTAGCCGCAGAAGGCCGTCTCGGGAGGATCGGCGCTCGCCGGTACCCCGGAGTATGATGCACGCGTGATCAAGCGCCGCTGCGACGATCACGGCGGTTGCGAGACATGCGCACGAACCTGGCGCCGTGATCGATCGTGCCGGCGTTCGGTGATATCGTGTAGTATTCATGTTTCGAGCGGGGGCTAACGGGATGCAGATCGGCCTTCGATGACCTGCCCACAGTGTGACGGTACCGGATGGACGACAGGTGAGCGCGATGGCGTTCGCCGGGCGAGCCGCTGCGACTGCTGGCGCGATCAGATGACCGCCAGACTGGTGGTCGAGGCCCGCATTCCGCGTCGCTACCAGCACTGCGACTTCACCAACTACCGCGACTACAACGAATCGCTACGTCGCGCCAAGGTACGCGCGGTCACGCTGGCCGAGGCCTTCCCGGTGGTGGAGCGCGGCCTGTTTTTTGAAGGGCCGCCGGGTGTCGGCAAGACGCACCTAGCGGTGGCGGTGCTGCGCCATGTGATGGCCGGCAGCGGCGCGCGCGGGTTATTCTATGACACGCGCGACCTGCTGCGCGTGATTCGCAGCACGTACGATCCCGTCGTGCGCACCACGGAACTGGAGGTGCTCCGGCCGGTGATGTCGGCAGACCTGCTCGTGCTGGACGACTTGGGTGCCGAGAAAACGTCGGAGTGGGTCGAGGAGACCTTGAATCTCATCGTCAACACCCGGTACAACGAACGTCGCGCCACCGTGTTCACGTCGAACTACGAAGACAAGCCTGACGAGACCGACCCGAACTCGTTGCTGTGCCGCATCGGATTCCGGATGCGATCGCGCCTGCACGAGATGTGCGACTTCTTGGATCTCGACGCCGCCGACTATCGGGAAGCCCCATCCAACGCCGGCGATGACGATCTGGTGTCGTTGTGGAAACTGCAGCGCCAGCGCTCGGGTCGCCGCATGGCCGCCGTTCGTCCCACGCCGGCGCGCGCCCAGTTGCGCGATCCGAAGGCCGACCTCAAGTGGCCTGGCGGGCGTGCGGGCACCAGCTAGGCGGACGTGTCCCACCTCGGCCTCTATGTCCACGTTCCGTTCTGTGGATCCATCTGCAACTACTGCAACTTCACCCGCGGGCTGCTCGACCCGCAGCTGAAGGCGCGGTTCGTGACGGCGGTCCAGTCAGACATTGCGGGGGCGGCGGCGCGAGTGACACGTGGCGTAACGGCGCTTCAGGCCGACACGATCTTCTTCGGCGGCGGGACGCCCTCGTTGCTGACGCCAGCCGAGATCGGCGACATCATCCGCGCGTGCCACACAGCGTTCGACGTGTCGGTGGGAGCCGAGGTGACGCTCGAGGTGAATCCCGAAACCGTCACGGCAGACAACTTGAGCGGCTTTCGCCAGGCCGGGGTCAATCGCGTCAGCATCGGCGTGCAGTCCTTTCGCGATGACGAACTGACACGCCTGGGCCGCGTGCACGACCAGGCGCGGGCCCGCCGGGCGGTGGCCGATGCCCGCGCCGCCGGATTCGACAACCTCAGCATCGATCTGATGATGTGGCTGCCGGGTCAGCATCTCGGCGATTGGCAGGCCTCGATTGACGGCCTGCTCGAGGTGCAGCCCGACCACGCTTCGCTGTACATGCTGGAGCTCTATCCCAACGCCCCGCTTCGCGACGTGATGGCTCGAACGGGCTCGTCGCTCGCGCCCGACGATGACGCGGCCGAGATGTACGAGATGGCGATGGACCAGTTGGCAGAGAGGGGCCTGGAGCAGTACGAAATCTCCAACGTGGCGAGGCCGGGGCGCGCCTCGCGCCACAACCTGAAATACTGGACCGACGGCGAGTGGCTGGGATTCGGGCCGGGCGCGCATTCGACGTTCGGCGGGGCCAGATGGCGGAACGTCGCGGCGACCGAGGCGTACCTGGCCGCAGTGGAGTCGGGGGGTGACATCGCGGTGGAACACCGGTCGCTTTGCGCCGACGACCGGTGGCGTGAAGCGGTCATCACGGGCCTCAGGCTCGTCGACGGCATCGACGTGGAGGAGTTTCGCCAGAAATATGGGCTTGATCTCCGGAGCCGATACGGCGATCATCTCCGACCACACCTTGAAGCGGGGCTCGTCCTCGATGACGGGGCCCGGCTGCGGCTGAGCCGACGCGGCATGCTGCTGGCCAACGAGGTGTTGGTGGTTTTCATCTGAACGGCGGGTACGCTAGAGTATCTGGAACCTGCACGCTACAACACGCCATTCGCCAAGGAGGCCCTGCATGCGCTCGACGTGGACGTCCCCTGCTGCCAGTTGGCGGCGCATCGTAATTGGATTGACGCTGACCCTGGTCGCCCTGGCGATGCCGGTCGGCGTTGCGTACGCTCAGGTAGCAACCCCGCCGCAGATCCCAGCGGCGGCTCCCACCCAACCGGCTCCGCCGCCTTCGCGGGTGTTTACCGGTGACGTGGGAATCATGTTCAACGTGGTCAAGCCGGACAAGACCGCCGACTTCGAAATGGTCGTCAACAAGCTCAAGGAGGCCATGGCCAAGAGCGACAAGCCTGGTCGGAAAGAGCAGGCGGCTGGCTGGCGCGTCCTGAAGCAGGCAGAACCCCTGCCGGGCGGCAACGTCCTGTACGTGTTCCTGATCGATCCAGTCGTGAAGGATGCCGACTACACCGTGTCGAAGATCCTGGCTGAGGTGTTTCCGACCGAAGTGCAGGAGCTCTTCAAGGTGTACAGCGCGTCATTTGCCGGTGGCGTGTCGTTGTCGAACTACCAGCTGGTGGCCCACCTCGGCAAGTAACGGCAAGTAACTCGGTCTGTGGCCGGGGGG